>Ga0315315_10004489_pt1 | contig 12871 bp, 12 predicted proteins | sample M140m3416metaG_FD_203699 | JGI IMG/M metagenome (GOLD analysis project Ga0315315, IMG submission 203699) | Ammonia-oxidizing marine archaeal communities from Monterey Bay, California, United States - M1 40m 3416 | ecosystem: Environmental > Aquatic > Marine > Intertidal zone | place: USA...
TAATTTGTTCTTTCTTCTAACCTTTGAGCCTCAACTAATTTATTAATAGATCTAAGATAGGCCAACCTTTCTTTGAGCTCTGCTTTGATATCATCTATGCAATTTAGAACAGTTTCTTTTGGGGTTACATAGTGAGTCTTGGGGAAAATTGTTGCTCTAGGTGTTTCATTGATAACAGCTCCGGTAAGCGGATCAAACCAAGATAGCTTTTCAATCTCATCGCCAAACAATTCGATTCTCAAAGCCTCACTATCTGAGTCTGCAGGATATATATCAATAGTATCTCCCCTTACCCTAAAAGTAGCTCTTCTAAAATCTAAATCATTTCTTGTATATTGCAGTGAAGAGAGTCTCCTTAAAATATCTCTCTGATCAACAATATCGCCCCTGTCCAAATGCATTACCATTTTTAAATAAGATTCTGGTGCACCTAAACCATAAATTGAAGAAACAGTTGCAACAACAATAGTGTCTTTTCTTTCAAGCAAAGCCTTAGTAGCGGATAGTCTCATTTGCTCAACATGCTCATTGATAGATGCATCTTTAGCAATGTAAGTATCAGATGTTGGAACGTAAGCCTCAGGTTGATAGTAATCATAGTAAGAAACGAAATACTCAACTGAATTTTCAGGAAAAAAATCTCTAAATTCACCATAAAGCTGAGCTGCCAAGGTCTTATTGTGAGCCATGATGATTGCCGGCCTTTGAGTTTCCTCGATAACCTTAGCCATAGTATAAGTTTTACCTGAACCGGTTACGCCAAGAAGTGTTTGATGAAGCAATCCATCATCCAAACCATTTACTAAACTTTTGATTGCATCAGGCTGAGAACCTGCTGGTTCAAAATCAGATACAACCTTTAGTGATTTTGTCATTTACTTCTCTATCAAAAGTTATTTATAATGCACATCCGCGTTCCCGAATAGCTCAGCGGTAGAGCAGTTGACTGTTAATCAATTGGTCGTTGGTTCGATCCCAACTTCGGGAGCCATTTTATTAACAATACCTCTTACGAAGTTCTTCATAAAAGAAGTTAGTTTTTATTGTTACTACCTCGTAACCTTCGGCATTATACCAGCTTGATCTTCCATTTGTATTTGCCTCAAGAATCGCATCAAAATTAATATAATAAGATCTATTCCTTGCTTGACTACCTAATCTATCAAAAAAAGATAATGTTATTTTGTCATTTCCAAAGATTTTAAAAAAACCAGCGAGAATTACATTGGAGATTTCAATATCGTGAGATTTTAAAAAATCAGCAAGTTTTATATCTGAAATTTGCGCCCTAAATTCATTTGGGTCTCTTCGGTGAGCAAAGCTAATCTTTCTAAACAGAATAAATAGATCTTCTTTATAAAAATTTTTCAAGGAATACATACTTCTGAATGGACTATCTATCTTAATCAACTTGTAATTAGTCCTTGTATTATGAATTTCTTCAAGAACTTCTTCATGAGAAATATTCTGCGCAGTTAAAGACATTTAGGTCAAAATATTTTTTAAGTTCTGTATCAAAGGATACTTTTTAAGCTTATTAATTTTTGGAGACTCTAAATTTGTTAAATCTACTTTAAAAGAGTATTCAATTATCTCTTTGGGAATATTTTCTTTAGCTATTTGTGGAATTTTTTCAAGTTCATAAATATGGCAATTTTTAGAAGCAATGCCTATATCAAATTTTTCGTTTAAATTTTGGTGACTGATATTTTTACCTAATATTTTGTAAAAATTATTATCTAATTTTTCTTTTAAGCCATTTGATTTAATTTTTTGCTTTATTTGCTCTCTTAACTCCATTACCGAAAGACCTGAAGAGTTCGAATTAACATATACTGAACAAACGATTGCTTTTTTTGCTCCATCTGGGGGATTTATCTGGTTCATTGAAAAATGTGCCTCGACAGGTTTAAGTTTATTTCTACTTTTTATCTCTAAATTCATATGTTCTGAACTAAAATCATATCGATCTTTATTATCTTGATGCCATGCATTTACTGACATACTCATGTTGGTTGAGGAATTTATTATAAATAACTCAGCCCAGAGACCTCTTATTGTTTTAATTGATGGTTTATTTAAGTTTTTAAAAATTTCAATTAAATTATCTAATTTTTTACCAACGATCTTGTCTGAGTCAGTCTCTTTAATCAGATGTGATAGTGTATGAATCTGTTCAAAAAAAATATTTGATATGCCAGCCGAATCTGATTTACATTTAATATGAGTGCATATAATGCTAATGAATTTTTTATTTTCTTCAATTTCATATTTTTTATTGTGGTGGACATCAATATGCTTAAGGTTGTATGAATTTGAATCTGTCTTTCCGTTTGTTTTAATTAAAAAATTAACTAGTCCATCAGACGACTTGCATACGAAAAATCTAGAATTTCTTTTTATTGCCTCTGCTTTTAAAAGTCCTTCCTTGCTTGGAAGATCAAGTGATTTGAATAATGCTTTTTCAATCATTCTAACTGTTGGTAACAAAAATATTTAATTCTTTCATTTTGTTCCTTAGGTTTTTTGGTATAAACATAACAACTGACCAAGAACTTATATTCTTTCCTTTCCATGAATTATGATGTAACTGAAATGAAATATTATCCTTATTTGTGAATTTTATATCGCCTGGATACGCATTTGGGTTATCTCTAAAGTTACTGGATGGGCCTTGTATTAATTGATCAATGGTTCCATCTTCTTGAGTATTTCTTTCTCTTGCCTTGCCTCTATTCATTATATAGAGATCATACTTAATATTTGGATTCTCATTTATGTTTGCTTTATCAATAATAGGAAAAATTGTTTTAATCTTATTAAACTGCATACACTCCCCGAAACTCATTGCAAACAATAAATCACTAACCGTATTTGTATCTAATTCAACATGAGGATTTTGAGAAGGAGTCTTATCAATATTCTTAAAATGTTTGTCTATAAACTTTTCTACCAACACTTTATTTTTATTTGAATAGGTTGGTTTGTGGGGTCTCTGTGAGGCAATCCGGGATTCAGTTTTACCAATTTTTATTCCGCCATCATATACAGATGGCCTGGTCAAATCATATCCGGGAATTTGAAAAAGCTTTCTAACATCCGGCATAATTCCTTTAGCTTCAATAATTCTTTCATGTAGATATTTTTCATGATCTATGTAGTCATGAAAAAATTGTGCAGATTGCTTAGTAATATATATACGAATTAGATCAATATATTGTTTTTTATATCCAAAAAATCTAGCTCTTTGCTGCAAAGTATCCATTCTTCCCGAACCAGTAGATCTTGAAAGATATGTTAAAACTAAGCCTTTTATTTGAGTACCTCTATCTGCATTCATTCCAGCAACGATAATATAGGCTTTATCTTTCCATGTTATTTTTTCAATACTTCCTGTATTTCTAGTATTCTGCTCTTTAATTTTTATTTCCTTAAATACATATGTAATATTTTCAAGTAATTGATTTAAAGGAATAAAACTCTGTCTTCTTTTCTTGAAAAATTTATGAATTCTAATAATTTCATCTTTAAGGGTAGGCTCATTAAGAAATTTTCTTTCTGACTGCCTTTCCATATGGTTAAGAAATGTATTTACCCACACCACATGGAGCTTATGGCTTTCTTTTAAACGATCTGGGTGAATGAGCATTGTAATAGGATCCTTTGGTTCTTGATCTTTCATGAAAATGCTATTGGTTACAATGATACAAAACTCCAACAGAGCACTTTTTAATTTTTGAGGAATAGACTCATTATCATCTTCTATATTAAATTCATCTATGAACTCAAGATTCTTATTTGAATCACTGATATCTGAAAATAATTCAGGACCACCAACATAATTACTTCCAGGCGTTATAGAAAATAAATAGTTTGGAGACATCATGTCCTTTAATCTGATCAACAGATTTGCTTGAGGTGTGGCCGTATATCCTACATATGTATGTTGTTGGAAAACATCCCTCAGCTCTTCAATTTTCTCATAAATAGTAGACTTTTTATCTTCTGAAATTTTAGAATTTAGTCCATATTGATCGACCTCATCATCAATTATTAATGTTCTAGTTGATTTTAAAACTTTATCTGGAATCCTCTTTAGTGCCGTTTTTAAGTGTTCTAAATTATCATCCTCTTTCATGACGACAAGCAGTTGTGACTTTTTTAAAACTTTAGGCACTTTATCGAATCTTTTGATGTTTTTTTGGATCTCATCGGAAAAGTTTTTATCTTTTGGACTCATTACACCTAAAACATCTGAAGTCGATGAAACAAAAATAGAGTTCCAATAATCTGACTCTGCTAACTTTTGTGTTTCATCAAAGGTTTGCGATGTTAAAGTTTTACTTACTCCGGCGATAATAATTACTAAAGGTATATTATTGTCATAAGCTAGTGCACTCAAGTTAACAAAAGATGTGGTCTTGCCACTTTGAATTCTCCCAACTACAAGTGCTGTATCTCCATCAAAATTAAAAGATTTATAAATTTTTAAAGTTTCATTCCTTAAAACATGTACTTCATTTTTGCTAAATGCATTTAGAGTATCTAAGTAGCCCTCACAAGATTCTCCAATCACTATTTCATTGGTCTCTTCGTTTTTTTTTGTAATTATATTTGGCATAATTTATTCAATCTCAAGCATGGATAAATGGTTAGTCAAGTAGTTATTAAAATAATCCCTAAACATAGCTATTGGAACATCTGAGCTTCCATATATTTGCGGTAAAGTTATCTCTGAAATAGCTAAAGAAACAATCATTCTCAAAAAAATACTTACAGGCTCTTTTTGAATTGGGCCTAGGAAGTTTTGCACGAACTCATGCGCTGAATTAATATGAATTACAACTTGTATTGGATCACTTTCTTCATTTGTCATGACCGTATAAAGATCATCAGAGTTTAAAAGTTCATTGCTAAATTCTATGAGATATTCTTGAGAGGATACTGATATATTCCAAGGTTTTTCAGACAAAATTTTATTATTGAATTCTTCAACATCAAATGCACTTTTTTCATTTGATTTTGTTGATGGAGAATTTCCAGTAATTTTAATACTCTTTAATTCATCCTGAGCATCCCTTAAGACACCTCCAATATCTTTTTCCAAATCGCTATTGATATTTTTGTTAATATCGACAGAGTTTATAACTGGTCTTGTTGGAATGTTTGGAGTTTTTGGTGTAGTAAAAATTACTTTTTCCCGAACATGCTCTATTTGATCTATTAATGGCATGTATGCATTTAATTCTGATTCTTTAAATTTTCCTTGGTTGTATATTTCCAAAAACTTGTCTCTATTACCTGAAAGAGATTCATGAATATTCTTATATAACTCTTCCTCACGTAAGTCACCCCATATTAAGTCATCTTTACTAGCAGTTGTATCAAAGTTGTGAAGATGGATCTCACCAGTAAGTCTAAGACTTCTGTATGTGTTTCCTGATCCATATAGTTCTCGTGGTTTATTTGTATCTTTACCGCTCCCTTTTAGTATTCTTCCATTATTAAAAATAGCCATTCCAGAGTGAATTGAATGACTTCCGCTTTCTTTTAAAGCTCCAAAACCTGTTATGTATCTTTCTACCCCTTTGTTGTTTTTTCCTAGATTTTTAAATTCAAAGAACTTTTTCCATAAAATTTTTCTTGCATTAAAATTCAACTTTCCTGTTGTAGTGTCTAAAGCACTATAGTGATAAGTATTTTTAATTTTCACCTCCATTGGCAAAATCACTTTATCATTAAATGTTAATCTCAAAACTCCATCTCTTATGAATGTTCTATAAATATCAGATAGATGAGATTGGATTGCCTTCATACTGTTTGTATGAGGAAAACGCTTGTCATTGAATTTCTCAAGAGTGATGATTGTATAGTGTCTATCTTTTTCTTCTTTTTCTTCTAAAACCGGTATTTGAGTCAATTTTTCATCAACAATTTTATCAAATTCATAGGTAATTTTTCTTGCTACAGGCTCTCCATATGTAGATGTATATATTGTAAATTTTTTTGCATACCATCCAGCAGCACCTTTCATTCCGTACCCATGCTCATTAAGGGTATCTTCAAATTTATTTGGTGCCTCAAGTGGTTTGAGAGCCCTGGGAAGATCTTTTATAGAAATTCCTGATGCATTATCATGGATTTCTATTCTTTCTGCAGACTTATCAAATTTTATTTTTACATCTACAAAGGGTAAATCATATTTTGCCTCATCATTATCTGGTAAATTTCTATTTTGTATAAAGCTGGAAACAGAGTTATCTATAAACTCAGCTAGAGCTCCATAATGGGTATTAGGAAGCCTTGGAAGTAAGGCATAAAAATTTGAGCCAACAGATATATCTGCAACAAAATTATTACTATCTAATTTTTGCATAGGTTTAATTTAATATGTTTTATTAAAATATATATCTATATGAACATAATGTAAAAGAAATATAATAAACTCTTGGTGTGATAGACTCAAAAGCGAAATATATTGATTTTCCAACATCTTTTTTAGATAGCATTGATCCCATTCATACTAAAAATTTTAGAGAATCCGTTCAACCTTATATTAATAAAAAAAATCAATTTAAAATTGAGCACAAATCTTATGTTCTAGGTAAAGAAAAATTTAATAATAAATCTATCAAGATTAAGGCTTTGAGTTTTTTTAGCGGCGCAGGAGGTTTAGATATTGGGGCTCATTTTGCGGGAGTTGATTCAATTTCATGCCTTGATTTTGATAAAGATTGTATTGAAACCCTTCGCTCAAATTATCTTTTCAAGGATACTCAATTATTGCATGAAAACATTTCTAATGTTTCGGGACAAACATACACAAAGACTCTAAAAAATAATAATCCTGAAAAATTAATTTTAATTGGAGGCCCTCCATGCCAACCATTCTCAAAAGCTGGATATTGGGTGACTAATGAAAGAAGGCATGCTGCTAATGATCCCAGAAATATGATTGGTCAATATTTGAGAATAGTTGATGAAATAAAACCAGATGGTTTTGTTCTAGAAAATGTTGAAAGCATTTTACATCCCTCAAATATTGAGGCAGTTGAATCTCTTGAAGATGAGGTTTTAAAAATGGGTTATAACATGCAGACACTTAAGTTAAATGCTGCCGATTATGGCGTTCCTCAAAAAAGAAAAAGAGTATTTTTTATAGTAACTAAGAAAGTAATAAACGACACTCCCATAAAAACACATTTCCAAAAAAAAGATTTATATAATAATCAACAATACTCAAGAGTTATTGATTGGATAGGACTTTATAATTCAAATAAATATGCTGAAAAGGGTGAGTTCCTTGTAAATAAAACTTATTTTAAGCAACTTGTTTCTGTTCCTCCGGGCAAAAACTATTTCAAAGTTCCTGATAAACTAAAAACTGAGGGTGGCATTATAGACAATAAAAGGTTTTGGAGTTTCCTTTTAAAACTTCACCCACTTTATCCCTCGTGGACTATTGCTGCTCAACCTGGCCCTTGGACAGGCCCTTTTCATTGGGAAGGAAGAAGATTGCGACTAATTGAATCTGCTGCAATACAGACATTTCCAAGTGATTATAATTTTTTTGGTACACGAAATTCTATACAAAAACAAATTGGCAATGCTGTACCCCCTTTATTGGGAAAGATAGTTATTGATCACTTAATTAGGCATATATAATTATTTTATGAAACCAAAAGTAATTAGTATTTATTCAGGTGCTGGTGGCTTAGACCTTGGATTTAAGAGAGCTGGTTTTGATATAGTGCTGTCTTCAGATCATTGGGATGTTGCATGCGAAACCTTAAATGTTAATGGCTTCAAAGACACTATCTGTGATGATATTGCAAATATTGATTTTAAGAAAATCCATAAGAAATATGGAGAAATTGATGGTGTGATTGGAGGCCCCCCTTGCCCTCCTTTCTCAAAATCACGATTCTATCTTACATCCAAAAATAGAGGTATGGATGATATTGATGGTGCTAATTCACTTGCAAACTTTGTTAGATGTTTAAAAGAAACAAAACCAAAATTTTTTCTTTTTGAAAATGTTTATGGATTCACATTTAAACCTCATAAATCCTCACTAGAATTTCTAATAAATGAAACAAAAAAACTTGGTTTTAATCCAGTCTATAAAGTTATAAATACTGCAGATTTTGGGGTACCTCAGACTAGAGAAAGATTTATATGTATTGGGTTATTAAATACTTCATTTGAATTTCCAGATCCAACTCACTCACAAAAAAAAGAGGTTGGTAAAGACTTATGGATGACTGCAGGAGAGGCTATTGGTGACCTAGATATAGATAATCCCGAGGATAAAAATATGGAAGCTGGGAGCAAGCATAAACATTTATTAAAACAAATTCCTCCGGGTGAAAACTACCTTTTTTTTACAAAAGAAAGAGGTCACAAAAACCCACAATTTAAGTGGAGATCTCGATATTGGAGTTTTTTGTTAAAGCTGTCGCCCAGTAGGCCGTCTTGGACAATACAAGCCAGTCACTCAAATAATATGGGTCCCTTTCACTGGAAAAATAGATTTTTGCGTATCAATGAGATAAAAAGGCTGCAGTCATTTCCAGATAATTATAAATTTACTGGTAAATATAAAGATCAGTGGAGGCAAATTGGAAATGCTGTCCCTCCAAAGCTTTCATATATATTAGGAAAATCAATTAGAAAATATTTATAGATTTGATATTTTTTCCAAATTTATAAAATCATTAATTTGTTTTGAAATATTCTTCCTAGCTTTTAAAAAAGCGTTATCAAGCTTTTCTTCATTAAGCATGGGGTCGTCAGGATCCAAGTTTGCTAAATTTATTTTTTTTGCTTTGGTTGGCAGAACTGGACAAACTTCCTCTTCACACATTGTTATCGCATAATCCAAATTATCTAAAAAGTCTTTATCTAAATCTAAAATTGATTTTGAATAATTAAAAGAAATATCTATATCGATCTGTTGCATAACTTTTATAGCGCTAGGATGAACCTTGCCGGATGGGTTTGAGCCTGCACTTTGTATATTATGACTTTCACCTAAAATTTCTTTAGCAAGGCCTTCCGCCATTTGGCTTCTAGCTGAATTAGCAACGCATAAAAAAAGAATATTCATATTAAAAATTGATGCAATTTACTTAAGAGAGTATCTTATAGTTAATTAGGGTAATCAATATGACTGATCAATTCAGTGTAAAAAAAATTCTTAAAGGCTTGGAGAATAATCTTGGAGAAGATGATTATATCGAGCCTTTAAATATCCTGGTGAATTCACTAAACAAAAATAAATTGAATTTCTTTGGTGAGCTTGCTTTTAAACATCAACTAAAACGAAGGCTCAAAACAAGGAAGTTGATTTTTGAAGAGTACAAAAATAATAGCTACCAAGACCCTGCAGACCCAGTATTTGTTATAGGCCTACCTCGCTCTGGAACAACCTTTTTATTCAATCTGCTCTACCAGGACAAAATATTTAGATCGCCACTGTATTGGGAAATAATGAAACCACTGCCTATCGCTAATAATAAAAGAGAAATCAATAAAAGAATAAGAAAAGTTAATGGGGAACTTTTTCTTGGAAAAACAGTAATTCCAAAACTAAAAGCTATGCATACTATTAAAGCTGAAATGCCTGAAGAGTGTGAGCAAATTGCGACCATGCACGCAAAAAGTTTTGTTTACATATGTATGGCAGATGTTCCTGAATATGCTGAATATCTCAAAACTTGTGACTTTGATTCTGTTTTTATGTGGCATAAAAGATTTTTCCAAATTTTAGAAAGAGGCAATAAACCTGATAAGTGGTTATTAAAAGATCCAAGTCATATTGGTCATATTCCATCTATTTTAAAAACCTATCCTAATGCTAAATTTATCTATATACACAGGGATCCAACAGATGCCATTGGTTCTTTCTGTAGTCTGACTAAAAATATAAGAAGCTCATTTGCTAGCAAAGTAAATCCTATTGAAATAGGCGAAACAGTAATAGATTTTTGGTCGCATAATGTCCAACATGGTCTTCAAGACAGATCTCTAATAGCTGAAAACAATATAGTTGATGTTATCTATGATGATTTTATTAAAAATCCTATGCAAGAAATTAAAAACATTTACACCCATTTGAATTTTGATATGTCAGTTGCAACAGAAAATAATATGCAAAATTATCTTTTTGCAAATAAAGGTAAATCTAAATCAAAGCATCTTTACAACATTGCGGAATTTAATGTTGATAAAGAAAAAATTGAGTTTCATTTTAGAGACTACATGCTTAAGTATGATTTTTAATGATAAAATCTAAACTTAAAACGAGGCTCAATCTTGAAAATTAACAATACATTAAAACTTACTTTATGCGGAATATTAGCTGTATTTGTTCTTAATTCTTGTTCTAAAAAAGGTGATGAAGCTGAAATACAACCAGTCAAAGAGGAGATAGGCATGACGCAAGTAACTATAAAAACATCTGTTGGAGAAATAAATCTAGAGCTAGATGGAGATAAAGCACCAATAACAGTAAAGAATTTTGTTGATATTGCCAATTCGGGTTATTTCGAAGGAACCATTTTCCATCGAGTCATAAATGGTTTTATGGTTCAGGGTGGGGGCTTGAATGCCGACATGAGTAACAAATCTAGCGGAACTGCACCGATTCAAAATGAAGCTAACAATGGCCTATCAAATGATAGAGGAACAATAGCCATGGCAAGAACAATGGACCCTCACTCTGCAACAAGTCAGTTTTTTATTAATCATAAAGACAATAGCTTTTTAAATCATACTGGCGAAAATCAGCAAGGTTGGGGATATGCTGTTTTTGGTAAGGTCACGGATGGCATGGATGTTGTTGATGCTATTGCAGATGTTGCAACCGGATCTGCAGGCGGTCACCAAGATGTACCACTTGAAGTTATTACAATTGAATCTGTAACTGTCGCTGAATGAAGCCACGCTTTATTTCAGATTTACATTTAAGCGAAAAACATCCCGAACTTACACAAGCCTTTTTTAAATTCTTAAACGAATCAAAAGAGGCTTGCACTCATCTCTTTATTCTTGGAGATCTCTTTGAGACATGGATTGGAGACGATGATGACTCATCGCTTCATTCCGAAATTAAAACAACCCTAAAGTCATTTACAACAAATGGACCAGAAACTTTTTTTATACATGGTAATAGAGATTTCTTAGTTGGTGAGGTTTTTGCAAAGGAAACTGGCATAACGATCCTGCCGGATCCTTACACCCTTGAAATCAATGGGCAAAAAGTCATTCTTAGTCATGGCGACTTCTTGTGTACGGATGATAAAGATTATATTGATTTTAGAAATCAGGTCAGAAATCAAGACTGGCAAAATAATTTTTTAAAGAAAACTTTAGATGAACGTAAACAAATCGCTGCAAGTTTGAGAGCAGATAGTAAAGAGGCTACCTCTAAAAAATCAGATACTATTACTGATGTTAACAAGGAAGTAGTTGAAGACTTTATCAATAAGCATCAGCCCCGCCTATTCATTCATGGTCATACGCATCGACCCAATGTGCATGATGTTGGGCAATCCAAAAGAATCGTTCTTGGAGACTGGGGAGAATACGGATGGCTTATTACCATCAATCAGCAAGAATTTAATTTAGAAAAATTTTCTATTGCCTAGTTATAGGCCTTAATAACAAACCAATTATTAACAAAATAAAACCAAGCAATAATCTTGGGTCTCCTAAATAGAGTTGGTTCTCTACAGGAAAAGCTATAGTTTTTTCCAACGCAGCAATCTTATACTTATGTTTACTATACATCTCTGGATGAGTAACTATTTCTAAGAAGGTTCGTCTGCTTTTGTATCTAAATAATGCGGCTGTCTCCCAAACTTCTGCATTTTCTATGCCCACCAAATCCATAGAATTATTAACTGCATTGCCTAGAAATACTGGATGTGATGCTCTTTTAAAAAGCTCTCCATACATATGCTCCATATACTTGTTCATTAGCATATCTGATGATTCTTCTGCCGTTGTTCCGTCCGGGAAAACAGGGTTCTCAGACATATCAATCATATTAACCATAAGAAATTGCTTGCCTGAATCTTCTCTCATGAACTTTTGTAGTGATTCCATGGTCCGAGGCTCTAGGACACGATTATCTTTTAAAGCATTGCTTTCAAATTTTTCTGCATAATATTGGATTTCAGCATCGGTTAGCTTGCCGCCAAAATCTGTATACCAAGCAAAGAATAGAATATAAATAATTAATAAAGATCCCCAAACCCTCATAATTACTCTGCTCTCTTGCTTACCACTGAGATTAAAAATATTACTACCGCTATTACAAATGGAAGCATAGCCAAGTCAGTTCCTGGGGTAATATCTTTCGTATATTGGCCGATAGAAGTTATATCTTCTCTGATAAAAGGATAAAGAAATAATCTTTGACCCCAATCTAAAACCCAAAATAAGCTCATAAGAGGTATCAAAGACTTATATCTGAAAATTACTACCCAACAAACAAGACAAAATATAAGTTGAGCATTCCCCCACAATGAAAAAAACCTATAAATAATTGGCATAGGATCTGGATCGCCTGTTAAAACAACAAAATTTGCAATCTCATGAAAACCATAAGACTCAAAAAACATATGTATTATTGAGCGCCAAGTCATCAGCACAGTAAATAAAACAAACCCCCATACAGCAATCTTTGGACTATCAAGCTCATTGGTGACAGTTGTAGGTAATATTTTAGAAAAATTAAACATGTTTTTATTCTACACAACTGACAGATATAAAACTTGGATAATTTTGCACAACAATTGATAAAAAAGATTGTCGTTAATTATTTTATACTGTATATTTATACAGTATTTATAAAATCCTTATG
>Ga0315315_10004492_pt1 | contig 12867 bp, 12 predicted proteins | sample M140m3416metaG_FD_203699 | JGI IMG/M metagenome (GOLD analysis project Ga0315315, IMG submission 203699) | Ammonia-oxidizing marine archaeal communities from Monterey Bay, California, United States - M1 40m 3416 | ecosystem: Environmental > Aquatic > Marine > Intertidal zone | place: USA...
CATCGACTACGACGTTGGCGCCGGTCGTAAACGCTGATCGCGGGCTCGCCAGGAATGCGACGGTGTCGGCGATCTCATAGTTGTCGCCCATGCGCCCCATCGGGATATTGGCGATAGTGGCATCATAAAAATCAGTCATGTGGGTTTTGATCTGCTCCCAGGCGCCACCTTCGAAGAACACCGGGCCCGGACTTACTGCATTGACCCGTATGCCTGATGTAGCCAGTGCCTGCGACAGATTGCTGGCGTAATTGAGGAGACCTGCCTTGATCGCGCCATAGGGACTGGGTCCGGCGAAGGCCTCGAAGGCAGCAGTAGTGGAGATGACGACGATTGCGCCTTGGCCCGACTTGGCAAGATGCGGCGTGGTCAACTCGACGCCTCGCCAGGTCGCAAGCATGTCGGCTTCAAAGTTTGCACGCCATCCCGCCTCGGAACTGTCGGCACCGCCAGCTGAGACGTTGGGTACAAAGATATCGATGCCACCTAGCGCATCGGCACATTGTGTTACCCAGGCCTCGAGAGAGGCGGCGTCAGTGACATCCACCACACTGCCACAGGCCTTCACCCCTTTGGCGGTGAGTGCCGCGACCGTCTCTTCGACCTCCGCTTCGTTTCGCGCGCAGACCCCTACATGGCAGCCTTCGTCCGCCAATGTGTCGGCGATTGCCCGGCCGATACCTTTGGTCGAGCCGGTGATTAAGGCGACTTTATCTTTAAGTTGTAGGTCCATTATTGTTCTCCTTGGCTTTGTTGTGATGTGTCTGCTGTAGTGACCGCTATTTCCGGCTTTTTAGTCTGGTGCATCAGCACTGCAATATTTTCACCGTGGTGCTAATGCCATGAATTCCTGAAGCGCTTCGCCCCTGGAGCACACCCAACTCTCCAGTGCAGTGATTCGTTTGAAGAAGTGCCCCACAATATATTCATCCGTTGTGGCAATGCCACCGTGTAACTGGATCGCCTCCTGAGAGACTGTTCTGCCCACGCTTGCCGCTTTAACCTTGGCCGCACGAGCCAGCCGGGGCTGCTCGGTATGGCCATTATCCGCCGCGTGACACGCAGCATAGATGAGCGAGCGGGTGAGCTCTGTTTGAATCAGCATGTTGGACATGCGGTGTTGCAAGGCCTGAAAGGAGGCCAGTGGCTGACCAAATTGCACGCGCTGCTTGGTGTAGTCTACCGTCGTATCGAGAGCGGCCTGAGTAGCACCGAGTGTTTCGGCACTGCTCAACATCATGGCTAACTCGCGATAAGCTTCCAGTGCCGCAGTGGCCGTGTCGCCAATCGCTATAATCTGATCACTCTCAATGGCGAGATCAAAGTGGCAACTTGCACCGCCGCGACCGTCATGCGTAGGAAATCGGTCGCATTCCACGCCCTCTCCCTCAACAGGAAGCAGCACCCATGCCAGGCCCTGTGGGCTCTGAGCAAGGACAATTAAATGGGTCGCCGAAGCGCCGGCACTGATCCAGTGCTTGGATCCTTTGAGCTGCCAGCCGCTGTTTGTCTGGGTCAGGGTGGTTGTCGGAGTCAGTCGTGACCCGCCATGAGCTTCGTCAATGGCGGCAATGGGCACCAGCGTGCCCTCAGCCACTTGCGGCAACAGAGTTTCTCTCTGCTCTCCCTTATTCAGAATCGCGGTCGTCGACGCTAGCGCATCGATTAAGGGTTCAGTGACCAGAAATCGGCCGCACAATTCTGCCAGTATCGCCATCTCGCGAGTCCCAAGACCCAGGCCGCCGAATTCTTCCGGTATCGGCAGTGCCAGCCAGCCCATCTCTGCAAACGCCTGCCACTGACCGGGGTCGCTGTAGACGCCTTCCGCGATACGATCGCGTCGCCCGTTAAAATCGTAGCTGTCCCGAAGATAGCGCTCTGCCGCATCCTTGAGCAGGCTTTGGTCCTCTGTCATCTGCGCGGCCATCTGTCAAAGCTCCAGTACATGCTTGGCGATAATGCCGCGCTGGATTTCGGCTGTGCCGCCATAAATCGTGGTCGCGCGGCTATTGATGTACTCGGCCATGGTGGTCACGCATTCGGTAGGAGCGGCGGTGTCGCCCGTATAATCCGGTGACAGCACCGCACTTTGCCATGGCATGGCACTCTGGCCTGCCGCTTCGATCAGCAGCTCGGCGCAACGCTGACCCAGTTCGGTACCCGAGACCTTAACCAGTGACGACAGGGCACCGGGGTTATCCCCCGCCGAAATACTGCCTTTAATGCGAAGCTCGGTCTGCTCCAGAGCCATGATATCGATTTCCGTCTCGGCCACCCGATAGGCATAAGTGGGATCGTCCGTCGCACGATGGGTCGAGCTCGCCATCATCATCTGTAACTTCGCAAGCTGCTTCTTCAGTTCGATCGTGAAGTGCTGTCCACCGCGTTCAAACTCCAGTAAGTATTTCGCGACGGTCCAGCCCTGATTTTCTTCACCCAACAGGTTGGCGATGGGTACACGCACGTTTTCGAAAAAAACCTGACATTGCTCGACTTCGCCATCGAGGCTGGGGAAGGGTGACACCGAAATGCCGGGCGTAGCCATGTCGATCAGCAGAAAGCTGATACCGGCTTGAGGCTTAACGTTTTTATCGGTGCGAACGAGGCAGAAAATCCAGTTTGAGTGGTGTGCCATGCTGGTCCAGATTTTGGTGCCGTTGATGATGTACTCGTCGCCATCGCGCTCTGCTGTCGTTTTGAGCGAGGCGAGGTCTGACCCTGATCCGGGTTCTGAGTACCCCTGACACCACACGTCGTCTCCCGAGATGATGCCAGGTAAAAAGCGATCCTTCTGTGCCTCCGTGCCGAAGTGCATGAGCATGGGCCCAAGCATCTGAATACCCATCATGACCGGATTGGGGGCGTTCGCGAGTTTACACTCCTCTAAGAAGATATACCGCTGCTGGATATCCCAGCCGGTGCCACCATATTCCATGGGCCATTCAGGCGCTCCCCAACCCTTGGCATGGAGAATACTTTGCCATGTTTTGCCCGCCTCAAAATCGGAAAATACGCTGGTTGTGCGCTGACCAGCTCGTATCAGTTCGGGGGTCAGCGCACCTTTGAGAAAGGTTCGGATCGCTTCTCTGAACACGCCGTAATCAGTGGGGATGGGGTTGGAAGCATTCACTATAACGGTCCTCTTGATCTGATCTGGACTGCGGGTGCACAGGGTGTGCTTTGCGTGGCGGACGAAGCATGGCTTTCTGAATGATTCCGCGCCAGATGGCGTGGAACGACTGCCGTTATGTCGCCTGCATAGAAATTGGGCTCAGTGAGAATAATAATGTCTTTTTGACGATTTGTGATGACGTTGGCGGTTGAATCCTGAAATCGACGCATGCCTCGCCTTTCGAAGACCTCAATCAGTCTCATCATGTTTGCGGTGGTTTCTGTCTGCGGTGGATGACTATATAGTATGGGGGTTGTCTAAAACAAACCAACTTGCTTGTTTATCCGCTGACAGGCGTGGCCGCAGTGCGGCCTATGCGCAGCGGCAAATGAGCGTTTAGCTTTTTTTCAGAGGTATTCCATGATTGTCCCGAGCGAGAAGAGTGTCCGTATTCTGGCCGAGTTACAGGCGTTTATGACGGCGCACGTTTATCCCAACGAAACAGCGCACCGCGAGGCATTGGGCAGCGCCGAAAATCGGTTTGCCTCCATGCCTTTGGTGGAGTCTCTGAAAGAGAAAGCGCGCAGCGCAGGGCTCTGGAATCTTTTTGTGCCGCCAGATTATGTTGAATACAGTGACCACGGGGGCATGAGCTTTCTCGACTACGCGCCGCTGGCTGAAGAAATGGGTCGGGTGATCTGGTCGCCGGAAGTCTTTAATTGCAATGCGCCTGATACCGGTAACATGGAGGTGCTGATGAAGTTCGGGTCGGAGGCGCAAAAAGCCGCTTGGCTCCAGCCTCTCCTGGCGGGAGAGATTCGATCCTCCTATGCGATGACCGAGCCCCAGGTGGCGTCGAGTGACGCGACGAACATCCAGCTGGACATTCGCCGCGAGGGCGATGAATGGGTCCTGAACGGACATAAATGGTTTATTACCGGTGCACCTTACGAGCGCTGCAAAATTTTCATCGTGATGGGTAAGAGCGACGCGGAAAATCCTAATCGACATTTGCAGCAAACACAGATCCTGGTGCCTAAAGATACGCCCGGCGTTGCAGTGCTTCGTCCGCTGACGACCCTGGGTTATGACGATGCGCCCATCGGGCACGCCGAAGTGACTTTTACGGATGTGCGCGTGCCAGCTGATAACCTGCTGCTCGGCGAGGGGAGAGGGTTCGAAATCGCGCAAAGTCGACTAGCGCCTGGGCGCATGCATCACTGCATGCGATTGATTGGTGCGGGTCAGCGTTCACTTGAGCTAGCCTGCCAGCGTGTTGAAGAGCGGGAGACGTTCGGTAAAAAGCTCAGTCAGCACCAATCTATTCGCGAAAACATTGCCAAGAGCTACGCCGAACTGGAAATGGCTCGTTTATTGGTCCACAAGACCTGCTGGCACATCGATACCCACGGAGTGAAAGCGTCCATCGAGTTAATTTCTGCTACCAAAATTAGCGTGCCGCTTATGATTCAGGCGCTTATTGACCGGTGCATGCAGATGCATGGTGCCGGGGGGCTAACAGAAGACTGGTGTATGGCCGAGCAGTTCAATTATGCGCGCTGGTGCCGCCAAGCCGATGGCCCCGACGAGGTACATCAAATGGCGTTGGGCAAGCGTGTCATTCAGGCGTATGCGGAAAGTCGTTAAGGCAGACTGACCCGGAGGTTGACGAACTCACCCGGTCGGTCATCATCACGTAGGTAATCAGTAGAGGGAGTCGGGTCATGACAGATGACGAAAAAATGGCGTTTGTGCAGCAGCTCTATGCCACCACTGGCGCAGGAGATTTTGATACTGCGGAGACGATGCTGACGGATGATTTTTTTATCATTGAGGCGGAGGGCTTACCCATGGCTGGTGAGTATCGCGGCAAGACGGCACTCCGCGAGCTCTATGCGCACGTTTTTGGCACCCTTAAGGTGGCGGATCTTGAGCCGGAGGTGATGACTGCGGGCGATGACTATGTGGTCAATATGGTGTCTTTTCGTTTTGAGGATCCGAGTCTGGCCTCGGCGCAACTTGCAGAGCTATTTCGTTTTCGCGATGGCAAAGTCTGCGAAATCCGTCCTTACTACTTTGACCCCAAGCCCATTGTCGACGCATGGGCGCACTACACTGCAGAGTGATTAAGGCCGCCCCCGCGTGACGGGGGCGCTGAGTAGTGCATTCAGCTGAGGTATTTGTCGATGGTCTGATGGAGATGCCGGATACGGCTCTCCTGATAACTCGCCAAGATCACCTTGCCCGTTGCCGAATTTTTCATTCCCCGTTGTACAGCGGGGAGATTGGCGTCATCTTGATCAAATACTCCACCGAGCGAGCCTAATGCTTCGTAGGACGCGAAGGGTTGATCCGCGGGGATGACGTCGCAGGGAGCGGCGGGGGGGCGCTCGCTGTCTTTCGGGTAGCGAAGCAGGATCATGACATCAAAGATGCAGCTGTCAGGGTCATTGCCGTTCGGCAGGAAGCGGTAAACGATGTTGCCGCCGTAGCCGATCCAAACTTGAAAATTGGGGAACAAGCTGTAAAGGATGGCATCCTGCAGCTCGGCCATGGTGGGATCGTCAAATTCTTCCCCAGCGGCCTCTTCGAACATCTCGCGGTTCATTTTTGCGACATACTCGCGAGCGCTTTGACCGTCTGCCATTTCAACGTCTTCGTCGCTGTCAGTTGCCATTCGACCTGAGAGCTTGAGAATGTCTCGCGTAATGGTTTCTTCTGACACTCCACCGAGGTGAGGGCTGGCCACCCCCATTGGCGTTACCGATCGGCTTACGTTGTCGCCAAAGGTATCGTATTGCGAGTTAGCATCTCCGGTAAAAGTGAGGATTTGCTTATGAGTTTCGACGGTATGCCAAGATTCCATAAATGCCTCGGCACCGACTTTCCAATTGCAGTTCATCACTCGCTGTACATGGACAGCCTTGAAGTACTTTTCCAGCGGAAAGCGCTTAAAGTGATCAGGCAGTATGTCCATGTAATCTTCAAGCGGTTGGGCATCGAGATCGAAATTGATAAAGATAAAACCACCCCAAGTCGCCACTTTGACCTGTGGAAGGCTCATGTCGCGATCGGCGATGTGTTCGAAATCCCAGTCGTTTGGAATACCCTGAAACTGACCGTCTAGGTCCCAAGTGGCCCCATGGAACGGGCAGCGGAATTTGTCTACCGAACCCGACTCGTCACGCAAACAGCGGCCTCGGTGCCGACAAGAGTTGATGAAACCTTTAATTTCACCTGAGGGTGTCCGCGTCACAATGACGCTGCGCTGAATAATCCAATAAACAAAATGATCACCGGACTCTGGGATGTCCTCCTCGCGACAGGCCATTTGCCAGACTTTTGGCCACATTTCTTCTTTTTCTTTATCGAAGAACTCCTGACTGACGTAGCGGTCGACCGCAAGGTCTTCATCGCCCATGTCTGGATTGCTCTGGACCCGGAGGTAGTCGGGAACCTCAACAGTTTCTAGATCTAAAAGGTCCTGCCAAGTGGTGCCGACGAAACGGCCTCCATCTCCTTGCTGTTTCTTTGCTGTATTTGCCATGGTCTATCCCTTCACAATCCTTTGGTGCGTTACGCACTAACGCCGACTCATCTCGCCAGAATATTGACGCCGCTGATACCGGGGGCGCCATACACGTGGGTATAGCCTACTTGGGGATCATCTGCCACCTGACGAGCTCCCCCCTCACCGCGAAGCTGGACACAGATTTCATGAACTTGCCGCAAACCTGAGGCACCCACTGGCTCACCATTAGCGAGGCATCCACCGTCGGTATTGACCGGTAATCGCCCGGTGATCTCGGTAATCCCCTCGGCCAGCCATTTTTCCTGGTCGCCATGTTTGCAGAACCCGTTCTCCGCCATGTGCATGATCTCCGCCCCCACCTCGGTGTCCTGAAGCTGAGCCACATCAATGTCCTCGGGGCCCACGCCCGCGAGTTCAAATGCTGCCTGAGACGCTGTGACTGTGGGCGAGTGGGCGACTTCTGGCGGTTGAGAGGGGCTAAACACCTCAAAACTACCGTAGTTGCGAGACCGCACAACCGCGGTTTTTAAATAAATCGGGCGGGGGTGGAACTGGTGTGCAATGTCTGCGCGGCAGACGATTAGCGCACACCCACCTTCGGCGGGAGAACAAAACATGAACTTGTTCAACGGCTCACTGACCATAGGAGCGTTTTCAATTTCTTCCCACGACAGCGCAGTCTGACGCCACGCGGTGGGTGTGAGGGAGCCGTTGCGGAAGGCTTTTTCCGCTACGCGAATCAGGGTCTCCCGGGAGATACCATGATCATGCATGTAGCGTTGTATCTTCATGCCGAAATACTGGGTTGTCAGCATCAGACCAGTTTCGCCATACCAATCGTCCAGTCCCCAGTCCGCAGGTTTGGCGTTGAAGGCGCCGCGCTCATGTTTGTCGAAGCCGACCACCAGTCCGATATCGTACTGTCCACTTTTGATGGCTGAGTAAGCACCATGTAGGGAGCTGCCGCCCGTGGCACAACCATTGGCGACATTGGTAAATTGCAGGCCGGTAAGACCCAACAGGTTGACCAATGAATCAGCGTTTCCGCCGTCCTGACTCCCGCCATAAGCAAACTCCATTCTTTTGAAGTCCACCCCCGCGTCTGCGAGCGCTGCTCTGGCGGCCGCCGCGCCTTGCTCAAGGCCCGTCATGCTGGGTGTCCGACCGAAGGGATGCATCCCCAAGCCCACGATTGCAACGTCCATTAGCCTTGCTCCTCTGCAGCGCAAAACTGGAAGGTCAGTAAATCTGAACCCTCATCATCTTTGCGCACGGTAATAATCTCAAGCTTCATCGGCATACCAATTTCTAGTTGGTCAGCCTGATTTTCCCGCAGCCGGCTTTCTACCTTGAGTCCACAGGCGAGCTCGATGTAGCCCACACCATAAGGCTTAAAAGTCTCGGGCGTTTCGTCCGTATGGTAGGGCGTCTTGGGCATAAAGGACTGTATGGTCCAGGTCCACAGCACACCCTCATTGCCCAGATCAGCGGCCGTCATATTCTGTCCTGAGCAAGCACGGCAAGATTTCTGGCTGGGGAAGGCATACTCCCCGCAGTCGAGGCAGCGACTTCCTACCAGAGTCGACGCAGCGTCTGGCCAGCTGAAAAGGCCATCGTGAAGGGGCTTTGCATCAGGCATAGCAACATCCTACGGAGCATGGCGCGACCCGCTCGCGGCCAGGGGGAGTGTCCTGGTCGGGGTGGTCGCATTCGTGAAATCAGTCTAGGATACTGCCAATAAAAAAAGCAAGCTGGATTGTTTGCGTTCTTGGCTTAACGCTGACGTAAGCACCCTTTTTAAAGCAGTGACCATTAAGTAGCGCCCAAAAAGGAGTGCGTATGAAATCGGCCAAACCGGGTGCCGCTGCTTCGGCCCGACGGGCAGCCCGCGGCGGAAGGCACGGATACACCGGAGAGGGCTGGCAGGCGGAAAAAAGCGCCCTCACACGCCAGAGTATTCTGGAAGCCTCGGTGCGGTGTTTTGTGGACCACGGTTATGCCAGTACGACGACAGCGATGATCGCAGAGGAAGCCAACGTGTCCCGGGGCGCCATGATGCATCATTTCCCCTCTCGGTCAGCGGTGATGAATGCGGTGGTGGGGTATCTGCACGTGCGGCGGCTCAATGAGTATCGGGATTTAATGTTGGATATTGATTCGCCCGATCAGACAATGACGCGGGCCGCCATCAGAACCTCGGTCGAGGCTGCTTGGAAGTACGTCAATCTGCCTTCTTTTGTGGCGTATCAGGAGTTACTGGGGGCGGCGCGGACCGATCCTGCACTCGCGGAGGCGGTGGGAGAGGTGGAGCGAGATTTTGAGCGCGAGTTTTTGAAAACGGTGCGTTCGGTTTTTCCTCATTGGAAACAAGTGAAGTCACTTCAGGCAGCGCATGATCTAGTTCAGTTTGTGATGCAGGGCATGGGCGTCGCGCATCGATCTTCCAATCGGGAGCAGCGCGCCAGGCGCATGATCGAGACAGTGACGGACCACCTTGAGCGAGTTTATTTCACCGATACTAAAGACGATGACGTGTGAGCCGAGGATAAGAGGTGTCACTTTGGGTCGGCGGATTTTCACAGAAAGCAATAATTCAGTAGAGGAGTAGAGCATGGGTATGGTTGACGGAAAGGTATGTTTGGTGACGGGAGGCGCATCGAATCCGGGCTTGGGTCATGCCATTGCGCACAAGCTGGCAGCCGAAGGTGCCATCGTCGTAGTGACCGATGTCGATGCTGACGGCGCCGCCACGACCGCAGCGGAGATTGTTGCCGCGGGAGGACTGGCACAGGCCTGGGAGCAGGACGTGACCGATGAGGCGGGGTGGGACAGCACGCTGGCGCAAATCCAAGCTGAGCACGGCCGGCTCGATGCACTGATCAATAATGCGGGCATCGCCATTCTAAAGACCTTGCCCGAGCTGACGCTGGCAGACTACAACCGACAGATGTTGGTCAACATGACCAGCGTTTTTCTCGGCACGCAGAAGGCCGTAGCGGTGATGCGCGAGACCGGGGTAAAGGGCTCCATCATTAATATGTCGTCCGTGGCGGCATTGGTGGGTGTGCCGGCGTGTAGTGCCTATGCTGCGGCCAAGGGTGGTGTGATTGGCTTCACCAAAACCATCGCTGCGGAGACCGCTGCAGAGGGCATTCGCTGCAACACGATTCACCCCGGGTTGATCGACACCAACATGCAGAGGCGTTCATCCGTGGACAACCCTGAGGAGTATGTGAAACTCAATGCGGCAGTGCCGATGGGTTACATGGGGCCGCCCCAGACGATCGCCGATGCGGCATTATTTCTGGTGTCAGATTTGTCGACTTACATGACCGGAGCGCAAATGGTAATCGACGGCGGTCTCATCAACCAATAACTGAGAGTAACCAATAACTGAGAGTAACCAATAAGAGGTGCCAAGAAATGAGTGACCAATACCAGGATCAACTTGCCATTCGCGCGCTACTAGAGCGCTATTGTGAAGGAGTGAATCAGCGAGATGCCGATATCTGGGGGGGCACCTGGGCCGCAGAAGCGGTGTGGGAGCTGCCTCATTTGGGGATGGATGGTTTGAAAGGTCGCGAGACGATTGTTGGCGCCTGGCTCGAAGCGATGAAGATGTTCCCCTTCGTCAACATGATGGCCATGCCCGGTTCTATCTGTGTCGACGGTGACCGGGCCACAATGCGCAGCTACACCGACGAAGTGGCGGTGACACAAGATGGCACTGAGTTGCGACCGCGCGGCCAGTACGACGATGAGTGCGTTAAGGTTGACGGGCAGTGGCAATTCAGCCGGCGAGTCTTCACCGTGCTTCACGGCGAGTAAGCATTACCCATTGGTGCGCTTATACCCCGGGCAGTCCTGCCGTTGAGCCGCCATCGATCACAATTTCTGAACCGGTAACAAATTTCGCGTCATCGGAGGCGAGGTAGATCACCAAAGAGACAATCTCTTGCATGCTGCCTAGTCGGCCGACCGGTGCGATGCCTTCTAACATACTGCGCGCCGCCTGGGGATCTGGAGCGCCATCAATGGCTCCCTGAATCAGGGGGGTTTCAATGACACCGGGATGAATTGAGTTGCAGCGGATGCCGGTTCCGGTCTTGGCGAGGTGCACGGCGGTAGATTTGGCAAGCAGGCGCAGGGCGCCTTTTGTTGTGGAGTAAGCCACGTCGCCCGACAGCGCGAGAATACCGTTGATCGAGCTATTCAGCACAATGGATCCGCCGCTCTCGCCGGGATTGTGCTTCATCAACTCAATACTGGCCTTGATCGCCAGCATCATGCCGGTCAGGTTGACATCAAGCAGATTTTTCCACGCCTCGACTGCGACGGTTTCGATGTCGCTGTCACCGGTATTGGTCCCAGCGTTGGAGAACGTCACATCCAGCCGGCCATGGTGATCGCGGATGGCCGCCTTCACTCTCTCCCAGCCTTCAACATCCTGCACTGCATGCTGAACGAAGGTCGCCCCGGTCTCCTTGGCAATATCGTCACCCGCATCAGTATTGTTGCCGGTAAACACCACCTTGGCACCTTCTTGGGTCATGCCATAGACCGCCGCTTTGCCGATACCGTTTGTGCCACCTGTTATCAGGGCAACTTTATCTTGGAGTCGATTTGTCACAGTGAGTGTCCTCAGGGATGCAACCTACAGTGCCGCGCACAACCGTTGTGCGGTGATGAGCGTGCCTAACGCTGTATCGAATCTGCTTGGCGGTGCGATAAGCAGTCGCTTTTAAGCTGGATTTTGAGCTTACGTTGCTGAGCAGTACAAGGTTAGGTACGGCGGTATAAAAAAGCAAGCACGCTTGACTTTTTCTTTGTTGAAATCTAGTTTGGGCCGGCATTTATGGGGGAAGTACGATGAGCACAGTCAGCGTGATTGTCAGGATTCAGCTCAGTGCTGATAGCGCACAGGGATACGCTCGAGCGGCAGAGGCCGTGGTGGCCGGCACGCGGCAGGAACCCGGTTGTCAGTGGTATGGTATTGCGGTGGATGTGACTGACCCTTGCGTGGTTTGGATTTCTGAGCAATGGGCGTCCCAGGCAGACCTTGATGCCCATTTGAAAACCGCTCACGTTGGCGCTTTTCTGGAGGCGTGTGCATCACTTGAGATACTGGATATGGAAGTACGTCGCTATGAGGTCGCCGCGGTGGGTGATCTGGTGATGCCGGATTAGCGACAGCGCAGGAGAACGTAGAGATGACAATAGACACAAAGCTTCAATACAGTCGTATGGCGGGGCGTCTGATCGATCATGTTGCTAATGGCACCACCGACTGGGCCACAGACACGATGGAAGTGCCTTCTACCGAATACACCGACGCGGAGCAATGGCAGCAGGAGATGGACTCTATCTTCAAACGCCAACCTATTTTGGTCGGTGTCAGCCAGGAGATCCCAGAAGCGGGCGACTTCAGGACGTTGGATATTCTGGGTATCCCGCTCCTGATTACCCGACAGGCTGATGGCAGTGCAAAGGTGCTGATGAACGTCTGCACCCACCGGGGTATGAGGCTCACCTCTGAGTCTTGCGGAAGTCAAAAATTATTCAGTTGCCCCTATCACGGGTGGACCTTTAAATCAGATGGTTCCTTGCGAGCCATTGCTGACGCACCCAAGTTTGGAGAAGTCTGTGCTGGCGCTCGCGATTTAGTGGCGTTCCCGAGCCATGAGGAAGGTGGATTGATCTTCGCGGTTTTGGATCCAGAGAGCGATGTCGATATCCGGGCCTACCTCGGAGAGATGATGGACGACGTAGCCGCCAAGGGGATGGATAATTGGACTTATGTGGGCAACCGCATCATTCATGGCCCTAACTGGAAGGTCGCCTATGACGGCTATCTCGAGGGCTATCACTTTAAGGCTGCGCATCCAGAAACCATTGAGCCCAGAACGTTCACCAATGTTATGGAATATGACGCGCATGGGCCTCATCAGTTGGTCGGTTTTGCGGCGAAAAATGTGATGGAGCTGGGTGATATTGATCCCAGCGAGCTCTGGCAGCATGAGACTAAGGGTTACGACTTTATTAGACTGTTTTTCCCTAATGTGTCGATCTTTATTGCACCGGAAATTACGCAGGTGGCTCAGATGATTCCGGGGCCCGGTCCCATGGAAAATACGACCATTCTCCATTTCCTGCATCCGACGCCGCCTGCGAGCGAAGAGGATGACACCGCGCGTGTCGAGATGGCAGATTGGCTCCGCAATGT
>Ga0315315_10004501_pt1 | contig 12852 bp, 8 predicted proteins | sample M140m3416metaG_FD_203699 | JGI IMG/M metagenome (GOLD analysis project Ga0315315, IMG submission 203699) | Ammonia-oxidizing marine archaeal communities from Monterey Bay, California, United States - M1 40m 3416 | ecosystem: Environmental > Aquatic > Marine > Intertidal zone | place: USA...
TTTGTTCGCCTCTGATAGATCCTGCCAATGGCATCCAAGCTTGCTCGCAACCATATCGCATGTTTCGTCATCAATGGTGCAGTAAAAGATACCGTCAGCGCATACTTTCCCCGGAAAAGGTACTTCATTGTCAGCAGCAGCGCTATTCGCGCCGAATTCTACCACTGTGGTCTTGAACGGATTCCTGCAGAGAGATTTTACCTTTGCTGAATCGTGCACCTTGGGGAGAAGGAGCAAAGTTCTCTCTTCGAATCGATCCTTCGACTTGATTACACCATAACGGTTTCTATTCACAATTGCAATGTTTCGCCAATTACAACCCAATTTTTTCCCCACATCCTCGCAGGTCTCATTGTCCATCGTACAGTAGACCTGATACTTATCGCAAACAAAACCCGGCTCCAAAGATTGGAGCGGTCCCACCATTGAGATGTCGCTCGGTCCTCCAGCTGGCACTTTGTGGTAAGGATTTGGCAAGCGGACAATTAGAGGCTGATTGGGTGGCAAAGAGTTGATCTCAATCAGTGATGTACATACTGGAGTAGAGGCAGGTAACGCGCGGCCTGGAATTCGAAGGAGGGTATTCTCCTCAAATCGAGAATCTTCGTAGAACTTTCCATATCTATCAATATTTGCGTTAGCCAACATTTTCCACGTGCACCCGAGCTTTGCGGCGACCTCGCAGCATGTTTCGTCATCGAATGTTGAATAAAACATGAAATTTGTGCAAGCGTTGCCTGGTTTTGGAATGACTTGGACCTCAGATTGGGCCCTACATAATCTGTTTATCGCAGGGGCCCACACTCCTCGACTTGCGTCCCATTGAAAGCCTGCCGGGTGCTGGCCACGGGGCTTTCGAAACAGTCCCGTTGAATTCATCGTCGGCGCCTTGTCGGGCATCATCGACCCATCAGGCAGAACAGGTCCATTCGAGACATTCGTGTGACTATACTGGGATGACATCTTAAGTCTTTTGGAATCACCGCCACTTCGATCTTTCAAAGTAGACTCAAATAGAGCTATCTCATCCAATACTTTGGGGTGGTATTTATGCAGGTCGTAGCTTGGAGGAGGAGACTCCCTCATACGCTTGTGGCTTTGACATTTCTCGCCCTCAGATACGTTCAGACTTTGCCCATTACAGCACATGGGGACAAGAGGCTGCTGCGGCTGCCCATTTGGTTGCGATGATCCATGCATCTGTGTTCCTTTTACACGATATTCGTGTGAAAAAGGAGAGGTCCCAATGGGATAACCGTACTTGGAGGAAAGAGGCATCAGATTCCATCCATTGTGAGCTGGAGGTATAAACCCCGATTGCGGGCCAGGGTGAAAGTAAGGATATGGGGGTCTTTGAAACACGGGAACAGGGCGCATCTCTACTGGGATTGGTTCACTGTCGGGAAGGTCCCATACCTCGTCATCAGCATCGATTGAATGCTTGGAAGGCAGTGCTTTGACCGGCTCACAAAACGAGGAGCTGTATTTCAGAAGAATATTGAACAAAAGAGAAATTTGACATGAGATTTGTGGATGAAAATAGCTGAACGCAACTAAATATGGTGGCCCTCATTTGCACTTACCTCACGTCGACTTCCTTTCCTTCGGATTCATCAACCAGGACCCATTTAGCTCGCCATTCTTTCCCCGGCCCCCATGTCCCGGACTGTCGTAATGGAGCGAGATGGCACCACTGCAGATCGGGAATGAAGGTTAGTACGTAGTAGTAGTCAAATCTGCCGTCGCCCTCCTCGTGTCCGTTAAGCTTCACCACGGCATTTACAAGGGCATCGTCTTTCTTGGCAATATTAGGATTCCAATCAGGGTTGGCAGTCCGGAACTCCTTTAAGTCTCTTTCGTACTCCTTCGTGGCCTCTTCATAAGCCTTCTTCGTCTTCTTATACTTGTCTTCGTACTTGACTCTGTCGATTCCAGCCATTTCTTTCCACTTTGACGACATGAACTTCTTTAGCTCTCGGATTGACATACCCGGGTTCTCCCTCTTGAGAGCCTTGCGCTGCTCAGCACAGTAAATCATATAGGACGAAAGGGGCTTCTTCGGTTTGGCCGGCACACTCAGGCTCGCATCGGTCTCCTCTCCCTTATGCTGCTCCGATTCAACATACAGGTACTCTTCGACAGGAACAGCAAGGGCAGACTTGACCGAATTCCTCTTTCCTCGGCGGAGCCTCTTCGCCATCATGTAGCTGGGCTCAACGTCCTTGAAACTATCGTCAGGAAATGTCCAGTGGCAATAGGGAACATGGTGGTCGTCGTGCAAATCGAACCTCGATACCCTCACCCGGGTGCCTTCCTTAAGACGGGAGGTCCCAACGAGCCCCTCGAGGCGATCGCGGTTTGCTTTGATGACGTCGGCCGTCTTTACATCGAACATCTTCGCGATCAACTTAGGCGTGTCATTCTCCTCGGCTGAGTACCAAACGGGGGCGTCGGCATCTGATGGGCCACCTTTGAGGTTGCGCGCACGGACGGCACAGCTGCAGGCGTTGGCCTGGGCCCTGCTGCTGTCTGGAATGAACAGTTTGGTTCCCTTCTTCAACCAGCTTCGAGGCGAAATGTTCTCGTATACTTCTCTGTTGAGGAAAATAATGTCCCAAACATCGACATCAAACTTCTTTGCTACCTCTTCAGTGCGCTCCCATTGCTTCTTCACGACGTAGTTCGTGACGGGGCTAGAAAAGACCCCAGAGGTAGTTTCGACAAGGCCCAGGCCAGAATCGGAGGCAGAGGCAGGGGCAGGCTTTTGGAACTTGCTTAAGGCAATGTTGGCGTCCTTATCGGTTTCCGGAGCCATGCCATGTTTACGTGGTCTCCCAACGCCCTTCATGGCCTGTTGCTGAGACGAGTGCTTCTGTCCTCGTTGTCGGTCCTCGTACATGTCGTTCTCGAGGATGGCACCGACTCGGAAGAAGCCCATGGCTTCATAAAAGGGAATAGAGTTTTCTGTTGCCTGGAGGACGGCAAAGTCGTAGTTGCGAGTGCCGATGGCTGCCATTCCCTCGAGTTCCTCTATAGCTAGATTGACTAGGGTCTGAATGTATGTGGGGAATGACGAATAGGAGGTCTTACTCGTCAGTGCGACGTGGTATTGGGGATAATAAATAATAATATAAAAGAACACAAAGACCCATGCATGCCTCACGAGAAGTGGGCTTCCGCTTGAGACTTACCTTGCCGCAACCAAGCCCACCCAGGAGGCTGATCTCGGCAATGCGGGGAAAGACGATACCCTCGTTCCATGGATCTCCTTTCCTCACAGTAGCTTGCATTGCCTCGGCGAGCGTCCCGTCCCGGTCGTATTTTCTTTCGCCCCGAGCCATCTGCAGGGCAAGGTCGGCTTCGTCGTACGAGAAGGCATTGTCGTGGAGGGAGTCCCACCGGAAGGTGGTCTGCCAGTTGGTGAAGGTAGTAACGGTAATGAAACCCTGAAGCATGGAGGGCTGGAACTTTGACGGATCAATTCTGTGCCGATATGGGACTATCTTGGAGAACGATAACGACTTAGTTGTGGGTTTGGGAATGGATTGGAGGGAGTCGACTGTATTACGGGCCGCTGCCACAGCTGTCTCACCGTCGTCCTTAACTTCCGCTGTCTTTTCTCCCTCCTTGTATTCACCCGGGAGTGCGCTAGTCCTCACGATATAGCCAAAGATGGGATCGTCGACGTCGGTTCTGTCGGCCATGTACTCGAGGCTGAGGGGCTTGCTGGTGCGCTTCTTAGTGGGGAGCGGCCATTTCTGCTTCCCCCTTCTACCCCGATTCCCCTTGGCATTCGCCTCGGCCTCGGCATGCCGGCGCATAACTTCCTTGGTGAGGAGGATCATCTCCGCCATGTGCTCGACGAAGCACTCCCTACGGTCAATGTGTGTTATGGAGGAATCGGCCAAATCCCGGGAACACTTGGGGACGTTGCGGAACGAGTACTTGGGCTGAGTCAGCGGCTTGCCCTCGAACCGCTGCGCGGTCAGGGCTCCGTCGCCGTCAGATGACATGGCTGCGATGTGGATCTCGTCTTGTCTCGCGATCTCACCGGGCGGCTGGAAGGAGTAGACCAGCAAAAGGATCGAATTGCGTAGACTGGCAAGCAGTCAGTTCGGCACGACTGACGATCAATCCCCCACGGCGTCAATGCTTTTCGATTGGGGATTAGGTTGACCCTCCGCTCAATTGCTCTACTAGACTAGTGAATATTAGAAATATATATTTTGTAATCCGGGCGATCTCTGATCCCTCAGTCCTCGAGATACCTGCTGTATGCAGCAACTAATGTAGAAGCATACGTGCAAGTATCATGCATCATGTATAAATGACATGTACTAGAGTGGTATACATGATGACTGTCATGTACGAGCGTATGTATGTAATTATGACACGCCGACAAGTGACATGTATGTACGAGCTCGTATTCATGATGTGGGTAATATGCACTACACACGTACACGTGTACTATGCATAGTACATAACAAGTAAGTATGTACGCATATTATTATTTTTTATGTATGAATACAGTATTAATGTTGTGAGTATGCATACTCTAGAGAGTATGCATAGTTCCAACTCTATTAGCATACTACGTGTGTACACCTCTGTAGAAAGATTGTACTCTAGAGTAACTCACAAGCATGGATGTATGCATACATGTGGTGTACTAAGAGCATTACTACTCTAGTAGCTAGTAGTTACCATCTAGCTACTCTAGAGTAGTAAGTCAATTTACGAACTCTTGTAGAGCTACAGTGCATCCCGGCCTCGCTCGTGAAATTCAAACCTGTGGTATTTACTTTTATTCTTATAATTTACAAGTATTGCTTCTTCGATATTTTCATTATTTTGGTTATGTACGTATTAAAAAGTGCTCTAATAACGGATCCGAAAATGTGGCGCGCTTGGAAAGATGTTCTATAATGAACTTCGGGGTATTTTGAACAGATTTCTTCAGGTTCCATGACTCCATAATAACTCGATGACTTCCATGAGTCGATTAGGTCCACGGTACCACAGGGGCGGACAAGATTTGAGAGCATAGGCTCCGACAGAAGTTCAAGTCGGTGCCAGAGCTATTGATGCTAGAAAACGCGAGCGAGGTCCTCATATTTTACGAGTTGCAACGAACCAATGAAAAAATGATAAATAATAAATAAATAATATACGACTCGTACTGCCATTACTCTACTAGTAGTCTGCACAACATGTCGGATTATCTGGGCGGAATCATCTTGAGCTGGCAAAGGCCACGGGAACCCGGCGGCACGTCTACTCGTTTGTTGATCCGATTCGAAGGGTTGAATTGAGTTCAACATACCGAATCCCACAATAGTACTATGCATACTATGCATACTACTATTAGTCTGCATACTGAGTACTACGAGCTCGTACTAGAGTATCCATACTAACTAGTATGCATACTATTATTGATAAAAAATAATACTTATGCATTTCTAGTAGTACTAAGTATGTATATAAGGAGAGTACGAGCTCGTATAATCATATTTATTTTTTTATTGGTTCGTTGCAAATCCATTCACTGACCCACTTGGCCCCTTTGCTCCTGAATCCCCTGTTGTTGGCGCTACTTCATTCCACCCTACAGTACAACATGTCGGCCAAAGGAACGCGTCAGATTCCCATTGTCATGCCCGGCCACACTCGGCCTCTCGCCGAGCTGCAGTGGTCCACTGTCGACGAGCCGCAGCTTCCCGAAAAGCGCACCCTCCTGGTGTCGGCCTGCCACGACAAGATGCCCATGCTTCGAGATGGAGCCACGGGTGACTGGATCGGGACTTTTGCAGGTCACAAAGGAGCTGTCTGGTCGTGCCGCCTAGATCCCAAGGCCTACCTTGCCGCTACGGCGTCGGGGGACTTTAGCGCCAAGGTTTTTGATGCGATTACCGGCAAGGAGCTTTTCGCCTTCCCCCACAGGCATATCGTCAAGACCGTCGACTTCAGCCCCGACTCCAGGCTGCTAGCTACCGGGGGTCACGAGGGGCTGCTACGTATCTTCAACCTCCAGCAGCCCAAGGAGGATCCCATAACCATTCTCCAGAGCTCCGACGAGGTCAGTGGTGCTCAAATTCCTTTTTGCTGAATACCGCGTTGTGTGCACGTCTTCAGTCAGTTGACTTCATGAATAACAACCCTGCGCTTATCTATTCAATCAAGGGCAAGGCGATCTATCAATGTTTTCCTTGGATTCCATTGCCATCTCCTCTCACTTTTTACCTTCCTCTCTTCTCTTGCCACACATCATACGCGCTCAATGATTATCTGAACATTCCGTAGAAAGTAAATATTACGAAGCTCCTCTGGGTCGACAACTCGACCGTCCTAGCCGCAGGGGCTGACGGAAACATCCGATTTTGGGACATCCATTCTTGTGCCCTGAAGCAGACTCTCAAGGTCGATGCCGAGGTTCGGGACGTGGAGCTGACCCAGCTCCGCGGCGGCAGGGGGCTCATCCTAACCGTCGCGGCTGGAACCAAGGTCTCCTTCCTGGATCTTGCCAACGGGGGCAGGCTCGTGCACGAGCACAAGATGCCCATCCACTTCCGAGACGAGGGTGGCGGTAAGTGCTTTCCCCTGTCTTTATGTTGTTCTCCCTGCTACTACTCTACTCACGACAATTGCGGTTCTGCCACTAATCTCACTCACACAAACATTTACGGCCCGTCGTTCAATTCTCTTTTCGTTTGATAGCCACTCTTCATCCCGACGGCAAAAAGTTTGCTGCGGGTGGGAGCGACCTTTGGGTCCGCGTCTTCGATTTTGAGACTGGGGAGGAGCTGGAGTGCCACAAGGGCCATCATGGACCAATTCGTGCGTTGCGATACTCACCCGACGGCAAAACGTGGGCGACAGGATCTGAGGACGGGACCATTCGGTTGTGGAAGACAGACCCTTGAATAATTTATGACTTATATGATATTTTTGAAAAATTCAATCGCTCTCCAATACGAGCTTAATTCTATTCGCGAAGCTGCTCAGTAGGGCTCCTGAATGTTGCTTTTGATCTTCTGCGCTAACTTTTGCTCTTTTCGACGAAGAGCCTCCTGTCGCTTGAGCTCAATCATGGCCTTCTGCTCGTCACTGAGGCTTGATCCACGAAGCTGAGGACGGGTGTGCGTCCCAACTCCTGCTGCGTCCCTTGAAGGGGCAAAATGCGGCGGAGGGAAGCTCTTTCCTGAAGAGACGACAGTATCGCATCGCTCTACTCCATTAACAACACCGCTACAATGCTGGGGGAACGGCCTTGCGTTGCTCCGAAGAGGATCTGAGTGATGAGGCACAGTGGGAGCGACTAGAGCGTGGCAGCAAACTCCTGCTTTCTGTGGCTGTGCAGGGTTACCATGGAATTCCTCTTCTGGAGTCCCTTCGGGAGGGTTGGCGGTGGCAAGACGTTGATATTCACCTTCAATGGCGTCAGCTTCGCCACCAGCCTTGTGGTGCTCGAGAACGCTTCGAATGAATTCCATACTGCCAAGGCCACGCTCAGTCGCGTGGGCGGATGAGGGCGTTGATTCTGCCGCCTTGCGCATCTGTCTACGGTTGAAAATTGGAGTTGAAAATTGATTCTCTCTTTCCCTCCTGATGTCAAGCGCCCGGTGAACTGATGCATTAGTGACATCGGTGCAAGGGACAGCTTTTTCGGCACCAAATACAAGATCGAGGTCATCTTGAGTGCAGCGGCCGAGTTGAGAACTGTCGTTGATGAAGCTATCATGAGACTGCTCATCCGCCTCTATGGCCAGAAGTTCCGACTCCTCTGCAGCGTCTCCACTGTCTTCGTCATAGGAGAGCACACCGGCCTCTTCGTCAAAGAAGTTGTTCACGCGTTGCTTTAGCAAGTCTCGTTTACTTGTTTTCCCCTTGTAACCAACTTTGGCGGTATAAGTGATTGAGCGGACACCTCGAGGTTTCTTGGTGATTGCTTTCCCTCTCCCAGTCTGGTTGGTACATTCACCCTTCCTTCTAAGGCGACGTTTCCTTTGATGCCTGATTCGATCGAAGTCAACGCAGTCATCTCCGGATTTATCCTGGCTTTCACTAGCGTTGTCGACACTATGAATTCTTTCTTCGCCGAGATCCTCCTTGACTGGCGTATCGCGTAGGCTCATGGGAGAACCTCCTAATCGAACATGTCTTCCACCAGAGGTTGCGACCGCAATGGTCTGCCCCTGCGTGGATTCCTCTGGAGACAAGAAAATTCTTCTATGGCCGTTATGCGGCTTCAATCTTATGGCAATAGGAGTGTCATCAGAGCTCGACATTGATTTCATTGCTCCGGAGAGAGTTTCGGCATCGCCGAAGAGAGACCCTTGGATTCGAGGAGGCGGGGGCGGCATGGACGACATATCCTCTTTCGTTGTCGTTTTCGCTGCTGTTGCCAGATCGGTCTCTGAAATAGACTTATTATGCGCCTCGTTGCTGGATCCTGAACCAAAATCGTCACTTTTTGCGTCAATAATAGACTTGTGACTGTCATTCTCGCCATCTTTCTCGCTACAGCTGGAGTCCTCGCCTTCGGATGAGGAGGACGAAGAATCTTGCGTCGCGATAAGAATCATTTCCGTTCCACAACTTCCATCATCAACATCGTGGCCTTGTTTGAATCCATTGTCGTCATTTTCTATGACTTCGCGCACATAGACAGAGTCCGGCACGTTTGGCTGACTTTCCTTGATTTGTTGCTGAGTAACATGAGCCTCGTTACCGTCGATGGGAATCGCTTCCATGCCCTTCTCATCTAGTTTCGGCCGACTTCCGTTCGCTACGACCTTGCTATTATCACCTTTATCGTTGCTCTCGTCGCTCTCGCACGAGGAGGAATCGGTCTTAATGCATACATGAATTTCTGCCAGATTACTAGCATCAACGTCGTCTGCCGCGTCGGCGTTGATTATTGTTGGATTAGATAATGCTTTGGCCACACGTATGTTTTGCTCTCCTTGTGCAGGCACGAGTGGAAGTTGATCATGATCAAGTCTGTCTAAGAGCCCACCCTCATTAGGTATATTTTCTACAGGACGGCAGTCTAGAATTCTCGTGGCAAGTGGAGAGGAAAGAGAATCTTGCCCATCTACCTGATATGAATGATTTTCCACAAAATAGGTTCCAGTGCTTTTATCAAAGCGTGGCGGAGCGATGATTTCCCTTCTCTTATTGTCAATCTCATCAAACACGGCATTAAGGCAGTCACTCGATATCCCAGGCGTGATTTGCATTTCATGAATGGACATGGCTTCAACTGAACCAAATAATTCGTCCAAGTTGGTGGAGTCAGATTTTTCCAATATTTCCTTTTCTGGATGCTTGCCACATTCAGCACACGCGTCGGCGTCGTCGGAAAGCAGGAAGAGAGGGGCATCGACTTTGCTTGTATCCGATAAGAAGAATTCTTCAATATCTAAGCCTTCTTGTCTGCCACCATCTGTTTTCGAGCTAGAAGGCAAATCGGAACTCGGACGCAGTGACGATTGATCATTGGCCACATTCAGTGGGGATACGGATGGAGAAGGAGCGTGTCGTAAATGGCCCGATGACAACGCCGCTCTTCCCTCATCGGCACGGTTGATACCTTTCCTTGACGTATCAGTCGTATCTTTAAGATATGAATCTTCCATATGCTTTAGAATCGAGGAAGATGTGCCACTGGATATTCTTGCGTGAGCACGAGGGTATCGCTGTCGAATATTTAGGTAATCTCTACGGAGTTTCTTCGGAAATTCAAATCTGCTCTGAGATGAATCATAATATCTGTCGGTTTGAGTCAATGACGCGAAGTGCTCCCCCAGCTCTTCTTCTTGTGATACTCTCAGTCGCCAATCGTTGCTGTTGACAAAGTGCCTTGCGCTAAACATTTTCTTCTTCTTTTGAGAGTGCCCGCCCACTTGCGATAGTCGGTACTCATTTCGAACGTCCATATTTTGCCTTTTGGCTGTAGGGTTGGTCGCAAACATCCGTGACTGTTTGATAAACTTAAAGGTGCTAGCATCCTTGAGGAGCCTTCCGAGCTACGTGAAAGTGGATGTAAGGTTTAGATGATTAGTCAATGTCAACGATTAGCTGCGCACAAGAAAGAAAGAAAAATGAAGTATCTCAATTCCCTACTGCTTACCCTCTTCTGATCCGTCATAGAGGCTTGATATCTCTTTGCCTCTGCACCCTCGCTAATGAGGGTAACGACGCGTCCATCTCGTTTCCTTCCTGTCCTTCCATTTCGCTGAATCATGCGAATAGGACTCCTGAGGCAGTCAAAATTTACAATCAGGTCGACTTCTCCAATGTCTATGGTCGCGAATGAGGATAAGAAGGGAGTGTGAGGTCAATTCGGGGGGAAAACCTGAAGACGAGTGGCACAGTGATAAAAAGTCTCACCTAATCCCTCCTCGCCAATACTTGTGCAGACAATAACATTTATGTCACCCTTTTTGAAGAGACGCAGGGCTTCCTGCTGCTCTCTCTGCTTCATGCCAGCAAGGACTTCGAATGCATCGCTTGAGTCTTTCTCGCTCCCTCCTCTTGCAGCAGATGTACTCTGTCCGACAAACTTGTGAGGGCGGATGAGGGGCTTACTTGCAGATAGCATAGAAACGATCATCTCGACCGGTTCCCGCCTCACTGCGAAGACGATACAACGGGAAGATTCGTTTGCCGCCCTCGCACGGCTGAAATGCTCGATGAGGATTTGATCAAGCATGCAGAGTTTGGGATTATTAAGTTTGAGCTCGGCGACGTCTTCTTGACTACTGCTACCGGAAGTAGCCTTTACAATTTCTTCCCACAATTCCAGAAATTCGTCTTTTCTGACTATGGTTGATAGCAGGCCGGACGCATCGCTCTGCATCTGCTGCAGCCTCCGTTTGGCGACACCAATCCCATGGGTTCTTAAAGCCACCTTGGCATCGATCAATCTCCTTACGGCGCCAAAGACGTGGTCTAAGTCGTGCCTGTTGGTCCTCGATACATATTCCTTCTTTGCTTGGATGACGTTCCAATCAGTCGCCGTTGCGTAGCTTCCAAGCATCCGACTGACCCCTCGGCTGCGAAGCTGGTCGAAATAGGGATTGACTAAACCTGCAAATAGCCGTTCAATTTTTGCAACAGCATTAGTCTGTTTGATTTGGATGATTTCAGATTCGCGCTTGTGAATATACTTTTTAATGGCCTCGTCATCATCAGTCCTTGCCTCAATCTTGCTTATGCGGAGATTTTGGACCACTTCTTGAATGGCCTTTTGAGAGGTCCCTGGGGTCGCGCTAAGTCCAACTACACGAAACTTGGCACCACTCTCCTCAATTTGTTCAACTACTTTTGTATAGTCGTAGTCACCTTGGGCTCTGTGAGCCTCATCAAGAATGATGCAAACAACCGAACGGGCTTCGCAGCGGCCCGCAGCAATATCTTTCTGTAGCGATTGGGGGGTGCAAAAGAATACCCTCCTCTCCCCCCATAAGCATGCCCGCGATTCTGGTTTCGTGCGCGCCGAAATCTCAGCGGTGTCACTGGTGGGGATGCCCATGATGCCATAGCAGGCCTCGATCTGCTGCGTAACTAGAGGTCTAGTCGGGGCGCAAAATATTACCTTCCCAGTTGGGAACCAATTGTAGAAGTTATACATGACAACAGCGGCGACCAAGGTCTTTCCCAGTCCTGTTGGGAGGGAAACGAGAGTGTTCTGCATGATTGCTGATTCGGCTATAGAAAATTGATACTCGCGCAAAGGGAAACTAGGGGTTTCAGGGTAGATCCAGTGATGCTTGGTGCCCTCCTCGATTGGTACTGGTCCCTCGGCCCATTGTTCCCTATTATAACGCAATGACATTGAACGCTAGAGCTGAGAGGATGTCATGGGATAAAGTTCACAATTTCATAAAAGGGGCTACGTTCCAAATATATTCTCACCTTCGAACTGATTCAGAGAGTCTCTTTGCAGTAGAAAAAGGATTTTCGCCAGTGGACGGCGCCGAGGATGCGGCCATTCCTGCGTTTTGGTTCGGGCAAGACCTTTGAGATATGCTGTTTTTCAGTCGCGATTGCTGTTGCTGTTGTCGTTGATTCTGCTGCCCCGTGCGATAGGGATTGTTCATCTTTGGTAATGAGCGGCGATGCCCCGTCTGTTGATATGGATTCGCCGTCAGTTGCCGAACGGGCCTTTGATCCGTGCATCCAGAAAACGAACCAGTCCTGCTCCCATCTCCGGCATTGCTACTACCAGCGCTCGATATTAGGCACTTGCCCGCATTATTTGGCTGGCGATCAGCACCAGCACATGAAGGACCTGCAGCGGATTCTGAAGCATTCATTGACGACTGCGTTTGAGAGGAAACGGGCCGGCTGGTGTAGGGATTGGCCCTGGGATCTGCCGTCGGAGGAAGGTATGGTTGTCGTTGCTTCTGATTCTGCGCCTGATAGGGTTGCTCTGGCACTGCTGGTCCTTTTAATGTTGCAGACGCGGGGGACAAAAGTGTTCTGGTAAAGGAAGCGGTCGACAGTTTCGGCGCACGATGAATCGGTCCGTTGCTGATAGAGATGTCCCCGAGAGCGGACATTTGCCACGAAACGTCAGAATTGGACTGAAGTTTTTCTCCAAGACCTTCAGCGTCCACGCCGTACGAAGGATCCTGCCAAGTAGTTGGCTCCGTCGACGAAGATCCACGGGTATCCCCATTAGCGCCATCCATGGCAGGCGGTCTCGTCGATTTGCCGACGTTGCGCCCAGCAACAAAGTCTCGCATCTCTTGCCTCGACACTCGCAGCTCTCCGCACATCTGACACCTGTTGCCGTGCATGGAGTGGAGGAAAGTGCACGACAAGCACTGCCATGAGAAGGCCATG
>Ga0315315_10004503_pt1 | contig 12851 bp, 28 predicted proteins | sample M140m3416metaG_FD_203699 | JGI IMG/M metagenome (GOLD analysis project Ga0315315, IMG submission 203699) | Ammonia-oxidizing marine archaeal communities from Monterey Bay, California, United States - M1 40m 3416 | ecosystem: Environmental > Aquatic > Marine > Intertidal zone | place: USA...
ACCAAAAGAGCAAGAGACCTCTTTTTGCGATGTAAATTCATTAGACCTCAGATTAGTAAAGTCCTGAGGGGTTTGGTACTGTAAACAGGGTGGAACATTTGAACTGATTAATATTTAAACAACAAATACACATTAATAATAATATAATATATCTATATAATATAAGGACTTCAGACCCTTACCACCCCCCATTTATCCACAGCCCCTGTGGATAAATCTGTTCCACTCGTCAACTTACACAGACTTTTACCTTGAACAGAATGTTGAACAGCGTAACTCATTGATTCTAAAGGCTTGTGCAAGGTCTTGTTCAACATTTAGCAGTTCAAAGAAATACATGTAAACGCTTAGTAGACCTATTAAAGCCCCTCATAACACTTATTGTAAACCCGTACCTTACCTATTAACTCCTATCCAAAGACCTCACCAGGAGCCAATATGTAATCCGTTATTTCACATATTAGAATAAAATTTTAGGATTGAGACAAAACCGAGACAAGACCCCATTTGATAATATAGCAACTTTAAGTTGACAAGTAGCTATATAATGATATAGAGTAGAGGGGAAATATAAGTAAAAATAAACATGGAGAAAGAGCCTGACTTTTTTACTACTTAATCGTCAACCTTATGAAAGCAAAATTAATTAACTATAAAGAGAGGTAACATCATGAAATTTATAACTACACGGGTAGACAATCAGACATTGTCTGACTGCCAAGTTGAAGTAAGAGAGTTCAAAGATTTGGAACATGCAAAGGCAGAAATATTAAGAGAGATTAAAAAAGATTTTCCCCATAGCGTCCTCCATGGAGAAGAGGAATGGGGACTTGAAAGACCTAAATGGACTACTAATACTATTCAGGGTTGGTCTTATTCTTACAATGAGGAGGACGCTATTTTTTATGGAGTAATGGAGTATAACTCTGCCATAGAGGGAATGCTTTTTTGTTGTAATGTTTGCGAAGTCAATCCCTGTATCCCCAATAGCGATAGTTTTTATGAAATAGAAGAGGCTATCGCAGAGGCAAAAGCACACGACAGTTTGGATAATAGGGAAACCGATTGGGACGAAGTAAGAGAGGGTTTATCGACCTTTGACGGTGTTGGAGCAGTTGGTGAGGCTACTCATATGTATATTCCTAAATCTAAATGGGAGGTAACATCATGAAACACCAAGAAACTGATAAAGATGTAGAAATTGTTGAGGCTAATCATTTTCAAACAGGGGAATATGCAGATAGTTATGAAGATGTAAAAGAGAGATTTGAGGGCGAGATGTACCACAAGCAGACCATTAATTATCAAGGCAAACAAGTTGAATACGAAATATTTTGTATGCCCTATGATGACGGAGTCCATATCGAGTATCAGGATTTTATAGACAAGGAGATATTAGAGGGAGGATTTTGGGAAAAGACAAGGCAAGAATGGGAAGACATTAACTATGATTATCAAGGCGTATTTGAAGAAATCATAGCTGACCAAATTCAATACTTAACTAAGGAGGTAACATCATGAAAGGACTCAAGATTGATAGGGACGACATGGTAGATACAGACGGAGTAGAGTACGAGGACTACTCTGCAACATTTAAAGGCAAAGAAGTAGTCGTAAGAGTTGGGATCGAAAGAAAAGATAGGGGCGAGGTAGACATCAAAAGGTATTGGAATGATATTCAAATTATTGAGGAGGTAACATCATGAGCGATAGAAAAAATACAACACTAGATATATTTGATTACATAATGGAAAGGGATTCTGATATCGGCACAAATATCCGAGAGACTTACCCCTCTTCAATCTGTATAGAAAAAGATGGAGTTATTTATTTATTGGCAGACGATTTGACTATGAGTAATGATGAGTCTGTTAAAAACTTTAAAATTACAATAGAGGAGGTAACATCATGAGTAAGAAATATATAGCAGATGTATCAAGCGTATATGGAGTATCAGAACACGACAAAAAGTATCTAAATAACTGCTCAGATGATGAAACAAAATTATGGCTAGTTGAACAAGTAATGAATGGCAACATAATTTTAGTCGAATGTTCAGCAGAAGACGAGGAGGTAACATCATGAGTGAAGAAAAGACAACAGAAATTCGACCACACAAATGGTCATCATGGGGTATCGAAATATATTCCAGAGAACGAGAGGGCAAGACCGAACACGCCTACATCATAGATGAGCAGAAGTGGGCATGGATTGGGATTGAGGGGGACTACGAATTAGTGCCTGTTGACCAACACCCACTCATCGCCCCACTCTTTGCAGACCCCGATGACACGACCTCAATGTGCTTTGTGATTGACGGGCATAGTATAGACAACGGGGCAGACGGGGGAAATATAGAAATACAGTTCCTCGAACAACATTTGAAGACCGAGTACGCCACACTCTATAAGAAAGTAGACCAAGAGGAACATGACCTAGTATCTGAGGGCGATATTGACCGAAGTATATTAAGTGAAATGGGGTTCAAAGATGTCGATGACGGATTCCGACACGTTATTCAATTCAACCAACGTGAATTAGGAGAATAGATATGAGTCACCATGCAAATGAAGAGTCAATGCAAAAACGTGAGGACGACCGACTAGAAGAAATCTATCTGCAACAGTTACACCAAGACCATGAGTTTATGGAGGGGGTATATGCCTCGATAGATGACGACAAGGTAAGGCAAGACTTGATTAACAAACATTATTTTGGAGAGTGAAGATGACACATAAAGTAATGAAGAAATTTAAGATTTATAGTAGTGAGACAGTTCTCTATGAAACTATCGTAGAGGCAGAAAGTGAAGATGAAGCTTATTCTAAGGTAGAGCTTAATGAATTAACTGATGAGGTCGATAGAGTAGGGTATCAAACTGATGACATAAAGGAGGTAAAGTAATGGATACATGGGACGATATGGGATATGACGAGGACGACAATGATATTAATGTCGTGGTCGAGTATGACGCAGAGTATCAACCTGCTGAAAGAGATGTAGGCATTATGAGTGGGGGCTATGCAGTAGGTATTTGTGGGGCGACCATTGAAGAAACAGGAAAACCTTATGACTACAGTAGCAATGAAGAGGAGAGGTGGTGCGAGAAGATAGCTGAAAACTTAGGGGGGTATCGTGATGAATACTAAGAAACTTAAAGCCTGGGATAGCAGTAAGATCCCCGATGAACCTTACGAGAGTAAGAGTATGCAAGATTGGTTAGCTGTGTTGCAAGGTCATGATGTACCTGAGTGTGAGCCAAACAACAGAGCGTATGCTGAGGCAGTTAGATTTGGAATGATAAGTAACAATCATGGTGGGGTAGCACCCCCAACTTTAAAAGGAGAGTACATCTATGAGAGAGACGGAGACATTGATGAGTTTAATGCACGACTAAAAAAGGAGGCAGAGAAATGAGTGAAGAAGATCTGTTTTGGTACATACCTGAAGTATATGCACCTCAACCAAGAAAGACAAAAGAGAAAGCAGAAAAAACAATTGATGATTATATAGGAGAAGACGATGAGCAAAATCTTGGAGACTGCTGAACATTCAAAACAAAAAGGAGAATGGCTATGAGTAAACAAATGATTTTCCCATTCTATGACATGTGGGGAGCAATGGATGTAGATGTAGAATTTGAGGGCATGCACCCTGATAAAACAATAGATTTTAATATCTGGGAAGAACCGAGTTCTGGAAATAAGTTTATTAGTTTTTATGGTTGGGATAAGAAATATAACCAAGTGGATTCTAGCAATTCGCTAGGGTTCTATGAATTAGTGGAGGTAAATGATGAGTAAATGGGAAGTGCAAACATACACACTTTGCGAGGGGTGGAAAAATCTTTGGACTGTTGATGGACAAACAGAAACCTTTAACTCACATAAAGACGCAGAGCATAGTGTAAAAGAACATCTTAAAGACTGTCTTGAAGATGGAATAGAAGAGGATAAATATAATTATCGGATAATAAAAAAGGGAGAGAGCAATGAGTAAAGAAAAGATAGATTATGTAGAGCAAGACATATACGATTACTTTGGGGCTGACCGAGAGATACACAAGACCTCCCGTCATGACTTACTCGGAGTGATCGGAGGTATGAGTGGGATACTAGAACTCTTATGGCATAAGCAAGTTACCCCTGAGATAGCATTCAAAGACTTTAAGTCTTGGCTCAAGGAAAGACAAGAGCACGATGACTTACTTGACATGACTGAAGAAATCCCTGATACTAATATTCCAATTAAAAAACACGAGGTGGAACATGCCTAAAAAAATACTTAACGCAGAAGATGTAGACTTTGTTTATATTGAGAATATAACTTTTGGTGTAGTCATGAAAGACGACAACGGCACTGACCTAACCGTAAGTGAAAGTGAAATACAAATGGATTCTTTTTCTCGTGAGCAACTTGCTGACAATGTAATGGCACATATTCAACAAGGTAAGCCAGTGGATATAATAGGCGAGAACGAGGACACTATTACTTTTGAACCCGACATGACAAATATAAGGGAGACAGACTAATGGAACACCATTTATTTACAGACATTAGCAGATTGCTCAAGGATTTTGTAGTCTTGTTGGATAAACACAGTATAGGTAATGAAGAAACTATTGAGGCCAATCGGATCATTGAAGAACTTACCTATGTATTAAAGAACAAAGAATTAGTAGATACAATAGAAACACAGATTGTAGAAGAGGAACATAAACAAATGTCTCAGGATATTGCCGACGAGATTTTATCTCACGGCTGTCCGAATGGCAATTGTGATGTGTAGTAGAGAGGTAGTAAATTTTTTATAAACTAAGGAGAAAGTGAAATGACATTAAGCAAACAGCAACAAACCACACTTGGATCATTAGTGGTAATCGGAATATTCGGGGGACTAATTTATAATGCCTCTGAACAGAAACATACCCCAACGGCAGTTATGGAGAACGCACCGTCTCTTCCTATTATCTTGCCCGTGGCTGAAACACAGTTACCCCCTTTAACAGAAGAGAGTATAACAACTGTGTTGAATCAAGATTGGAGTGCGTTAGAACCTGATGGCATACCTCTATTAGAGATTGCCCCAGTAGAAAACGCTGAACTTCCACCACTAGTGTCATAGTGGCAACCCCTGAAAAGAAAGTAAAACAGAAAGTATGTGCCAAGCTTAAGGAACTTGGCGCATATTATTTCTATGCCTCAACAGGAGGATATGGGGCGAGTGGTGTCCCTGACATAGTCGCTTGTTATAAGGGAAACTTTATTGGGATCGAGTGTAAAGCAAACGGTAATACCCCAACGGCTTTACAAAACAAACACTTATACAATATTAAAAAGGCACAAGGATATTCAATGGTCATTGATGAGACAGACATAGACGCATTAGAATTATTCTTAGGAACATTATGAACGACAATGTAAATAAACCTGCACACTATACTAAACACAAGTGGGAAGTGATAGAGATATTAGAAGAGTTTTTTCACAGTGAACCATTACTGTGGCAATGTGGGAAATATCTTTTCAGATGTCTATACAAAAATAACCTAACAGAAGATTTACAAAAGATGATATGGTATGCAAACAAACGAATAGAAAAGGAAAATAATGAAACCCGAAGAAAAAGAAGACGCAATAAAATTAATTAAAGAGTGGCAAGAGAAACGACCAAACTTTAGCCGAACAAAATTAGCAGAGGCAACGGGAGTAGCTTACTCCACCTTACTAGAGTTTGATAAACAAGGACTGATCAACTTACCTGAGAAAAGACACACCACTAGAAAAAATACTTCGTGGGCTAGACATGGACTACCGAAAGAATGGCCGACGAAATAGATGTAGCTAATGCTGAAGTCGAGGCTCGACTTAAGTTTACCCTTAAGACAGTCAACACTTCAATTGAAGAGAATGATACTGGCAAATGTATATGGTGTGGCACTCCCGTTCCAGACAAAAGACGGTGGTGTACATCACAATGCAGAGATGAACATACTAACACCTATAAACTATAAGGAGATTGTTATGAAAGAAGATAAGTTACATGATATATCTGATAGAGATATGAAAGTGTGGGGGTATTTTATACGCACTCTTGCTATGGGTATAGCAATATATCTTACACTAGAATTGTTTGCTTGAAACCAATTAGTACAGTAAAAAAGAAGTGCCATGTGTGTGGCAGTCCCGACGCTAAGTTTTTTTTTAAAAAGTGGTATTGCTCACACGACATGCACCTACAAGGTGTGTGCAAAAATAATAAAACGAAAGGAACAAAGTGCAAATAGTAACGCTTGACTTTGAAACATTTTACGCAAAGGGCTACGGCCTACGCAAGTACACAACAGAAGAATACATACTGAACCCTCAGTTCCAAGTGATCGGAGTAGCGATTCAGATAGACGACGGAAAGCCCGTGTGGAGCACGGGAGAACAGGCATCAAAGTCTATCGACTTGATTGACTGGAGGAATTCAATGCTCATCTGTCATAACACGCAGTTTGACGGGGCGATACTTAAATGGGTCTATGGCCACGAGCCAGTAGCCTACCTCGATACACTTTGCATGGCAAGAGCCAAGCATGGAGTTGAGGCTGGAGGTTCACTTAAAGCATTAGCCGAACGCTATCAGATAGGCGAGAAAGGAACGGAAGTCCTACAAGCATTAGGTATGCGACTCGAAGACTTTCCCGAACACCAACTGCGTCAGTATGGCGAGTATTGTAAGAACGATGTAAGACTAACCTACGACCTATTCAAAATCCTATCTAAAGGATTCCCCTTACCCGAATTGAAGCTCATTGATATTACACTTAGGATGTTCATACTACCTATATTACGCGTCAATGATAAATTACTAGAAGAAAGACTCAAGGAACTAAAAGAAGAAAAGACCTTAATGTTAAAAGGGTTAATGGAAACCTTAAACTGTGACACCGAAGAGGCAGTTAGAAAGAAGTTAGCAAGTAACATACAGTTCGCTAAGATATTAGAAGACATGCACATTCCTGTGCCAATGAAGGTATCCCCTACTACCGAGAAAGAAACCTACGCGTTAGCTAAGACTGACGCGGGGTTCATTGAGCTACAAGAAAGTGACAACCCTATACTGCAAGAGTTATGTGCAGTCAGACTAGGCACGAAGTCTACGATAGAAGAGTCACGCATACAAAGATTCATAGACATTGGACTAAGGAATCAAGGACGCTTACCTATCCCACTTAAATACTATGGCGCTCATACAGGTCGGTGGAGTGGTATGGACAAAGTAAACTTCCAGAACTTACCGAGTCGTGATGTTAAAAAGAAAGCATTAAAGAATGCAATCCTACCCCCTGACAATCATGTGATACTTAATGTTGACTCCTCACAGATCGAAGCTCGTATATTAGTCTGGCTTGCCGGACAACAAGACCAAGTAGAACTGTATCGACAAGGCAAAGATGTGTACTGTGACTTCGCCTCCCGTGTGTATAAGAAAACAATTAACAAAAGAAATAAGAAAGAGCGAGCAGTGGGTAAGACTTGCATACTTGGGTTAGGGTATGGCACAGGCCATGTCAAGCTCAAGGGTGTACTAAAACTTAATGCCGGCATTGAAGTTAATGAGATAGAAAGTAAACGCTTGGTTAAACTATATCGAGAAGTTAATCATGAGGTAGTTAAGTTATGGGACGAGTGCGACAGAGCCTTACGAGACATAGCATCATGGCCGGCTGACCGGCTCCCGTATTACTTAGGCTCAGGCAAGTGTCTGTTAGTAGAACCTAAAGGGATTAAATTACCTAATGGTCTATACATTACCTACCCTGACTTACAGCTAGGTTCAGATGGATACGAATATAAATCTAGACGAGGCACTGTTAGTATATGGGGTGGGGCAGTAGTAGAGAATGTTGTACAAGCGTTAGCTAGGATAGTGATAGGTGAACAAATGATAGAGATTAATGAGAAGCATAGGCCTGTACTTACAGTACATGATGCCGTAGTGTGTGTATCGACAAAAAATACTGCCCAAGATACTTTGGACTATGTAATGGGCATTATGAATACAGCACCTATTTGGGCAGAGGACTTACCGATTGCATGCGAAGGTGCATTTGGGGATACTTATGGAGACTGTTGAATACTATTTCAAGATACCTGACGAGTCGATAGCTTCAGAGGTAATGTACCTTCGAGCAATTACTGCACGCAAAGAATCTTGGATTAACTATTATAATTTTAAAGCAATAGAAGTAAAAGATGATTGGGTGGTTGATCCTTGGTGGAAATACTTATACGAAGCTCACCCGTTTAAAGCCGGTATTATTAAGTTGGAGGCTAACACTTATTATGATTGGCACATCGATACTGACAGAGGAGTCGGGGTTAACATGTTGTTAAATAACTGGGAAGGAAGTCATTGTATGTTTAACCCAAATTTAAAACGCGGGGCAAATGTAGCACACGGTAATGTGACAGACAAGTTTATTGAGTTGAAGTACAAGCCACAGACTTACTACATATTTAATACGCAAGTTGCACACACGGTGTATAATTTTAAAGAGCCTAGATATTTACTAAGCGTAGATTTTAAAGAAGATAGAACTAAACTAAGCTATAAGCAGTTGCTTAAGGAGATAAAGCATGAGCGATGGTGGGAAAAATAATTACACTTTAGGAGAGTATAATGGCTGATATGATTGAACATAGTAATTTTGTAGCATTTAAAATGAAACAAGAATGGGAAGATGATATAGCAAAAGAAAATGAGGAAAAGATTAAAATGGGCCTTACTAAAAAATGTATGAATTGTCATAAAGAAGTAGAAAAATGTGATTGCATTGGGCATCGAGAAGATTTATCTTCTACTTATTGGGGGTTTTAATGTGTTAGCGGAAGGACTTTTTGTGTTAACCGTTTCTTTATCAGGGAACTACGATGACCTAGAGTTTGTAGGTTATTTTAATGATTGTCCTACTGCTATGATTTATTTTAAAGAAAACTGTTCAGAACATAAAGCAGCGAGTTGTTTATTAAAAGAATATACATTAATACCACCTGACCATGTATCACCTAGTCAATTTGATTTTGATACGATTAGAGAAGGGCAGAGTTGTGGTTTTGTTGGAGTAGATACAAGAACTTTTGTAGGAGAAGATAAATAATGCTACACGAAATGTATGATGGCTTAATGGTAATGGATTTTTTTGATGACTGCATTATTGGAATAGTTAAGGGTATTGATAATCAAGATAAAGTTTGTTACAGCTATAGAAAAGTAATAGCCAAACTTATGCGTGAAGATGATATGACTGAAGAAGATGCAATGGAACATTTTTATTATAATATGATGGGGGCATATGTAGGGGAAAACACTCCATGCTTTTTATTTATTGAGGGAGATCATTAGTGGCAAGAAAAGTTAAGCAAACACAACAACCTTATGAACCAACACACAAACGAACGAGTCAAGGTGGGCGGATACCTAAAACCTCTACTATGAATAAAAGTTTTCGTTCATCATACAAAAAATATAAAGGACAAGGAAGATAATGGCAGATTTTACGTGGAGTTTTTCCTCCTTAAAAGAATATATTAATTGCCCTAAGAAATATCAAGAAGTAAGAATCTTAAAGAACTATTCTTTTGTAGATACGCCCCAGACTATTTATGGAAAAGAAGTTCACGAGGCGCTAGAAAATTATGTCAAAGGGTGGGAATCTCATAAACAAAAACTTTTTGGGCCTTACGGACAACCGCGTCGTCCCATAGAAGAAATTATAAATGGTGTTACTTCTAAAACATGGAATAAAACTCACGAAGAATTAAATTTAGATAAAAAGAAAAAAGGGTATAAACCTCTTGGGCGAAATGATGCGGGAGTTCGATTATGTGGGTTATGGTTTAACAAAGGTTTTTCATTTGAAGAAGTTAGAGAAAAAGTATTTGAGTGGAACCAATTAAATAAACCTCCTATGGACGATAAAGAAGTAGAGTCCATTGTAAAAAGTATGCACAAAAAACATTTGAAAAACTTAGAGGATAACCCTGAGCCAACGTTAGCTAAAAACTATTTAAGATTTAAAAAGATGGTAGATTCTTTGATTGCTATTCCGGGGATTAAATACGCTGAGTACAAAATGGCGTTGACTAAAGAAATGAAACAGTGTGATTTTGATGATGAAAACAGATGGGTACGAGGCATCGCTGACTTAGTAATAATAGACGGAGACCAAGCGTACATTATTGATTATAAAACAGGCTCTAACAAATACCCTGATACTAAACAATTAAAGCTGATGAGTCTTATGGCGTTTGTTTGTTTTCCTGAAGTCAACACAATTAAAGCCGGCTTGTTGTTCTGTATGAAAAATAGTTTTGTTCAAGAGTCGTATACTAGGGAAGACATTCATAAATCTTGGAAGTCATTTGAACAACCGTTAGATCGACTGACAATGTCTTATGAAAAAGACGAATGGATACCCAATCCTACCCCGTTATGCGGGTGGTGTCCGGTCGAAACATGTGAACACCATAAGCCTAGAAGATAATGTACACGAGAAAGTGTAAGGTATGTAAGACTAAGTTTGAAACATTACACCCTAAATATTTGTGTTGCTCTACTAAGTGTACGATGATTAATAAAGTAAATACAAGATACGAAAAAGAAAACGGAGACTGGACAGCATATTTTAAACACTTGTTGTCAAAGAAAAATAAAACAGATTTAACTCCACGGAAACTTATAAATGTACTAAAGAAACAAAACTATAGGTGTGCTTTAACTGGGATGCCTTTGACATGCGAAAAAATACGAGGCGTCATCTCTAAGACTAACGCAAGTATTGACCGTATTTTTGCCGGAGGGGTGTATAATAGACGAAACATACAGTTAGTCTGTAGAGCAGTCAACTCTTTTAGAGGAAACATGACCGTAGATGAATTTATTAATTGGAGCAAAAAGGTAACTTATCATGCCATACATAAACAAAAAAAGACCTCACAAAAAAGAGTATCAACAACAGCTCGCCAGAGGGGAGCACGAGAAAAGAATGGAGCGCCAAAGACTTAGACGCAAGGTAGATAAGAATGGCAAAGACGCCAACGGCAACGGTGTGGCAGATAAGAGAGAAGGTAAAGATTTAGCTCACAAAAAGCCTTTATCAAAAGGTGGTAGCAACAAAAACGGTTACACAGTTAAATCGAAATCTAAGAACCGATCATTTAAAAGAAATTCTGATGGCTCAATAAAAACTAGACAATATTTAGCGGGTAGATAATATATAAATTTAATCTTGACTTGTATTAAAGTATAAATTATACTGTTAGTTCCACTAGAGAGGAAACACATGGAACTAATTGATAACAAAGCTTTAAAGATTACAGTGCCTAATGACATTGTTGATAGAATTAAAACAACGGTAGTAAAAACAAAAGTCTTAGACACAAGAGAACATTTAACTGACCTACTTATTCATTGGGGTCCTGATGAATTAACGCAGCTAAATTCTATAGTTACATTTAAACAAGCCTTACCCTCACCTATAACTCAAGACTATAAATACACAGGTCGATGGGTTCCTTTTGACCATCAAAAAGTTACCTCTGAATTCTTAAGTATTAACAAGCGTGCCTTTTGTTTTAACGAAGCCGGTACTGGTAAAACTTCTAGTGTGTTGTGGGCTTCAGATTACCTAATGAATCTTGGAGTTATTAAAAGGGTATTAGTTATCTGTCCCCTATCTATTATGACTTCAGCTTGGAAGAACGATATATACAATACATGTATACACCGAGTGCCCGGAGTAGCTTATGGCGTTGCCGCAGATCGTAGGGCCATTATTAATAACACTAGATATGAGTTTGTTATTATTAACTACGACGGTGTACGGATTGTAAAAGATGACATCATAGATGCAAACTTTGATTTGATTGTAGTAGATGAAGCTAACGCTTACAAGAATGTATCTACAACTCGGTGGAAAACATTAAACAAAATTTTACAGCCACACACAAGACTTTGGATGTTGACGGGAACTCCGGCTTCACAATCTCCATGTGATGCATACGGGTTAGCAAGATTAGTAGCGCCACATAAGGTGCCTAAATTTTCATCAGCATGGCGGGACAAAGTAATGAATCAAATAACACGCTTTAAGTGGATACCCAAGTCTACGAGTGAGGACACAGTGTATTCAGTATTACAACCGGCTATTAGATTTGCTAAGAATGATTGCTTAGATTTACCTGAAGTGACTTATCAAACAAGAGAAGTTCCATTAGTAAAAAATGTAGCAAATTATTATAAAGAGTTGAAGAAGGAGATGCTAATTACTGCGGCGGGGGAAGAGATAACATCTGTAAATGCAGCAGCTAATATGACTAAGCTATTACAAATATCTGGAGGTGCAGTGTATACTGATGACCGCAAGGTAGTTGAGTTTGATGTAAGACCTAGACTCAATGCACTCATGGAAGTAATTGACGAGACCTCACATAAGATATTAATTTTTGTACCTTATCGGCACACTATTGATATAGTAGCAAATTACTTAGAAGAAAAAGGTATTACGACTGCCATTATTAATGGGAGCGTATCAGCACACAACCGTACACAGATTATTAAAGAGTTTCAAAACGCAGACGATCCACGAGCGTTGGTAATACAACCTCAGTCTGCCTCACATGGAGTCACACTTACACGAGCAGACACGGTAGTATTTTGGTCTCCCGTTATGAGTGTAGAAGTTTATCTCCAATGTATTGCGAGGATAGATAGAGTTGGCCAGAAGAACAAGATGACAGTTGTTCATCTTCAAGGGTCTGATATTGAAAGAAAGCTGTATGCAATGCTACAAGGTAAGGTA
>Ga0315315_10004504_pt1 | contig 12850 bp, 11 predicted proteins | sample M140m3416metaG_FD_203699 | JGI IMG/M metagenome (GOLD analysis project Ga0315315, IMG submission 203699) | Ammonia-oxidizing marine archaeal communities from Monterey Bay, California, United States - M1 40m 3416 | ecosystem: Environmental > Aquatic > Marine > Intertidal zone | place: USA...
TTAATTCTATAATTACCAGTCTTCATCATATTCCTAATAGTAGGATTATATCTCACTCTCATAGGAATACCCTTATATAAAGCTTGTTCAAAGTAAGGAGCTTCATAGTCTTCCAACCTAACAGCCGGTTGATTAGTATTAGCTTCATACAATTCCATAGGATTGTGTGCATATTGATAGACATCCATAGTAAATGTCCTATTGTCAAAACCAAAAGCTCTTGGAACTTTCGTATCAGCAAAATCTCTCATATAAATACCCTCGGTATCAGTTGTAATTACTTCATTATCTTCAAGAAATCTTTTATTTTCAATCATTTGTTTAACAGTCATTTCGTTTTCCTTTATCATTATCATTACACTATAATATACAAATACTATATGTAAAAGTCAAGCTTTATTTTAATTAATTTAAAACTTTATCTAATTTATTAACTTTATTAATTATGTTATTTATATCTCTAATGGTCTTATCATCTAAATTATCATGCCCAGTTAGAATTACAAACAGCATATTAACTATTTGTTTTGGTATATTTGTTTTTCCTATCATACCATAATATACAATGAACAAATGACAATGTCAAGCTTTTTATTATAAAACTTCAATAAAACTTCTAAAAGTATATCATATTTGACATACACTTTTTTTGATTTTCTTATATTTATTAATGTAATAGAAAAGAAATCTTTATAGGAGAAAAAAAGTGGCTATGTTAGACCCAAACGAAATATTTTTTACACCATTTGAACCAAAAATGGCAAATCGTTTTATTATGGAAATAGACGGAATACCAGCGTATTTAATCAAAACTGCAGGAAGACCTAATATCAGTATAGGTGAAGTTGCACTTGACCATATCAATGTTAAAAGATATGTAAAAGGAAAAGCTGAGTGGCAACCAATTACAGTAACACTATATGACCCAATCGTTCCATCAGGAGCACAAGCAGTTATGGAGTGGGTAAGATTACACCACGAATCAGTAACAGGTCGTGACGGATATTCTGACTTCTATAAAAAAGACATTACATTCAATGTATTAGGGCCAGTCGGTGATAAAGTTGAAGAGTGGACATTAAAAGGTGCATTCATTACAGCAGCAAACTTTAGTGATTTAAATTATGCAGAAGCTAATCCAGCTGAAGTAGAACTAACACTAAGATACGACTACGCTATATTAGAATTCTAAGGAGAAAAATTATGTGGGCAATATTTAAAGACAATAATGAATACAATGAGAAATCAATAATTGGTTTCGGAGCGTTTACGATAATGGTTTTGTTTGCGATGGCAGATGTTGTAACTGGACTTATGGGTAAAGATTTAGTTATCAATGATGTAGTATACAATTCATTCCTATTCACTACATTAGGTAGTTTCGGTATCGCAGGTGCAGAAAAAGTTTTAAAAAAATAATAAGTTATTAATTCTTAATTAATCAAGGAGTAAAACAAAATGGCTGAAAATCAGTACGGATTTCCTACTGAAGTTCTATCTTTACCATCACAGGGATTATTATACCCTGAAGATAGTCCTTTGCGTAGTGGAACAATCGATGTCAAATATATGACAGCAAAAGAGGAAGATATCTTAACTTCCACAAATCTAATTCAACAAGGTAAAGTAATTGACAAACTTTTAGAAAGTGTCATAGCAGACCCAAAAATTAAACCGAAAGATTTATTACTTGGGGACAAAAATGCATTACTACTCGGAACTCGTATTTTAGGATACGGAAAAGACTATGATGTTACCATTACTGACCCTGACACAAACCAATCAGTAAGGCAAGTTATTGACCTAACAACAATACAACATAAAGATATAGATGTATCTTTGTATGAAAATGGGAATCTATTTAGTTTTGAATTACCTAATTCTAAAAGCGTAGTAGAATTTAAGTTAATGACTGAACAAGATGAAGTAGAAGTTCAAAATACTTTAAAAGACTATGAAAAGTTAAAAGAACTAACTGGCATTGATAAAGGACTTACTACTCGTCTAAAACATATGATACAATCAGTAGACGGAGATAAAGACCAAAAAGCTATTGATGACTTTGTTGAGAATAAGTTTTTAGCATTAGACGCAAGAGCATTCAGAACATATCGTGAATCTATTGAACCAGATGTCGTGATGAAGTTTGACTACACAAGTCAAACTGGTGGGAGTCATAAAATTGATATTCCATTAGGGATTGAATTTTTTTGGCCAGCCGCCGAGTAATAGGGCGGCCATACACGAAGAAATCTTTAACATTGCCTATTATGGTAATGGGTTCACACACAACGAACTATACAATATGCCACTACCTTTAAGAAGGTTTTATGGTCAAAAGTTAGTTGATGCTAAAAAAGAAGAGAAAGAAGTTATGGATAAAGCAACTGGAAAATCTTCACAAATTTCTCGTCCCGCATTCCAAAAATCTTAAAACTTGATATTTATTATTGATGAAGAACAAACTCACAGAAAAACAAGTATACAATGAAGCTCTAACAAAGTTTTTCACTCGCCTACTAAAAAAGAGAATGGGTGGAAACGTTGATGATATGATTAAGAAAAGTCCAAGTTTAAGAAAATCGGTAGATAATTTAAATAAGGGTATTGACGATTTTGATAAAGCATTCAGAAAAAAACACGGAGACGAATTTGCAGATAGAGTTCAACAGCAAATGTCTTCTTTGATTAAATAATACCAACGTTTTACACACATCACAATAAATTATTATGGCAAGAAAAACAATATTAGATATAGAAAATGCAATTGGCAAATTGGAAAAGTTTGCCGAAAAAACTTCGGAAGCAACATCCAGACTTACCAATATGGAAATCGCACTTGTTGAGGGGAAAGCAACTCAAGATGATGTTAACGCAGCTAAAAAAGATGAAAGAGACGCCAAAAATAGAGAAAAACGAGCAAGAGATAAACTTGAAAAGTCAATTGGTGATACTGAACAAAAGTTTAAATCGTTAGCAGGTGAAATAAGAGACTTTGGTATTGAGATGAGTCAGACCGGACGAGCATTTGATAAATTACTTGGTGCACAAGGTGCAGAAAAATTTGCAGGCTTCTTTGGTCAAATCAAAGAAAGTGAAGCAACTCTTGTAAGAGAAATAGACCAAAGAAAACAAGCATTAAAAGGTGATAATCTTACCGCAAAACAAAGTAAATTAGCTAGAGAAGAAATATCTATACGAGAATTTTTGATAAAAAGTCTTAGAGGAACAGCTGATAAACTTACTGCTACAGCCAAAATGATTGAGAATATCGGAACTGATAGTGCAATAACAGAAGTCGATATGGATAAAAGGCGGATTGATAGACTCTCAATAACTGCTGCCAGAGATGCGTTAGGGCCACAAAGAATAAAAGCTGATGGAACAGCCGACGAAAGAACTAAAGGTGGAAAAGCATTCAATGAACTAACCAATAGTCTTACAGGTTTCGATGCAGCTGCGGACGCAGAAGATGCTATCGTTGGGATAAATAAAAAGTTTGCTATGTCAGTAGATTTAACGAAAAATATGGTTGGTAATTTTACAGCAATGACAGACCAGATTCCAATTATAGGCGGTTTAATAACAGCTGGTATCAACAAAGGACTTGAGAAAGCCGTTGGTTTCGCCGGAACACAACTAAGAGAAAATTTTAAAGCTTCCGGAAAAGAAATAGAAAACAACACAATCAAACAAAGAATATTCAATTTTGTAACAAATTTAAATCCATATGTGGCCATAGCAGCAGCTGTTCTAGCTATTGGGGGTGCAATATTAGGTGCAATAACCTATACAAGAAACTTAGGAAAAGAACTCGGAGTATCGGTAAACACTGCTAGAAAATTTAGTGGTGAAATATTTAAGGCAAGTGCACAATTAGCATTCTTCGGACAAGATGCGAAAGCAATTGCAGGTGAATTGGTAGACGCATTTGGAACTACTGAAAGAATATCACAAAATACCATTGTTGAAATAGGTAAAGCTGCAACAAAACTTGGTGCAGATACCAAAGACATTATATCTATTCAGAAACAATTGATGGATATGACAGGAGCATCTGCTGATGCTTCTATGGAGTTGATAACTAATATCGGTAGAATAGCAGATGCTGAGGGAGTAGGAGCCGGTAATGTAATTGCTGACATCGCTTCCAATATGGCTACATTTGCAGAATTCTCAACTATGGGAGCACAAGGATTAGCCGAAGCAGCAGTTCAGGCAGCAAAAGTTGGTTCAAGTTTAGCAAATGTAAATACATTTGCAGAAAAATTAATAGATTTTGAAACAAGTATTACGGCAGAATTTGAAGCACAAGTCTTAACGGGTAAGAATCTAAACCTTGAAAGAGCGAGAGAACTTGCACTACAAGGTAAAATGGGTGAATTATCTCAAGAACTACAAGCACAAGTTGGTGGATTAGGTGATTTACAATCTATGAATGTTGTGGAGAAAAGAGCAATATCTGCGGCAATCGGTGTTAGTGTAGCAGACCTACAAAAGATTTCTCGTGGAGAAGCAGTAGAGCAAAAGAAAACACAAGAAGATTTATTAAGTGAATTGATTGAAGTAAACAAAAAAGGGTTCAAGGGTAATGAAGCAGCATTCGGTAAGGGTGATTCATCATTTAATAACTTTATGAACTACGGAGATTAATAATGGCATTGATTGATATGAAATCAAACTTAGCAAACATCAGTAAAGATAAAACTGATTTGACTTCACAAAAGGAAGCTAATGCCAAATCCAATCACTCAAAACTTAGTCCAGATGACGGACAACTCATTACAAGAAAAATAGGTAAAAAATATCGTGGAACAAAACTTGATGGTGGTTTAAGTAGAGGTGGAGCTGCACTACAAGTAGAAAGAAGTGTAGAAGATACAAAAAGAATTGGTAAGTTTTTATTCTCTGGTAAAGGAGCATTGTTCACGGTAAAACAATCAGTATTACAAAATCAAAACGAAGATAGAAATACAAATGTATATAATCCACTTTCAATCTTGACAAACTTAGACCCAAGAGGAAATAAACAAAGACATATACAAGAAATACAAACTGAAAAAGACTCTGCTCAGTATGAGTCATTTGTAAGAAATGGAAAACACGGACCAGATTCTCTTAGAAGAGATTACAAAGATGTAGAAAGTGCAGTCAATCTAACCAATCCAGATAAAAGAGGAAGTATAAATGTCAAGTATGGTGGAAAGTTTGGAACACTAGATTATGCAGAAACACCCGACAACACACTTCCAACAGATTTTATAAAATTTAGAATTAGAGATGCCGTAAACGGAAGATGGATTAATTTTCCAGCATTAGTTACTGGCATTACAGATAATTCACAAGCATCATATAGTCCTATAAATTATATCGGTAGACCAGAAGCAGTTTATGTTTATCAAAACAGAACTCGTAGTATTTCATTTAATCTAAAGGTCGTAGCATTTAACGAAGACGACATAGATATAAATTGGGTTAAAATAAATTACCTAAAAGGACTAACACAACCAGAATATAAACCATTTTTTAACGAGGGAGATACTGAAACAGGTGAGGAAACCAGACCAGTAGCACCTTACATTTACTTAACAATAGGTGATATGTTCGTTAATACACCAGGTTTCTTTGAGTCAGTCAATGTAACTATTCCTGAAAATTCATCTTGGGAAATCGTAGACGGAAAACAATTTCCACATATGTGTGATATATCTTTATCATTTACATACATTGGAAAAGAACTTCCAACAATGAGAGGAATAAACTATGACGGAATCAAACCACTACCTAAATCTAATGGTGGTGATACAGGTGAAGGTGACACAGGTGTAGAAGCAAAAGAACCAGAAAAGTCAAGACGACAAGTAAGACAAGAAAGAAGACAAGCCAGAAGACAACGTAGACAAGACAGAAGAGCTGCTAGGAGAGCGTAATGAGATATGGCAATTCAAAAATATTCAAAGACGAAAATGGAACACAATATCTAAATCGTATTCAATATCCAGTTATTCCCATAGCAGATTCTGATGTATTTATAACAGGTGTCAAAGGACAAAGAATGGACAATCTGGCATTTAAGTATTATGGAAACCAAGAATTATGGTGGGTTATAGCTCGTGCTAACAATCAAAACAATGGTTCAATGTTTTTACAATCAGGTAAAGAATATCGTATACCACAAAACATTGGAAAAATAATAAGACTATTCAATAAACTGAACGACTAATGAGTGCATTCACAACCAAGAATATAGACGACAAAGTCAAAGAAGCTATGTTCAAGAAAATAGTTTCATTAAATAGAGGAGTGGGAGTTGATATAAAAAATCAAGGAAACTTCTTTGATGATTCCAACAAACTACAAAATGCATTAGAACCAAAAGACTCAACCAATCCAGTAGGGCATCATTTAGTTCGTAGTGTATTCGTTAGAGTTCAAGCAGATGTAGTATCGGAAGATAAATTAGACACTACTGATAGTTCTGATATTCTGGTAGAACAATTAGCCGGATATATGGAAGGAAACATCACCGACAACACCGTTAAACAAGGACTACGACCTATATCATTCAACAAAAGTCCATTCACTAATGACAAAAATTTTATATGGAGAGGACAAAGTGGCATTACGGGTGTTGAAGTTCAGCAACAATCTTTTTATGTAAAAACAATTACAATCAATTGGGAGTGTCCTGACCCAAAAGAATTTGAAGATAGGTGGTTGACGAAGTTTCTTAAACACGGAAGATTTATGGTGGTGGAATTTGGTTGGGGAATAGACCAAGACAAAGTATCAAGTGTAATCGGAGACGGAGAAGATAGAGAAACCATAACTAAACTTATTGATATTAAAAGGAATAGAAACAAAGCATACGCTGGTTCTTATCAATTAGAAACAGGGGTTGTTCAGAGTTATGATTACAAGATGACTTCTAATGGTGGATACAACGGAACCATCACATTAGTATCAAGAGGACACAATCTATTAAAGCAACCAATCCGTAGTGGTGATAGTAAAACACTTTCACCAATTCTAAATAGTAAACAACCAGAATATAATAATAAAGGTAATAAAGAAGAAGACAAAAGAAAGTTTATTGAAGCAGAAGCAACATTCAAAGAAGTCATAGATAACTTAGATAAAGTTGTTAAAAAATATACGGGTGGATTTGGAGACGCTGGAAGAGTAGACATTGGTGGTGGACGTGACCTCAGATATACACAAAATTCTGATAGTAAGATAGGAGCATTACGAGCATACAGACCAGGCACATATTCTCTCGAGACTCAAGAGTGGGTAACTTGGGGTTGGTTTGAGGACTTTATATTGAATTCATTTTTCAGAGTAACGGGAAAAGCTGATGGAAACAACAAAAAATTAATATTCCAAGAATTCAGAAGTGTTGAAGAAAACGAAGATGAAACCTTAGTAAAAATCAAATGTAACAACACCAAATCATTAGAAAGTTTAGGAATTGATTCTATTATTTTACCAGGTCAGTTTGACAATGAAGGTAATTTTGAAGACACTATTAAAGACATAGAAAAACTACAAAAGAAACACGCAAAAGCTAAGAAATCAGACCAAGTTAAAGAAGCATTATTCCAATACAGAGCTTTAAGTGCATTAAAAGGGGTAATAAATAAAACGTTTGAACCATTTGGACAACCAGATGAAAACTTTGGTTATGTAAGAAATATGGTTTTTAATGTTAAGTACATTCAAGAAAGATTTAGAGATGTTACTAATGTTCAAGAAGGAATAAAAAATTTTTGGGAGTCAGTAGAGGATGATTATGATGGCTTTTTTGATTTTTATATTGGAGCGAGTGGTGAAAATAATGGTCGTATTGGTATGGGGGATTACCATTATCAAAATCAAGTAGAGAAAAAAATAGATACTGATAACCCTGAGAAAGAAGACACACCCGAAAGTTATGCAGAACAAGGAACAATAGCTGAAAATGCTTTTGTATTTAGTCTAAATTCTAAAAACTCAATCGTAAAAGAATTTAGTTTAGACTTAAAATTAACACCAGAAGCAGCAACATTAGCAACATATGGTAATTATAAAAAATCAAAAAAAGGTAGTTTAACCGCAGCTAGTTCTACAAGAGACTTATCAATGGAAAGGTTTGTTCAATTATTTTCTAAACAAGAGAAAAAAGAAGAAGATATTCCTGGTCCTGAAGACGCAGATGAGTTCGGAGGATTCACAGACCCCGATTCTTTAATCAACAAATACGCTCCAACTCTTGATGATACAACGAAAGTGGTGAAAAAAACCATTGATGAATTATCCATAGCGACTGAAGAATTTGGTAAAGGATTGGGAGTTGAAAACTACACTGGTGAAGTTTCTGAATTGTCAGCAGATTTTGGTATTGAGTTTAAAACGATAGGAGATATCAAAATAAATGTGGAAAAAATATTTGAGGAAATAGATGAGGAAGCTGCAGAAATTGATGACGACGGACTATCTGAAGAAGCAAAAAAGGAATTAAAAGAAATTAATCAAAAAGCTAACTACAATCTAAAAGGTATCTTAAAAGATTTAGCAACACAAGAAAAATTAGAAACAGCAAATGCTTCACCGATAAAAGACGAAAGGTCTAATTATCAAATGTTAAACGTTACGATACCGATTGAACTCAGTATGACGATAGACGGAGTTGGTGGATTAGACCCCGGTGATGTTTTCTTAGTTGATTATCTACCAAAAATATATCGTAAGTATGCATACTTTCAAATATTTACAATCAACCACTCTATATCAACATCAGGTTGGGATACAAAACTAACGGCAAAAATGAAACTCAACACTAAGAAAATGATTAAAGACGGACTGATTGTATTGATAGAGCCAGACCCACCATCAAAACCTAAAACAACACCTATGGTAACTGGAGAAGTTCTTTCAGGTACTGGTTATGGTGGTTGAGGATAAATAAATTACACTTTGATGTTATAAATCAATACTTATTGTAAATGGTTATAGTAAATACAGATATTCTATTCAACCAACTCAAACAACAAATACAATCTAAACCATTTGTATTATTGCAAATGTATTCAGATGTCAAAGCACATCCACAAGAGAATCGTGTTAGTTGTTATTGGGTTGACTTTCAAGACGAACAATATATTGTTCCAATTCACCATACAGAAAAGTTTCAAGACAATTTAGAAATGATTGAAACCAATCAAACCATTTATGTAGATGACTTAAAAAAATATAAACACAATACATTAGTATTCGGTAAAGATATTAGAGACCTGAATTGGTCGTGGTATCAACAAACCAATCAACCTTATGATTTTGATGAACATCTAACAAATTCACATCATCATTGTTATCGTTTACATTATGATAAGCAAAACATAAATGATGTGGTTCCTTTGGTTAAGCACGCAGAATATTTTCAACCAATATCAAAACAATTATATGAACGATATGAACAACACGACCAAACCATATTAGAAAACTTATACACAATAGAACGCAATGGACTAAAGACTTATGAAAAGATAGTATACTCGGAATACAATCCATTTACATCAACAGGTAGACCAAGTAATAGGTTTGGTGGTATGAACTTTGCAGCTCTAAACAAATCAGACGGAAGTAGAGAACAATTCATTAGTCGGTTTAACAACGGAGTATTAGTTGAAATGGACTTTGATGCTTACCATTTACGACTAATCGGTGAGATAGTTGATTACAAGTTTCCAAAAGGTTCAGTTCACGAACATATGGGAAAACTATATGGACTACCTTATGAGGAAGCAAAAGCCCTATCCTTTAAATATTTATACGGAGGTATCACAGATGAGGTATCAAACAACCCATTTTTCTCAAAAGTAAATGATTATATTAAATTACTCTGGCAAGACTATAAAGCAAATGATTTTGTAAAATCTTATATTTATAATAGAAAGGTATATAGGAAAAATCTAAAAGATATGAATCCTAATAAATTGTTCAATTATATGATACAATTAATGGAAACAGAAAATAATGTAAAATTATTGAGTGATTTAATTCCTAAATTACAAAAATACAATAGTAAGTTAGTTTTGTATAATTATGACTCTTTTTTATTTGATTTTGATACAACAGACGGATTAGAGTTCTTAAGTGTAGTAAGACAAACTATTGAAAGTGATGGTAAGTATCCAGTTAAAATTAGTAAAGGGGTAAACTATCACGAAATGCAAGACATAACGGAGAAATTTAAATGAAAGACTTAAAAAAATTATCAAAAATAACTACTCGCTATACAAACAAAGAGGGTGTAGGAAATCCAATCACACAAAAGCATGACTTCTCAAAACCTACATTGGTTAATATGAGTAAAGACGAAATACAAATATTAGTCAGAACGGGTAGAATAGAAGTAGATGGAATTACAGTAATTTATGAAAAATAATTGGAACAAAATACTCAACGAGTTAAGTTATAGGGTTTCATCTGGCATTCCAGACTTATCCAACGAACAACACTTAATCAAATTATGGGACATTTTAAAAGAACATAAATGGCCAGTTGATGCTCGTGTAGAATTATTAAAGAATTTAGATGAAGTAGTCAAGAAAAGATACTACCAAACTGATAAAGGACAATCTGCACCCAAGGGTGCAAAAGTTGGAGTAGGACCTGATGGTGGAACTTACTATTGGGCTAATCCAGATAATTCACCGGCAGCAGCTGAAGATATTCCAAAGGAAAAGGGTAGTAAAGAAAAAGGACCAGATAAAAAAAGAAAAGGTCAACAAAAGTCGGCAGGAAATTTAATAAAAAACTTTGATGTAGAACAAAAAAAGTCAAACGACCCACAACTAACTGAAGAAGAAATAAAGCATATGGAAAACTTTAAGAATTTAGGTGAAGAGTTTACTAACCCCAATACATCAGAAGAAAGAAAAAAAGAAATAGCTACTGAATTAGTTGATACGTTTGGACTAACTACAAACAAAGAAACCATAAATGAAGACGGAAAGAAAGTTCCAGTTAAGTTGTATGTGAAAAAGAACCACGACGGAGGAGAGGTTCCAAGAAGTGTAGAAACAATGGTAAAGTCAGGTAGTTGGGCACCTTCTTCACCTATGTCAAACTTAGTAAATGAATTAAATGAGTATCTTCCAGAAGACAAAAAAATTAAACCTAATACTATTGGTGGATTGGGAGAGAAGGAATTAAAAACTTTATTTGAAAAATTAGCCAAACCAAAATTTAAAGGTGAATCCACCTATACCACAAAAGACCCAACGGTTAACTCTATATTTAAGGAAGATACACCTATTGGTGACTTAAAAGAATCAATGCATAAGATAGAGGGGCCAGGAGATAAAGATGGAAATTTAGTTCCTTGTGATACTGATGAAAACAAAAGAAAACATATTGACTTTTTAATTAATCAAAATGAATCATTTGATAGAGTTAAAAAACAATGTGATGATTTTATCAATGACTCTGATATGGACAAAACACAGAGAGAGAAATTTAGAAAATTAAAAAAATCAATAGAAGATTATGAAAAAGATATGAATGAAGTTATTAAAGATATTCCTTCAGAAGCAGCTCAAAAAAGAGTTGATGAACTTAATGGTAAACTAATGGACGATTTACACAATGCAACACCAGACCTTGCAAAAGGTATGGCGAAACAATTTGCAGAAAACGCAGAGGTTACAAGAGAAATTGCTGGTGGTGATGAAGTTTATATGCCGTCATCTGGAACATTTCCAGGTGGGGATAAGTTAGTTGTCACGAGAGAGGGAACTGATATGGTTGCGATTACTGGAATAAGTGTCAAGTATGGTAGAGCAAACGAAAACACACAGATTTATGGTTTCCCTGCAGAAGCACAATCAATATCAAGATTTGCAGATATCAAGAAAAATGAGGGTGAATCAGACGAAGACTATAAAAAGAGAAAAACAGAACTAAGAACAAGAAATGGAAAGTTTGCTGGACAAGATGGGTATGCATTAGCAGTTAGAGATGATATCGTAACCGACCAAAACAAGTTCAATAAGACATTAGAATCATCTGGATTAGATAAAGCAGTAAAAGATAAAAAAGGATTACATAAACTTAATAATGAAATTCGTAGTGAAACAATTAGGTTTCAAGAAGAGCAAAGGAAAAAAGACCCACCACCATCAGAAAGAGCTATCCAAATACAATTACAAGACCACTTGAATAAATACTTTAAAGATAATAAAATTCAAGATAGATTCGATAAACTAATTGATAAAAAAGTATTGATGAAAACACTAACGGGTTCAGAAGACGGAAAGAGAGAAGATGGAAAATCTCATTCAAATAGAAATTTAGTAAATTCAATGAATCCAATAGACTTCTTAGGTGTTTCTACTATGGGTTCCACAATAAAAGAGGGTGGTGGTATGCCAACACTTAGCTGGAATCACCAAGCATATGAACAAGGAGAACATAAGTCTGGCACAATAGACCCAGATACAACAGATACAACTTTATTATCAAATTGGTCGTTCTCACCAAGACATTATGTAACATCAGGAAGAAAAGGTGGTGGAACATTATGTAGTGTCATAGGCGGAAATCCAGATGATAGTTTTAAAGGTGGAACTGAGAAGTAAATATGAAAACTCAATTACTATGCACCTTTACCTCTAAACCAAGATTAAACGATACCTTAGATATCATCATCACTTGTAATGAAGTCTTATATGAAAAAGTATATGTGTTTCAAAATGAAAAAGACTTAGGACAATTAATCTGCACATATAATGTAGAATATAAATACGACTATGAAGAAAGTATCATTGATACTATATCTTTACATAGAAAGAAACAAAGTAATACATTG
>Ga0315315_10004507_pt1 | contig 12841 bp, 7 predicted proteins | sample M140m3416metaG_FD_203699 | JGI IMG/M metagenome (GOLD analysis project Ga0315315, IMG submission 203699) | Ammonia-oxidizing marine archaeal communities from Monterey Bay, California, United States - M1 40m 3416 | ecosystem: Environmental > Aquatic > Marine > Intertidal zone | place: USA...
GTTCCATCACTTTCGTGCTCTCTATGGAAATCAGGTCATCGGTCTGCGTCAGGCTTCGATGTGGCCTCTTGCAGGCGATGGGATCGTGGCCTGTGACGTAGAAGACGCAACAGGAATCAAACGACTCTGGGATCAATACAAATTCAAAAGCCTGCTGAATTGTGCCGGGACTTGCCGCCTAAAATCGTGTGAACTCGATCCCGACATGGCGCACCGAGTGAATGTCGCTGGCACGTCTAACATCATGGCCGGTGCCGCTAGACATGATGCCCGTACGATTCATCTATCGATAGACTTGGTATTTTCAGGCGAAAACCAGGGAGAATATACCGAGGATGATCCTCTCGACCCGGTCACGGTTTATGGTGCCAAAATGGTCGAGGCTGAAACCGTGGTAAAAACCCTCTGTCCCAATAGCTGCATTCTTCGCATCTCATTGCCGATGGGTATCAGTTTCAACGGCCATGCCGGTGCGATTGACTGGATTGCTTCCCGTTTTAAGCAGGAAAAGCCCGCCACGCTTTATTACGATGAGATCCGAACCCCCACTTACACGGACTGCATGAACCGACTTTACGCGCGATTATTTTCCCAGCCGATCGTGGGAACCTTCCACGCTGGCGGTCCAAGAACTCTTAGCCTCTTCGAAATCGCACAAATCGTTTCTGTTGTCGGTGGCTACGACCCCGCTTTGCTACAGGGATGCCCTCGCATTGAAGCTGGGCCGATGCCGCCCAGAGCTGGCAACGTCACAATGAACTCTTCGAAACTGATTGAAACACTGAGCTATCAACCATTCGATCCTTGGCCATTTCACGCACACTTGGTACCGACGCATAGAACGTGGCATCTCGAACAGAGTGAATTTGGTGGTTCACAACAGAACGTTCATTCACTTCTTTATCAGAATCCCAATGCACCAGGCACAGTCCCTCCCAGTCGATCCGAACTGTGGGGCTCAAAACGTTTTCCAACGTAAACGCGAATGACTCCATCCTCAGTGATGTGCCATTCAGCCGGAACTTCAACCAGCTGAGAAAGAACTTCGCCCCCAGAATCACTTGGAATAGTAAACTGAGTGTTCAGCCCCGGTTTCGACTCCCCACCCTTTAGCCACTGAAATCATCAATCTCATGCGATCTTCAACTATTCAAAGGATTGCCGGCTGTCTTTGCGCAGTGGCAACGATGCAAGTCTCCGTACAATCGCAGGAGGCAGCTGACAATACAGTGGCTACGCAAAGTGAACTCGCCCGGGGATTTGTCTTTGATGACAAAAACGGTAACGGTAAACGTGACAGCGACGAACCTGGCATCCAGGACATCCGCGTCAGCAATGGAGCGTCCATCGTAAAAACCGATGAGGCTGGACAGTACGAAATCCCAGTAGATGATGACTCGATTATCTTTGTAATCAAACCGAGGGACTGGGCCACACCGTTAAACCAAAACCACTTGCCCCAGTTTTACTACATTCACAAGCCCAATGGCTCACCGAACAACTTCAGGTTTGCGGGGGTTGCGCCTACTGGACCTTTGCCCAAGTCCATTGATTTCCCGCTGCTACGCAGAGTTGAACCTGACAAGTTCAAAGCGATCATGTTCGGCGATCCCCAGCCCAAGAATGTTGCTGAGGTTGAATACATGTCGCATGACGTCATCGAACAGATCATCTCGGAACAAGCACACGGTGCAGCCTTTGGTGTGACACTGGGCGACATCGTATTTGATGATCTGAGTGTTATGGAACCACACAACCAATCGGTGGCGCTGATTGGCATCCCCTGGTACAACGTAATAGGCAACCACGACTTGAATCTGGAAGCCGAAACTGACGACCAGAGCGACGAAACGTTTGAGCGCATCTATGGCCCATCCTACTACTCATTTGACTATGGCCCGACTCATTTCATGGTGCTTGACGATGTTCACTGGCACGGCCCAGACGGCAAGAAAAAAGGGGGATACCACGGCGGTTTCAGTGATGAGCAGATGACCTTCATTCGAAATGATCTTGCTTTAATCCCCAAGGACCAGCTGGTTGTTTTGATGATGCACATCCCACTTGATGGGGTTCGTGATCGCGAGGAGCTATACCGATTGATCGAGCAGCGACCGGCCACGGTTTCACTGTCAGCCCATACGCATTACATGGAACATCGATTTCTCGGTAAAGAAAATGGCTGGAAAGGCCCCAAAAAGCACCATCACATTGTCAACGTGACCGTCTGTGGCAGCTGGTGGCGAGGGCGTAAGGATGAACGTGGCATCCCTCATGCAACGATGAGTGACGGAGGGCCCAATGGCTACTCAATCATGGAATTTGACGGTCAAAACTATAAGCTGGAAATGCGTGGTGCGAATCGTCCCGCCCACTATCAGATGAATGTTTATGCCCCCGAGACGGTCACTCAACAGGAACTCGCCAAAACCGATTTGATCGCGAACGTCTTCAATGGTTCTGAAAAAACGGAAGTCAGCTTCCGCATTGGAAATCAGAACGGAAAGTTTGGAGAATGGCAGCCGATGAAAGCTTCTCGCATGGCTGATCCAGCTTTTGTCGCCGAAAAGAAGCGTGAAGAAGAAGTCCCCAACAGACCGTGGACCTCACTACCAGGCGCTCACTCGACACCTCATATCTGGGTCTCGAAGCTTCCTGTCGACCTGCAACCGGGAACACAAGTGATCGAAGTACGGGCCACCAACGTGATCGGCAAAGAAGTAAGCGGTCGTCGTGTGATTCACGTGAAAGCCAAATAACGGCCGCTTCTGCAACCGCGGCTTGACGACATGAAGCCCGTGGGAAGCATCTGGGAAGAGTTCAAATTCGAACTCTTGCGCAAGCCAAGTCGGCGGTGGGAATCAAAGCAAACCGCCAGTCAGTGGCAAGTTCACTCAGTCAGTGGCACTGGCTCAGTGTCTTGCCCTTTGTCAGTGCCTTTTCCTTTGTCAGGGTCTGTCTGTGGAAATTTCCGGAAGACACGAAAGGCAATGGCGATCGACACGAGCAGCAAAACAAAGCCGACGAAAAAAGGTGCTCCAGGCACCTGCACGGGCGTCTCGTCGCTGATGAAGTAGCTGAACAAAAGTGTGTTGAACAAAATCGGTGCGATGATATTCGTGAGACTCGTCAGCGAAGTCAGTGCGCCTTGGATTTTGCCTTGCTCCGTCTCTTCGACGCGACTGGTGACGAGACTTTGGATCGCGGGTCCACTGACCCCCGCGAAAGCTCCAAAAATAATGATTCCGGGAATCATCCAGCCCTGAGATGCCAAGCCATACCCCAGAAAGGCAAAAGCCCCGACCAAAGTACCGATGATGACGGTGCGACGTTCGCCCAACCGACGCACGGTGGGTCGAACAAGGCCGCCCTGGACGATGACAGCCATGATCCCAACCAGCCCAAGTGCATAGCCATTCATGCTGGCATCCCACTCATAACGAAAACCGGTGTACAGCACCCAAACGTTCTCCAGCCCGCGTTGCGCAAGCGACTTGCAGGCAAACACCGCTGCCAGTCCCGCAACCATGGGATACATTCGAATGCGACGCAAAGTCCCGAATGGGTTCGCGTTCTTCAAATTAAATGCGCTACGCTTGTCGACGGGTAACGACTCTGGCAACACAAAATACCCGTAAAGCCAATTCACTAACGCCAAAGCCGCTGCCACAAAGAACGGCAGACGAAGGCTGTAACCACCCAGAAAGCCTCCCAAAGCAGGACCGATGGTAAAGCCGAGACCGAACATCATGCCGACGAACCCGAAATTCCTTGCTCGCGTTGCGTCTGTCGACACGTCAGCAATGTAAGCGTTGGCAGTCGTGAAGTTTGCCCCCATGATCCCAGCCAGCACGCGTCCGAGGAACAACCACCAAATGCTTGGTGCAAAACCCTGAATCAAGAAATCCACGCCAAGCCCGAATAGAGATACAAGAATCACCGGCCGACGGCCAAAACGGTCGGACAGCGCTCCCATGATTGGTGCGAATAGAAACTGCATCAACGCATAAGTCGCACTGATAACTCCCACGTACTGACCGGCACGGGCGAAATCTTCAGATACCGACAGCTCCTCGGTAGAACCTTCAGTCGAACCTGCCACAGCATCGACAACGCCATCCGGCAACAGCCCGGTCGAATCGACTTCCACAAGCTGTTTGACCAATTCTGGCAGCACAGGAACGATGATGCCGATGCCCAAAATATCGATGAACAGCGTCACCAAGATGAACGCGATCGCAGCCTTGCGTTCTTTGACGGGGGGTTGGGTCATGTGGTCAAGTTAGCCGAGGAATTTCGCAGCGAGCGATGATGGGGAGCCGCATTCTAGCTACTGAACGCTCGACCAACAGGACGCGTAAGCGTGTGAATTCAAATTTGCAGAACCTGCGACTAACATGTGTGTTTGTTTCCTACCCGGTGAAACCCCATTGAAAAGCCGCACATCCTCGCCTCTCAATTCAATGAAAATGCGATTTTGCGTGTGGAAAGCGTTCGCATGTCGCAAAAACAAAGCTGCTTTCGCAGCTCGCCACGGTGGCATCATCAATGCCCTCGACAAATTCGATCCCCTGCCATTATTCGCCAAGTTCCATCTGCACCATGTACTCAGCGAGATTTTACGACCGTGCGGTCGCACAACTGGTGTTCTGCACGGTAGCTTTGGCGTCATGCCCAACGAGGTTCATTCTTTGACCAAATCCCCCAGTCATCTGCCAAGCAATCGCCTGCGAGTGTTCACTTACCGGCAGTTCAGCCCCCCAGCTAAGTAATGTTCCGTCGGGGCGTCACTGACACAAACTCGGCCAGCAGAGCAGGTAACGAGCCGTTTTAGGGCCAATTGGCTGTTGTAAAGGCTTCTGAGCCGGTTGGAATCTTGCCAATCCGGTCACTCATGGGTAGTCTGTTTATCCCGCTAACCTCCCCTCAGGACCCGTTCTGTCGATGAATGACACTGATCCCTCCGCGCCTCAAGAACTAAGTTCCGACGACGTTCAGAGCATCCAACGTTTGCAGCAGTGTCACACCCGGTTAAAAGCCGAACTGGGCCGCGTAATCGTCGGCCAAACCGATGTGATCGACCAGCTAGCCACTGTGTTGTTTTCGAGGGGCCACGCCCTTTTGATGGGTGTGCCCGGCTTAGCCAAGACCCTGCTAATCAGCAAACTCGCTGAAACTCTGTCGTTGGACTTCAACCGGATTCAGTTCACTCCAGACCTGATGCCGATGGACATCACCGGGACAGATATTCTGCAGGACACTGCCGAGGGTCGCAGGGAATTTCAGTTCATTCATGGTCCGGTATTCGCCAACATTGTCTTGGCTGACGAAATCAATCGAGCACCTCCTAAAACCCAGGCAGCCATGCTTGAGGCCATGCAAGAGCGTCGCGTCACTGTGTTGGGAAAGCCGTACAAGCTGGAAGAGCCGTTTTTTGTTTTGGCAACCCAAAACCCGGTGGAACAAGAGGGTACCTATCCGCTTCCGGAAGCGCAACTTGACCGCTTCATGTTCTTGATCGAATTGACGTACCCGAATGAACTCGAAGAGATCGAGATCGCTCGAACTACCACTGGAACTTCTCTGCCAACCTTGGACCCGTTACTCAAGGCCGAGGAGATCACTGCATTCCAGGATCTCACACGTCGAATTCCTGTACCGGAACATATTTACCAGTACGCCGTTCGGTTGGTCCGCCAGACTCGCCCGCAGGAAGGCACCGCTCCCGACTGGCTGAAACCACTAGTATCTTGGGGGGCCGGTCCCAGAGCCGTTCAGTACTTGATCCTTGGCGGTAAAACCCGTGCGGCCTTGCATGGGCAATACATGGTGCGTCTGGAGGACATCCAAGCGGTTGCTGAGCCCGTGTTAACGCATCGCATGATCACAACGTTTGCTGCGCAAAGCGAGGGTATCGATGCCAGAAAGATTGTCAAACGTCTGGTGCAGGAAACCACTCCAAGTGGGCTAGCGCCAACAGGAACAGCAGCGGCACGAGGCTGATCGTGGGTACTGGTTTCGAACATCAGAATCGTCGCCAACTGGTCTGGTGCCAACTGATTTGTGGCGTTCTCGGACAGCCTGCACTTGGCCCCCACCTAAGTCTTGTGTTCTATCACATTCCACTGGTGTTGGTATTGGTGTCGATGCTGATATTTGCGTTGGCAATTCCCAATCCAGCATCGTCACAGCCACCACCTTTGCCGCCAAACGCGTCGAACGCGGCACCAAGCCAAACGGTTATCCCCGCGGCAGCCGCTCGCGAATTTGCACAATACGATACCGATGAAAGTGGCGGCCTGTCCCAAAACGAGCTGCGGATCGCCATCGAGAAAACACCTCGGGTCCGGGGCACTTTTGAAGAGCTCGATACATCGGGCGATGGCCAAGTGACACTGCAGGAGTTTCTGGCTGCTCAAAACGACGGCGAACAGAGCCAAACCGCTTCCCCGCTGGCCGACCCGCTTCTGCGAATACTGCAAAGAGCCATTGAGGCAATGGATGAATCCTACGATGGGTGGCAGTATCGTCCCGAGGAAACCGTAGATAGCACCACGTTTACGATCAATTACAACGCCTCGATATCACCAGATGGCCAACGTCGATTGGACCGAGGCTTGATTCTCCATGCTGATGGTGATGGCAATCGAAAAATATCAAGAGATGAAGCAGTTCACTTTCTCGAGACTCAACTTGGAATACGCTGGATCACAGGCGATCTACTCCGGACAGAGAACGGCGGGGTTGTGGACTTTGCTAACTTTCTAAGATGCGATGTCAATAAAGACGACGTATTGACCAAAAGTGAATTTGTCGACACCTGGTGGAACAGCGAAACGGATGAGCAGGATTTTGAATCCTTTGACATCGACGGCAATGGTGGAGTCGACCTTTCCGAATTCGCGAGACAAGAAGGGCCCTACCTACGAAAACCAATACAATGGTTCGAAGCAGCTGACACAAATACAGATCAATTGCTCAGCCAAGCGGAACTGCAAACGGCGATCCGCAGTCCGCGAAGGCATCTGGTAGCCTCCAACATCAAAGCATTTGATGACGACGGTGATGGGCAACTTTCGCTTGCCGAATATCGCGTCTCGATGTTGGCGAACTTCAACTATCCCTGGGAAATGCGGCCCAAAGATATCGACCGTGACGGATTACTTTCGTACAAAGAATTCAAATTCCACACACGTGATCTCTTCCAACTTCAGCGACGATACTACTTCCATCGTCTTGACCGTGATGGCAACGACAAACTGGATGCCTCCGAGTTTGATTTCGAGCCCTACAAACTCCATTCGCTCTACCGTGTATCGGTCAATGGCGAGCATACGGAGGAAATCTACCGCAACGATAAATTCCCCGTGGTCAGTTCCCCCTCCATTTCCAGCGATGGTAATTGGGTTTTGTTTGATGCGTCACCACCCGACCGCAGCAATCTGACCCAGATCATGCTGATGAAAACGAACGGTGATGATGTACGGGATGTCTGCAAAGGGCAAATGCCGTCCTGGTCCGGCAAAGGATCACGGTTCGTTTGCTGCCGTTATGAACAGGGGGCAAGTATTTGGATCATGAACACGAATGGCACCCCCCACAAAAGAATTGATGATGGCTGGGCTGCACAATGGTCACCTGATGGAAAGACCATCGCATACACCAATGACAACAGCATCCGACTGTACGACGTTGCATCCGGTAAAATCACCACGGTGCTCGCCAAGGGAGCACACCACTACCAGTACATTTACTGGAATATGTCGTGGTCACCCGATAGCCGACAACTGGCGTTCAAAGGCAAAACAGAAACCCATCAGGAGATTGGAATCCTTTCCATCACCGGCCCCACGGAAGTGAGGAGGCGATTTTCAACGAATGAATCCATGGGCGAGGACTTGGCTTGGTCACCCAATGGAAAGCGATTGCTTTTCAATATGTATTCGCCCACGCACCGGCGCGAACTCATTTTCCAACTCGATGTGGCGGGCGCGGCAAGCCCAAGACTTGTCCCTGAAATCAATACATCGATGCCGTGGACGAGCATCTGCTTCTCGCCAGATGGCAAGTGGATGATTTTGGCGTCACCCAATTGAACGGGCTGATTCCCTCAACCCAGCCAGCCACCCAATAAGCTTCTCAGACCCATGTGGCCATAGAATCAGCTGTTCAGCATCGCAGCAACCTCGTTTGGCCTCACATGTCCATCTCCCGTTCTAAATCCACTGATCGGTGGAATGCGAAACACCCCCACAGTCATCCCCACTCATCCAGTAGTTTGCTGCCATCCATGCTGTGCAGGGAAGAAACCGGGCTGTGCAGGGAAGAAACCGGGCTGTGCAGGGAAGAAACCGGGCTGTGCAGGGACAGCCACGGCGTGATCCCAAGGTGCTGTTCAGGTGGACACGCACTCCATTTCCGGTTTTCGTGCCTTCCTAACCACTACCCTCACTTACACCCACGTGAAAAACGTCTTGGGTCAGCGTTGGCGTGTAAATTCTCTTCCGAGGCCCTTCACAGCGAGGTAAAATTCGGAAGTCGACATGCTGCTTCACCGCCCTCGGTGCCATGCCAGATTTCATGCATCCTGAGAATCCACCTCCAACAAACGACGCTTTCCTCCTAGCAGCTCAGGATCAATCCCTGCTGAGCGCTGAGGACGCGCGTACGGTGCACAAATTCGCTTATTCCAACTCGTTGGACTCGTCGGAAGCTGCTCTACAAACGGGCATGCTGAAACCAATTGAAGTTGAGATTGTCGAAGCATTTACATCACCTGAGGATTTAGCCCCCGGCTACAGTCTGAAAAATGTACTTGGACACGGCGCTTTGGGGATCGTTTACCGTGCCTACCAATCTCGTTTACAACGAGATGTAGCCATCAAGTCGATTATCGAGTCACGCGTCACCCTGCAGAATGTAATTGCCAGATTCGAGCAGGAAGGCACGGCAATTGGGCGTCTTAAACACCCGAACATTGTTCGCGCCTATGACTCGGGCTGCCACAACGACCGTCTGTATTTGGTCATGGAATTGGTTGAAGGCCAAGACCTGCGTCAGAAGCTTGAAGCAGGTGCTCTTGATCCGCAAACCAGCCTCTGGATCCTCCGGCAAACAGCGATGGGCCTTGCGCATGCAAAATCACATGACATTATCCACCGTGACATCAAACCGGGAAACCTTATTCTGACCGAGGCTCCTGCAGGATTCGATCTTCCCGAAGGAATTCCGCTCGTCAAGATTGCTGACTTTGGTTTGGCCCAACTTAGTGCTAACGACGAAGCTGATGCTGATGCTGACCGAACACAACTGACACTCGTGGGCGCGACCATGGGCACCCCCATGTACAGCGCGCCCGAACAGCTGTCCGGAGACCCGATCGATCACAGAGCTGATATCTACGCCTTGGGGGCGACCCTATTCCAAATGCTGTCGGGCGAAACACCCTTTGCCTCCGGCAAGATCACGAAGATTTTTTCTGCCAAAGCAAATGGCACACCGCCACGTCTTGAGCTGCTACCCCAAAAACTGGACCCCACGATTGTTGATCTGATTTTGGACCTGATGCAGCACGACCCGGAAAAGCGAATTGGAGATTACCCCGAACTCATTGACAGGATAGATGGCCTCCTGCAGCAGGTGTCTTCTGCTACCTACGGCCAAATTGGATCGAGTCGCAGAAGCCGCACAAGAATACAAACGAAAACCACACAGACCTCAAGCGTTTGGGACTGGGTCACCAGCCACATGAAGTTGGTACGTGCAGCGGGCGTGGCCGTGCTTGCGTTACTGTTGTTCACTATCGTGCTCAACCCACCGAGTTTTCTGCGCATTCCCATCAGCCCAAGTTTGGTACCTGATGGATGGGAACAGGCATTATTTGACGGCAAAACTCTGATAGGCTTTCAGTCACCCCAAGGGCTCTGGCTGGCAGCCAACGACAGCGAAGGTGGGGCCGTGCTTTCGGGTCAGGGTTCAATCGCCCGCCCCTTACCGATTCCTCCGAATCCAAACGCAGAGAATGGGTTTGGGTTCGGCTGCCGAGTCGGAGTCGACCTGAGATCAGCATCACAAACTGAGCTTCATTTTGGATTCGCGAACACATCACTGGACGATTGCGAACGATACGTGCTGCGTTACAATCGCAAGGCAGCCTCCTTTGGGACCAGCACTGGCCGAGACGGTGAATTCCACCGTCTGTCCCATGAGGCGTCAGCGACCGCCATCAACCCGAACGAGGCTATCGAGGGAACGCCAAATTACGCACAACTCGCAGTAGAACTCCATAATGCACAATGGTTTGTCTTCTTCAATGGAGATTTACTGGGCAATGTCGCAGCCACTCGAGGGAGCAATCGTGACATTCTCGAATTTGTGACGAGGGGTGGAACCGCGAGTTTCGAAGCGCCAAGCGTCTACCGACTCGTCGAAAAAAATACCAACCCAAAGTAACCCTCCGCTGTTAACAGAACGCGTTTTCCGAAGACGGCACGACGCTACTGATCTGTCCTAAACAAACGCCAACACGCACAACACATGCCCAATCAAAAGTCTTCATCCAACTCAAGCCTCAACTGGAAGAAGAAATTACTGTTTGGCACTGCCAGCACATTGTTTTTCTTTTTTGTGTTGGAACTGTTTCTGATGCTGCTGGGCGTTTCGACGATTGCCAGCAGTAGTGACCCCAGCGCGGGATTCTCAAGACAGATCCCATTATTGGCAGCGTCTACGAACTCAGAGGGCGAACAAATACTGACGACTGCTGCCAACAAGGAAAGCTGGTTTAACATCCAGTCGTTTACAAAGAAAAAGCCGCCGGGGACGAAACGTGTCTTCTGTGTCGGCGGCTCGACGACGTTTGGCAGGCCATTCTCGGACTCAGCATCCTATGTACGGTGGGTGCGGGAATTGCTGGTGGAAGTACAGCCCGATGTTCAATGGGAAGTCATTAATGCAGGGGGCGTTAGCTATGCAAGTTATCGCGTTGCGGCAGTCATGAACGAGCTCGCACAATATGAACCAGATCTGTTCATCGTCTATTCCGCACAGAACGAATTCCTGGAGCGCCGAACCTATGCACACATGTTCGAAAACCAGTCTTGGTTGAATGACTTTAGCGCTATCCTGCAAAGCACGCGCACCGGATCAGTTGTCCAACGACTCACGGACCGCATGCGGACAACTGAACCGTCCGAAGAGAACGGGGATTCAAAAACGCTTCCTGATCGTGTCGCGGCTTTTCCAGAGGAAGTCGATGAAATGCTCAATCATTCTGTCGGCCCGATACAATACGAGCGGGACGCCGAATGGCGTCAGGAGGTGATCGGTGAATACGGAAAAAATCTTCAGCGAATGATCTCAATTGCACAATCTGCCGGTGCAAACATAGCCTTCATTACGCCTGTTTCGAATCTTCGGGGCACCAGCCCAATGAAATCTCTCTTTGACGAGAATACGGACGTCACTGCGCTGACTCTGCAACTCAACAAAGCAGGGGATCTCTTCCGATCGGGTGAAGTGGACGATGCACTCACAATAGTCCGCACGATACTGGAGACCTCACCAAATTCGGCTGACACCCAGTTTCTGTTGGGGCAGATTCTGTTCGCCCGTGAAGAGTGGACTGAGGCTGAACAGGCGTTTGAACGCGCATTGAATGAGGACATTTGTTCTTTGCGGGCGATCAAACCATTACGAGAAACACTACGTTCCGTTGCTGCTAAGGCTGGGGTTCCTCTGATAGACGCCGAAAACCTGCTGCGGCAGTTGAGCATCGAACAACACGGTCATGCTTGCTTCGGCGATGACTACTTCCTTGACCACGTACACCCGACTCTTGAAATACATCGTGCTTTAGGAGAGTGGATCATCGACGCACTGATTGCAAATTCGATCATCGAGGGAGAGTCACCCTCTGCCGCGAGCGTGGAAGAAGTGCAAAAACGAGTCGATGCGTCGATCGACTATCAAGAGACTACGATTGCATTTCGGAACCTTGCCAAAGTGAATCACTGGGCCGGAAAATTTCAGGAAGCAATCGTGGCTGCAGAACGTTCCCTTGCAATCTCACCCAACGATTTAGAGAGCCGCTTTCTGCTGGCTGACAGCTTGAATAACCTTGAGCGTTTCGCTGAAGCCCACGCTCAATACCGAACACTATTTGAAATTGAAGACTACTCACGAGCACACCTGCCTTATGGTGAACTGCTGCTGAACTCAGGGATGACTGAACAAGCCGAACCGTACCTGATCGCCGCACTGATCACTGACAACGAAGAACACATGGCACGCGCTTACTACGACCTTGGTCTTCTTTACTCTGCGACTGATCAATACAAAGTAGCGATATCTGCCCTGGAAAATGTGATCGATGCATATCCGGATGATAATGCCACGATGGTCCTACTTGCCTATTGCCTTCGAAAAAACGGGCAACCATCCGATGCCATCAAACTGCTCACTCGTTTACTGAAACTGACCCCGAACGATGCTCGAGCGAACTACGAAGCTGCCGAGGCTTATTTTGACCTAGGTGAACTGCAGAAAGCAAAGACGTATGTACAGGCGGCAATTGACGCCGAACCCGGCAATGCAGAGTTTGAGGCTACGCGGGACAAGTTGGAGCAGCCCACGGCCACTGAATCGTGACGCTTCAACTTTTCCTCCCAAACCTCGATGTTAAAACCCGCATCAACCGCTTCCATTGTGTCGCGTCGAGTGCCGACTGCCCCGCCCGCGTCTGCCAGGAGAAAGACGCAGCGTGACCGACGTTAGCAGCACTGCCAAAATCACCCGGCTCGCCTCCATTTGAGATTTTGGTACAAAAACGGACGATTGGCAG
>Ga0315315_10004509_pt1 | contig 12838 bp, 10 predicted proteins | sample M140m3416metaG_FD_203699 | JGI IMG/M metagenome (GOLD analysis project Ga0315315, IMG submission 203699) | Ammonia-oxidizing marine archaeal communities from Monterey Bay, California, United States - M1 40m 3416 | ecosystem: Environmental > Aquatic > Marine > Intertidal zone | place: USA...
ATTCTGAAGATCCAGCGCTGGGTAACGGCTGAGTTATGATTACTATTATTGCCACAGCCGCCTCCGATGCTGCGATTGTCAGCTTTGCCATTTATCTCGTAATCGTTTTTCTACTGGCATGGTTTGCCAATCGCGCTCAATCAGGCAAATCGTTTGTTAGCGAGTACTTTCTTGGCAGCCGCAACATTGGACTGTGGGGCTTCGCACTGACTTATGCTGCCACTGCTGCCTCCGGCGGAAGCTTTATGGGCTTCCCGGCTCTCATCTATTCACACGGATGGGTGCTGGCATGGTGGATCGCCGGCTACTGTGTCGCTCCTTTAATAGCGCTGGGATTGCTGGCCAAGCGAATTAATCAGGTCAGTCGCCTCGCAGGAGCAATCACTGTTCCGGAACTGATGCGCAAGCGATTTGACAGTTCAATTGTCGGCACTATTGCGACGCTGATGGTCATCCTGTTCATGTTCGTTTTCCTGATGGCTCAGTTTCAGGCCGGAGCCAATATCATGGCCGTGCTGCTGGCCGACGTGGAACCCTATCAAAAAGTTGTCCAGGGAATCGAAACGACAGTTGAGGGATGGTGGTGGATTGGCCAGTCTGACGGTGACTACCTGTTGTGCCTTGTCTTTTTTGCGGTTGCAGTAGTGATTTACACTTCCTACGGCGGCTACCTGGCGGTGGTGTGGACGGATGTGATGCAGGGCATCGTGATGCTGATTGGCGTCATGATCATGTTGTGTCTGGCTCTGTACCAGGTGAGAGGACTGTCGAATGCAACGCAGCAACTCGCGAAAATGACACCGCCGGAATTTGGTCAGGCATTGATCCAGCCGCGTACTGGCAGTGAGGAATTTCTGCCCAAGGGGACCTGGCTGCGAACCGAAGCCGGCGGACTCGCCCGACTGGTCGAATCCACGACGACCGAAAAAGACAACGTACGAATTCTTTTCCTGACTCAGGACGAAGGGGCAGAGGATCAGGTTACTGATCAGATCAACGAATCATTCGTCGCGGTTGAAGTGGAAGGCACACGTGAGATCCCTGCCTACGGTCATGATCGGCCGGGCGTGTATGTGAGCGCTCCTGGTCCTCACCAAACAAATCCACAGGGATTTCTGAGCGTCGCGCTGGCACTCAGTTTCTTTGTGTTTTGGAATTTCAGTGGTGCCGGACAGCCAAGCTATATGGTGCGACAAATGTCGTTTCGCGATACCCGAATCTTACGTCGCTCAATCATGGTCGTTTCCGTTTTCTTTGGTCTGATCTACTTTCCACTGGTTGTCATTTTTACGTCCGCGCGAATCCTGCTGCCGGGAATGGAAGCTTTTCCCGCTGACCGCGTTATGCCGACCATGGCGGCTCATTTGACAACCGTGGCGGGCGTGCCGTGGCTCGCCGGCCTGTTGTTTGCCGCGCCATTCGCTGCGGTGATGTCCAGTGTCGATAGTTTTCTGCTGTTGGTCTCGTCAGGGGTCGTCCGGGACATCTATCAGCAAAGCATCAACCCCCGAGCCTCGGACAAGACACTCAAACGACTGAGCTACACGACAACAATTCTGGTCGGAATTCTCGCGGTGATCGCCATGCTGAATCCACCTCCATTCCTGCAGACACTGATTATATTTGCCTCGACTGGCCTGGGGGCTTCGTTTCTGGCTCCCGTAGCGTTTGGGCTGTTCTGGAAGCGAATGACGGCAGGCGGTGCGGTTGCCGGCATGCTTGTCGGAGGGAGCGTAGCTCTGGTGCTGTACTTCGTTGGTTACAAAGAGACAGGTAAGTTCGGCCCATACAACCTACTGGGACTTGACCCATTCATCTGGGGCACATTGATTTCCTGCTTTGCTGTTGTGGGAGTCAGCCTGCAGTCCGCCAAACCGCATCAGGACCTGATTGAACGATATTTCGGTCGTGAATAGACAACGTTTGTTGTTGAATTTCTGATTGTCAACTAAGGTTCGCCCGCACGGCTTGATGCTGTTCACAAAACATCACTTTATGAATGCAGTGAAAAACGAGGCGATGTACGCTTCGTGGTAAGGAAACACTCATGACGGAACGTGTGACGATTATCGGATCCGGCCCTGCCGGTTGGACTGCAGCCATCTATGCGGCTCGAGCAAACCTGGAACCGGTTGTGTACGAAGGTGCTTTCAATGAAGACAATCGCCAGAAAGGTACCCTGCCTCTTGGGCAGTTAGCACTGACCACAGAAGTCGAGAATTTTCCTGGATTTCCTGCAGGGGACATGACCGGCTATCTGGATTCATCAATCGACGATCAGAAACGTCGCTACATGGCTCCTCATGAGAAGCAGGGCGTGTCCGGCCCGGAACTCATGGAACTGATGCGTCAACAGGCAATCAACTTCGGTACTCGAATCGTGACTGACGACATTGCCACTATCGACTTGTCCAACTCTCCTTTTAAAATCAAGAGCCTGGGCGGGGATGAGTTCGAATCGCATTCTGTGATTATCGCAACCGGCGCGCGAGCAAACTACCTGGGGCTCGAATCCGAAGACCGATTCAAAAACATGGGCGTGTCAGCCTGTGCTGTATGTGACGGTGCTTTACCTCGTTTTCGCAATAATCCACTTGTCGTGGTAGGCGGTGGTGACAGTGCCATGGAAGAAGCCACGTTTTTGTCGAAGTACGCATCTACGGTTTACATCGTGCACCGTCGCGACGAATTCCGCGCCAGCAAGATTATGGCTGACAGAGTACTCAAGAACGAAACAATCCAGGTCAAGTGGAACTCTGTGATCGATGAAGTGCTGGGAGACGACGAAAATGGTGTGACCGGTGTTCGTATTCGCAACAGCAGCGACGACGGCCAGACCGAAACACTAGACGTTGTCGGATATTTCGCCGCTATCGGACACACCCCGAACACCGACTTCCTGGCGGGTCAACTGGGCACTAATGACAAAGGCTACCTCAAACTGCCGGTATCTCATCGGACTAACACGACCGTAGACGGTGTTTTCGCGGCGGGCGATGTCGCTGATGATCACTACAAACAGGCAATCACAGCTGCTGGAACCGGTTGCGCTGCGGCCCTGGACGCAGAACGCTGGCTGGCTGACCGAGGTCTGCTGTAGTTTCACATCAGTGATTGAACCGAAAATTAGTGAACATGCTGCTGGTTCTTCGTTATCGTAACGAGGTTGGCGTCTCCGGATCGCAGTAGCTGTACCCATTTTGTTGATCAAACCGGACAATTGCGATAGGAAATTATTGAGCGATCAAGGCCGACAACTGGAAATGTGCAAGGATTGAGTCCGGTTTGTGGAATACGCTGATCAGTGTGTCTTTCGCAACGTTGATTGTTTCCGCACTTTCCAGGTCAGTCACTCGTGGATCAACACGAAACACAACTGCAACAGAAATCAAAGGACAATCGGCTCCGTACAGATCCGGCCGAGCTGGCCTGGTTGAGTCAGCTTCCGGGTAGTGTGGTTCCAGCAAACGACGATACATCGGCTGAATCAGTATCAGGACGAATTCTTCCCGAACTCCGAGAACTCATCCAGGCTCGCACATTGATGCTGATGCGACAGCCAAATACTCCGTCCGTCACTGAATCCGGACTTCAACCCATGTGGACATGTGGCGAACAGTTGCCACCATCAGTGATCGCACCACTCATCAGCCAACATGCGGCCGATGCTATGAAGGCAGGCGGGGTCTCTCTCGACTTCACCACGCCGACTTCTTCGTCCGCTTCACGCAACGGAATTGTTTCAGCAATCGTAATGCCGGTTCGATGGCCGGGGCGAACTCAGGGCTGGCTGATTGCCGCCAATAAAGATCTCCGACGTTTGGCGATGGGAGAAGTCACGAGTCGGTACGGTTCCGAAATCCAGACCGCGGACATCCAATTTGGCCCGGCCGAGTTCAGTCTGGTTCAAGCGGCGTCGACGGTTTTGGCAACGAACAGCGGAGTACATAAGCTGCTAAGCGATCGGGAAGAACTGCTCACGGGTGGTGTTATTCGTACGCTAGTGAATGCATTGGATGCCAAAGATTCATACACCTGTGGACACAGCGACCGCGTGGCTGAGTTTGCCTACATGACAGCTCACGCGATGGGGATCAATGAAGAGGAATGCGAACAGATATACATGACAGGCCTGGTTCACGACATTGGGAAGGTCGGCGTTCCGGACCAGATCCTCAATAAGACTTCACCGGTGACAGAAGAGGAAATGGAGCTTATTCGGCAACATCCGGTGATTGGGTATGATATCCTCAGGCACTTAAGTAGCTTCAAATACGTATTGCCGGGAGTGTTGCATCATCACGAAGCGTTCGATGGAACTGGCTACCCGATGCACCTGACCGGGGATGCGATTCCGCTGTCGGCCAGAATTCTTGCGGTGGTCGATGCCTGGGATGCCATGACCAGTAATCGCTCCTACCGTTCGGGCATGTCGCCGGATGAAGCAACTTCAATCCTGATCAATGGTTCCGGATTCGAATGGGATCCCATGTGCGTAACAGCATTCATGAAATGCGAGGACGCCGTGCGAATTCGAATGGATATGTCCAAGAAACCTGACAAACACCCGCGCCTGGCTCGACTGGTTTTGTCCGAATGAACTATTGCTGATCCCAGCAGGTACTCTCCAGTGTCCGGATTTGCTCGCAGGCCGGATGCAGGCTGCCATCTTCGCGGACAAGACCGAGGCCTGATTCCTTGTCCTGCCATGCATCGCAATAGATACCGGTCACTCGCTCTTTAGCCAGACACATCAACATCGATTGTCTCAACCATTGCGCCTGCATGGTGTCCAGTTGAGGCGTGTGTTTTTCCGCTTCCGGATATAATTCCGGAAGGCTGAGCACAACATTCAGAGGCACCTGAAGCAGTGACCAGTGATCGAGCAGCTGAGACAGCCCCAACAGATCTCGCGGCAGACTCCGATGGTCGCCCACTCCGAATCGAATATCCAGATTGACCTCTGCGATACGGACTCCCGTTCGGCGGAGCGTATCAATGAACTGAATTGGCGCAAGTCGATTGGAACTGTTGTTAAGGTATTCTCCCCACGGCTGGATGATGCGCAGGCTGATTTGGATCTGCTCATCAACTTGTCTAGCCGCCTCAACCGTTCTCATCACAAGGTTCAGTCGTTGCTCTTCTGTCAGACCGGCAGTGCCTCCACAATTTCCTCCGCAAACAATTTCCCAGTGACGAATTCGCCCCACATAACGAGCAACAACCGTTTCAACGAAATCTGCAGCAAAACTCTGTAAGTTCACGAGATCTCCTCGCCACAGCTGCATCCATGCGGGAAATGAATCATGAACCAGATTGATCAACGGACCACCCTGGACGAATAGCTTATTTTGCGTGGCCCAATCGACAAGTTCGTCGAACTTGTCCCAGTTATACTGACCGTCTTCGGGTTCCGTCTCCGCCCATGTTGCCTGCAGAGACACAGCTGAAAATGCTGTCAGGAAGGCTTCTGGATTCACTGGCAGTTCGCGCAACACACACCCAAGAAAGACCGGGAAGTGAGCGGCACGCTGTCGACGAAATGCCAATCGTTGAGCCATGTACAATCTGCATAGCTCGCCAACCGCATCTCTTGTCACAAGCAGCGACTGAATGGCTTCAGCTGATGTGCCTCCTTCCATCGCTGAACGAAAGAACATCTGCTGTGACTTCTTCATCAGGCGTTCAAGCCCTTCTGTCATCTGGAGACCCGAGCCAGTCCACGCTCCATGATTGTTACGGAATCGTGAAAGTTCACCACGAGCCAGTTCAACTTCCAGACGGTAGTTTCTGTCGATCTCCCTGAGATGAGTAGTATGCGTAACAACCGGAGCCGCATCAGCATGCGGCTGATACAGCAATCGTAGCTGACTGCTTTCCGGCTGAGGTCGATGACACCGCAGTTGTCCGTTAACGATTGAAGTATCGGATGCGATGATTCTTCCATCAAACATCACGAAGTCTGCGTAGTTCAGTCCATGCCTGGGGAGGTTCTTTGGATATTCCACATCGAATTGAATGACTCCCATTTCTTCAATACCCAATGTTCTGATTTGTTGCAGCTCTCACAAGACCAGTTTGACATTTGAAGACCTACTGAGTTTCAGCTCCACGGTCTCCACGATGCTTCCTCTGTTTTACCCCGGACAACTGCCCGATTGGCGGAACACTATGGTCGATATTTGAGAACTGTCAGGGGAGCCCTGCAATCCTCGGACATTTGCATTTCCGTGAAACAGATTGAGTGTAACAGACACTGAGAATGGAGTTTACGCAGACTCCGGTTAATTGTTCAACAGCTCCCGTGCGGCTAAACTTGCAGCTTGGTTCCATATGGTATGTGGCCACAATCTGTTAAGAACCTTCCAGCCACGCATGCTGACAGATTATAGGCGTAGAGTCATGAGTCTTGTTCTTCAAAGCCAGCTGAGTGGAATTCCTGTCAAACGCGGCAAGGTACGCGATGTCTACGACCTCGGCGAGACAATCCTGTTTATCGCCACGGATCGCATCAGCGCGTTCGATTACGTACTACCCACCGGTATTCCACGTAAAGGCGAAGTCCTGACTCGAATGAGTGAGTTTTGGTTCGACCAGCTGAGTGTCAATCACCACTTTCTGACCAACGACCTCTCAGACCTAGAGTTGCCGAACGACACCGACCTCAAAGCACTGGCTGGCCGCAGCATGGTCGTCAAAAAAACAGAAGTTATTCCAATTGAATGCGTAGTTCGCGGCTACCTGGCTGGTTCCGGTTGGAAAGAATATAGTCGCAGCGGCACCGTCTGCGGACTGTCACTACCTGAAGACCTGCAGGAAAGCAGCCAGCTGCCCGAACCTCTGTTTACTCCATCAACTAAAGCCGAAGAAGGCCACGACGAAAACATCAATTTCAAACAGATGGTGGATATCGTCGGTTTGGCACTCAGCGAGAAGCTCCGTGAACTCAGCCTGGGCATCTACACTCAGGCAGCAAATATTGCACGCGAACGAGGTATCATTCTTGCAGACACTAAGTTTGAATTCGGCATACTGAATGGCGAAGTCCTGCTGATTGACGAGGTACTGACACCGGACAGCTCTCGTTTCTGGCCGCTGGACGACTATGCACCGGGACGAGGCCAGGCATCGTTCGACAAGCAATACGTAAGAGACTGGCTGACGGCATCTGGTTGGGACAAAAACAGTGAACCACCAGCATTGCCTGCTGAAGTTGTCGAGCGAACAACCGCTCGCTACATCGAAGCCTTCGAAATACTGACAGGCACTTCATTCTAAGACAGCACAGTGTGGCTGTTCGGGGCGACTGCGAACGGCCCGCATTCTGTTGGCGCCACAGTCTCCGCACCAAAAAATCAGAGTGCTTTTTCACTGTCTAAGAGCAACGTGACGGGACCGTCATTGCTGAGGCTGACTTCCATGTGAGCTTTAAATTTCCCAGTCTCTACTGGCAAGCCATATCCACGAAGTTCGGCCACGAAGCTTTCGTAAAGACTCTTTGCTTTACCTGGAGGAGCCGCTGCCACAAAACTTGGGCGGCGACCTTTCCGGCAGTCTCCCAATAAAGTGAACTGACTCACGACAAGCACTGCTCCCAGCACATCTTTCAGTGCCAGATTCATCCGACCGTCGTCGTCTTCAAAGACGCGCAGACCTTCGACCTTGCCGGCAAGCCAGATAACGTCATCCTGAGTATCCTCGCCTGCGACACCCAGCAGAACGACAAAACCGATTCCGATTTCTCCGATCACTTCTCCGTCAACTTTGACAGCTCCTCGAGATACTCTCTGAACGACGGCACGCATAGAAACAACTTCTGCTGCTAGGAATCAAACCCGAGGACATCCGCCATGGAGTACATACCGGCACGACAACCAATGATGAATTTGGCAGCCTGCAACGCACCGTATGCATAACTGTCACGGGAGTGACCCCGAACGGTAAGATCAATTGTTTCACCCATCATGCCAAATACAATGGTGTGCTCTCCGACGTTATCACCTGTCCGTAAGGCGTGATAACCGATCTCGCTCTGAGGGCGCAATCCGGGGCGTCCCTCCCGTCCATGAACGTGTTCTGATTGCCCCATATTTTCAGCAACGATTTTACCAAAGTGCAAAGCCGTGCCGCTGGGTGCATCTTCTTTGAATCGATGATGACGCTCGATGATTTCCACATCAACTCCTGCCGGATGCTCACGCAATGCTGAAGCCGCGTCGGCAACCAGTTTCATTACGAGGTTGACTGCTAACGACATACTTGGGGCCATAACGATCGGAATAGACTGTGCGGAAGACTCCACTCCTTCCCTCTGCTGTCGAGTCAGCCCGGTGGTAGCTAATACTAAAGGAATCCGACGGTCTTCGCAGGTGCTGACGATCGCTCCCACACCGTCCGGCGTAGAAAAATCGATCACAGCATCTACGCTTTGATCCAGCGAAGGAGTGATTGTTACTCCACATGCTCCATAGCCACAAACGTCTCCGACATCGCGTCCAACATCCGGATGACCAGCCGATTCCAAAGCCGCAGACAGCGAAAGCTGATCATCCTGCAGCGTGAGAATGGCAACACGTTGCCCCATGCGACCTGCTGCACCGTTCACGGCGATCTTGATTAAGGGATCCGCCATAGTATCGCGCTTCCATCAATTTCGAGGAATCGAATGTGTAGATTATCGTCAACTGAATATAGCAAGCGATGACCTCAGCGAGCTCAATCCAACCGCTTCCCGTCGTGTATCGATTGACCGGTGGCTGCCCTACGCGTTCACTGTACCAATCCGCGAATGGTGTCAGCCACGCTTGTCCACCGGCAGATAATCTCGTTCCTTTGGCCCGGTGTAGATCTGACGAGGACGATTGATGCGAGCACTGTCGTCGTCTCGCAGTTCCTTCCAGTGAGCCAGCCAACCAGGCAAACGACCAATGGCAAACATCACGGTGAACATGTTGGTTGGAATGCCCATTGCTCGATAAAGAATACCGCTGTAGAAGTCGACGTTCGGGTACAGATTACGTTTAACGAAGTATTCGTCTTCCAGTGCAACTCTTTCGAGGTTCTGAGCGATGTCCAGCAGTGGGTCTTCAACTCCAAGTTCGTCCAGCACGTCACGCGTCATCTTGCGGAGAATCGTAGCGCGAGGATCAAAGTTCTTATAGACACGGTGACCAAAACCCATCAGACGGAATTCGTCATCCTTGTCCTTAGCCTTGTCGATCCACTTCTCATAGCCACTACCATCGCTGGCGATCTGTTCCAGCATCTCCAGAACCTTCTGGTTGGCTCCACCATGAAGAGGCCCCCAAAGAGCACAGATACCCGACGAGATCGCCGCAAAGATATTTGCTCGACTGCTTCCCACCATTCGCACGGTGGACGTACTGCAGTTTTGCTCGTGATCAGCGTGCAGGATCAGCAGCATGTTGAGTGCTTTGACGATCACTGGATTAATCGCGTATTTCTCTGCCGGAACTGCAAACATCATGTGCAGAAAGTTTTCCCCGTACGTCAGATCGTTTCGCGGATAGACCATGGGTTGGCCGATCGACTTTTTATATGCATAAGCAGCCAGCGTTCGGATTTTAGCAATGAGCCGAACGAAATTGGCATCGTTGCTCTCTTGTTCTGTACCGGGGTAATACGTCGACAACGAAGCAACCATGGCTGACAGAATAGCCATTGGATGGGCGTTCGGAGGAAACCCTTCGAAGAACTTTTTCATGTCTTCGTGGATCATACTGTGATAGGTGAGATCCGCTCGGAATACGGCAGCCTCATCAGCGTTTGGCAGCTCACCATAAAGCAGCAGGTAGGCAACTTCTGCGAAGTCAGACTGCTCTGCAAGTTGCTCGATCGGATATCCACGATACCGCAGAATCCCCTTCACACCATCGATAAATGTGATCGTACTGGTACAGGCTCCGGTGCTCGTAAAACCAGGATCCAGAGTAATGGCACCTGTACTCGAGCGGAGCTTACCAATATCGATACCGACTTCGTCTTCAGCTCCACGCACCACGGGGAACTCGTAGTCCTGGCCGTCCAGATGTAACTTGGCCGATGTCATAAGATGATGTCCTTGGAACGTATTTGGGCGCCAGCAGGTTGCCCGAAGGCAATGCGATGGCATTCAACAGACTCTACCACACCACCAGACGCTCACAACCTGTTGCTGACAGGCTCGCCGTATCCAGTCGTCGGTCAGTCAATTCATCATGCGATGTGCAGCAAAACACTGTCGCTTGGCCAGGAAAGCAAAACCGCAAGCCACTGGCTAATGTCCTACGTTATCAGCGCGGCCTCAAAAGTAAACTCCGAGCACTCTCCACCAGGCTGAATTCCGACCGGTGAGTAGGTTTCGGAGCCGATTACTACTTCGGCGAAACTCAGGGACTCTGTACCGCTTGCACAAAGGTCCTCATCTGCAGAATCAGGCGTCAAACGAATCGTTAATCGTCGTGCAGGGGGTTTTACGGCTGACGCGCCGCAGCAGCCCCTTCAGGACCTTCCCTGGACCGATTTCATAGAATTCGGTACAGCCAGTATCCATCATTGCTCGAAGTGATTCTTCCCAGCGAACGGGATTGACAACCTGCCGGACAAGACTATTCCGGATCGCGTCAGGCTCAGTGTGCGATTCAACGTCGACATTTGAAATTACCGGCAGATCAGGGGATTTTAAGCTGACCTCAGCAAGAGCCTCTGCCAACTGGTCATCAGCAGGTTTCATAAGCTCGGTATGAAAAGCGCCAGCCACGGCTAATGGTACCGCTCGCCCACCCGCGGCTTCTGCCAATTCCGCTGCACGCTCGCACGCAGCATTCACACCGCTCAGTACCAGGTTGCCCGGGCATAGATAATTCGCGATTTGAATCGTTCCCTGCCCTGAAGCTTCATTGCAGATCGTCTGCACCTGTTCAACATCCAGCAACAGAATACTAACCATTCCAGATGGAGTGGCATCGGCAGCGGCCTGCATCGCCTGACCTCGGCGTTGAACCAGGCGAAGCCCATCTTCGAAGGACATTGCTCCTGCAAACACCAGTGCGGTGTATTCGCCCAAGCTCAAACCAGCGGCAATATCACAGCCAAGTACAATTTCCGGGGTATCAGCTCGCAGCTTTTCCAGAGCAGCCAGACTACTCACAAACAAAGCTGGCTGACTGATGATCGTTGAATCCAATTCCTCAGCCGGTCCCTCAAAGCAGAGCTTCGCCAGGTCGTAACCCAGAATCTTGCCAGCCGTATCATACAGCTCACGTGCTCGCGGGTACTGTTCGGCAAGACGTTTCCCCATGCCAATATGCTGCGCTCCCTGACCAGGAAACATAAGAGCAATTTTCGACATAATGTTCTCCTGTTACTACAGTGCCGCCTGCCCGGGAAGCATGGAAGTAGAGCAATCACTCACTAAGCAGTTCGCTTGTCACAACGGTCCATATTTAATAATCATTGCGATCATACATCTGCGATGTGTGCCGCAAGCTGTTCAACAATCTGCGAATTAATATGGTGTGCGTCCATATCAACTGCCATGCCCAGTGCATTGCAGATTGAATCTGCATCACTGGACCCATGGCAGATAATGCAGGTTCCGTCAATTCCAAGCAGCGGTGCTCCACCGGCCTCTTGGTAGCGATAGCGTCGAGCAAGCTTGCTCAGCACTGCACCCGCTCGTTCGCGTTCGTCGTTCAACTCTGCAAGCAGAGTTTCCGCCACGGATTTCATCATAAAAGATGCCATCCCCTCGCTGACTTTCAGAACAATATTGCCCACAAACCCTTCACACAACAACACATCTGCTTCACCCTGATACAGTCCTCGGCCCTCGACGTTCCCGACATAATGATCACGCAGGATCGGAGAAGCGGAGAGACGCTGATGAGTCTCACGGTACAGATCGTTGCCTTTCCCGTCTTCACTGCCAATATTCATCAGGCCAATTCGAGGTTCACCGGCTCCCAGAATCTCTCGAGCATAAATACTTCCCATCACACCATATTGAAGCAGGTGATCAGGACGAGCATCCGGATTGGCTCCGACGTCCATCAGTACACTCGCACCCTTACGAGTCGGCAGTGTGACGGCGATCCCCGGACGTTTGACACCTTTAAGGAACAAACGAGTGCGTAAACCTGCGGCTACGACCGCACCGGTATTTCCAGCGCTCACAACAGCATCAGCGTCACCATCAGCCATGAGCTTCCAGCATCTAGCGATGGAGCAATTTGGTTTTTCACGTAGTGCGACCGTTGGCTTTTCGTTCATGCCAACGACCCCGACTGATTCGGCGATAGAAATACTACCGGCTAACGAGTCAACGCCGTCCAACTGCTGCTCCAGAACAGAACGGTCGCCGACCAGGATCACTTCCAGATCCTCAGTCTGCCTCGTCGCCTGAATCGCACCATGAACATTGGGATTCGGGGCAAAATCACCCCCCATCGCGTCCAGCGCGATTCGCATGGGCCTAGTCCTCGTCCTGGTCAACCATTGTACGTCCCTGATAATAACCGCATGTTGGACAAACAACATGGGTTGGAAGGGATGTTCCGCACTGAGGACAACGAGCCAATTGCATTGGCTTTACGGCGTTGTGACTGCGGCGCTTGCGTGAACGGGACTTGGATTGTCTTCTCTTAGGTACTGCCACGACCAAAGACCTTCATTGAGCATGCACCCTTATGGCACACAATTATTTTGACTACGGGCTATACAGTGAGTGAAACAACTAGTGAAACAGAGCGACAATATGCGGTCTGCCCAGAACACAACGGTGTATCATCGGGGATGGAGAATGGGGTAGTTGAACACGAATTCTATATTCCGCCAACCC
>Ga0315315_10004513_pt1 | contig 12831 bp, 11 predicted proteins | sample M140m3416metaG_FD_203699 | JGI IMG/M metagenome (GOLD analysis project Ga0315315, IMG submission 203699) | Ammonia-oxidizing marine archaeal communities from Monterey Bay, California, United States - M1 40m 3416 | ecosystem: Environmental > Aquatic > Marine > Intertidal zone | place: USA...
ATCGCATCCTGGGGCTGAAGCAGGTCCCAAGGGTTGGGCTGTTCGCCCATTAAAGCGGTACGCGAGCTGGGTTTAGAACGTCGTGAGACAGTTCGGTCCCTATCCTCTGTAGCCGTAGGAGATTTGAGAAAGGCTGTCCCTAGTACGAGAGGACCGGGATGGACGCAGCTCTCGTGTGCCAGTTGTTCCGCCAGGAGCATGGCTGGTTGGCGACCTGCGGGAAGGATAAGCGCTGAAAGCATCTAAGCGCGAAACCTGTTTCGAGATGAGATCTCCCACTGGATAACCAGGTAAGGCCCGTGGCAGACCACCACGTTGATAGGCCGGATGTGTAAGCACGGTGACGTGTTCAGCAGACCGGTACTAATCGGCCGAGGGCTTGGGCTCGATACTCAGTTTCGAGGAAACAAATACCTTCTTTAGAGAAGGATCGTGCATCGCTATGGAGTGCTCAGGGGCAGACGTCCCTCGCACCTGTCGACTCTGATGGAGTTGACTCAAGAACGTGCTTTGTCATTGCAAAGCGCAACATATTTCTGGTGGTTATGGCGACAGGGCAACACCCGTTCCCTTTCCGAACACGGAAGTTAAGCCTGTCAGCGCCGATGGTACTTGGGGGAAGACCCCCTGGGAGAGTAGGTCGCCGCCAGAATTTTCTTAAGAAGGGCCTCGTTGGTCCGACATATCACTTGTTGATGTGATCGGTTCGGCGGGGCCCTTCGATTTCACTACCTATCCGATCCCGCCAATCTGGCCCTGTCGGTGACCTTAGACCCGTAGCATGGAGATCTGTGAATAATCGAAATGGGCGCGGTAATGGCGCTGGACGAAGAGACCCCAAACGCGACACTGGTAACAAGGGTCGCGCTAGCGGCGGCCCTTCGGGTCGACCCGGCGACCGCAATCGAGGACCTGGACGCGGGGCGCCCAAGAGAAGCACTGAACAGCCGACACGCGGTCCAGGAGTGGAAAAGCCTGAGCGTTATTTTGGTGACCAGGCAAGAGGGTCCAAATGGGGAGGCGTTGCTCGGCGAGGAGCACACAATGCCAGTATCGACCCAGGTGGTCCTCGGCCAGCAGCTGATGACATTGGTCCGCCTCCAGCGCGAGATGACGATAAGTGGGAACGACGAGACAAAAAGTCCGGACAGAAAAGTTCTCGACGAAACAAACCTTCAGGTGCCGTAATTGAATTAGACGCAGCTCACACCCAAAACCTGCCCAAGGTGGAACGCGATCGATTGCTGCGAAGAGTTGCTGAAGCAGGTGAGCACTTTCTGTCTGACCGCTTTGGAGAGGTCGATGACCTCCTACGACCGATGATCAAAAAATATCCCCAAATACCTGAACTGCATGAACTCTACGGTCTGACCCTCTATCGACTTGGAAGATGGAACGACGCCCTAGAACGACTTCAACACTTTGCTGATGTGACTGGCGATATCAACCAATACCCAGTTATGGCGGATTGTTACCGTGCCCTGGGAGAGGTCAAGTTGGTTCGAAAGCTATGGGATGACCTGAGGGCAGCCGGACCCGAAGCAGCGATTATGACAGAAGGTCGGATAGTGATGGCTGGAGCTATGGCGGACATTGGAGATGTTGCTGGCGGGATAAGACTTCTCGAACAAGGGCCACTCAAACCTAAAAAGCCTCGCGATCATCATGTGAGACTTTGGTATGCGTTAGCGGCCCTGTATGAAAGCGCTGGTGACCATCAGCGTGCCCGGCGTGGTTTTGAGCGAATCGAACAGGTTGAACCGGGATATGCCGACGTTTCGGATCGATTAGATTCGCTGTCGTAAACATCCTTTAGCAGAACTTCAAAATCTAAAGCTTGCCTCAACCTTTTCAAGGCGCACCGCGGCTACGATTTACCTCGGCCCGAATACCCCGATATGACCTACTTATTGCCTACCTAAGGAGTCGTGCCGTGAGCCTCGACATCGAAGGTTTACTCGGAGATAAGGCGACTTATCTTCTTGAACATAAATGCGAGACGATTTCCCAGGATTTACTCACCCTTCCGGGTCCTGATTTCGTCACTGATGTGTTGTCTGCTACCGATCGGTCACCTCAGGTGATGAGAAATATGCAGGCACTGTTGAGTAGTGGCAGGCTTGCCGATTCTGGATTTGTGTCGATCCTGCCTGTCGACCAAGGCATAGAACACTCAGCCGCCGCATCCTTTGCGCCCAATCCCATCTATTTTGACCCGGCCAACATCGTGGAGCTAGCCATCGAGGGCGGATGCAACGCGGTGGCCACTACGTTTGGCGTATTGGGCGCCGTTAGCCGAAAATACGCGCACCGAATTCCGTTCATCGTTAAGTTAAACCACAACGAACTACTAACTTATCCGGCTACATACGACCAAATAATGTTCGGTTCCGTAGACCAAGCACATGAGCTGGGAGCAGCTGGAGTAGGCGCAACTATTTACTTTGGAAGTGAAGAAAGTGGTCGACAAATTCAAGAAACTGCTGAGGCTTTCGAGAGAGCACACCAGCTAGGCATGTTCACCGTTCTGTGGTGCTACTTGCGCAACAGCGCTATAGATACCGAAGATCAAGATAATCATGTGGCTGCTGATGCCACCGCCCAAGCGAATCACATTGGCGTCACGATAGAAGCTGACATAATTAAGCAGAAGTTGCCGGAAACCAATGGAGCTTTCAACCTCATAAAGGGCTTCGGAAAAACCCATGCCGACGTTTATGACAAGCTGACGTCGGACCACCCGATTGACCTTTGTCGGTGGCAAGTAGCCAACTGTTACATGGGAAGAATCGGGCTGATCAATAGCGGGGGCGCTAGTTCCGGAGCGACCGATATGGCCGAAGCGGTCATGACTGCAGTGGTCAATAAACGAGCCGGCGGCCTTGGATTGATCTCTGGGCGCAAGGCCTTTCAGAGGCCCATGCAAGAAGGTGTCGATCTCTTAAACGCCATTCAAGATGTGTACCTCAATGAATCAATTACCGTCGCCTGAGCTTACGATATGAAGTACCTGGTTTTTGGCGAGTATTTAACGCTCGGTGGGTATAAAGTTCGATCTCGGACGACCACCATCCCCTGGGAGGGTCCGTGACCGACACAGCACCTCGAGAACTACCTCTTCAAGAGCTTGATGAGGTAATTATTCGGTTCGCCGGCGACTCCGGCGACGGCATGCAATTGACTGGTGACCAGTTCACCAGCATTTCGGCTGCCCTTGGCAACGACCTTGCGACTTTGCCAGAGTTCCCCGCTGAGATTCGAGCCCCACAAGGGACACTCGCAGGCGTTTCAGCTTTCCAAGTTCGTATTTCTGATTTTGCTATTACGACGCCGGGTGATGCCCCGACTGTTCTAGTCGCGATGAATCCGGCGGCGCTCAAAGCCCAATTGCACAACTTGGTGCAAGGCGGGGCCATCATTGTTAACACCGATGCCTTCAACGAGAAGAACCTCGAGAAGGCCGGATATGAAAGCAATCCGCTAGAAGACGGAAGTCTGGATGGGTACAGAAGTTACCCGGTTCCAATGAGTCAGATCACCAGGGACGCCGTTGCCGAACATGGAGTAAAGCCCCGTGACGCAGAACGTTCGAAGAACTTCTTCGCTCTAGGCCTTATCTCGTGGATGTACACGCGGCCTGTTGAACCAACCATGGAGTTCATTAGCACCAAGTTCCGGGGGAAAGAGTTAGTCATTAAAGCCAACGAGGCAGCGTTCCACGCTGGCTACAATTTTGGTGAGACAGCGGAGCTTTTCGAATCACATTACGAGATCAAACCCGCTGAATTACCAAAAGGCGAGTACACCAACGTCAATGGAAATACGGCTTTAGCCTGGGGCTGCGCAGCGGCTGGCCAATTAGCTCGTCTCCCGGTGTTTCTTGGTTCTTACCCAATCACGCCAGCCTCAGACATACTCCATGATTTATCGGAACTAAAGCACTTCGGTGTGAGAACTTTCCAAGCCGAAGATGAGATAGCCGCCGCGGCCTCGGCAGTCGGCGCAGCTTTTGGCGGAGCTCTTGCCTTTACGACGACCTCCGGACCAGGCGTTGCTTTGAAGGGTGAAACGCTTGGGTTAGCAGTGAGTCTTGAACTGCCGCTGGTTGTGATTGATATCCAGAGAGGTGGGCCGTCAACCGGGTTGCCGACAAAGCCGGAGCAGGCTGACCTGCTCATGGCGATGTACGGGCGTCATTCTGAATCGCCGATGCCCATCGTGGCTCCAAAAAGCCCAGCAGATTGCTTTAACGCTGCGATAGAGGCTTGCCGCATAGCTTTGCGTTACCGGACACCAGTAATGCTTCTGAGCGATGGTTACCTAGCTACAAGTTCTGAACCTTGGTTGTTGCCAGACATTGATTCGTTACCTGACATAGGTGTTGACTTCCACACCGGCTTTAACGGAACTAATGAAGATGGTGATGGGATCTTCTTGCCATACTTGCGAGACAGCGAAACATTGGCACGTCCATGGGCGATACCAGGAACTCCTGACCTCATGCACCGCATAGGCGGCATAGAAAAAGAGGATGAGTCTGGAAACATCAGCTATGACCCAGCGAATCACCAAAAGATGGTTGATCTTCGGGCAGCCAAAGTCGAAGGTATAGACGTGCCTGACGTTGAGGTCGCCGGAGATCCAGATGCGGACTTCTGCATGTTGGGATGGGGCTCGACGTGGGGAGCCATAGATGCTGCGGTAGATCGACTCCAAGCAGCCGGCAAGAAAGTAGCGCATGTCCATCTCACCCATTTGAACCCGTTCCCGAAAAACTTGGGAGAAGTTCTTTCCAAATTTGAGACGGTAATTTGCCCCGAAATGAATGCAGGGCAACTGGTTGACTTGGTTCGGGCCAAATACCTACTAGATGTCAAACCAGTCAACAAAATGAACGGTGTTCCCTTCACGACTGCCGAAATAGAATCGGCGGCGCTCCAAGCGATCGAAGCTTCCTAAAGGACCATAGGTAATAACTATGACTGATACCTCTACGCGTACAGAACCCGCCGATTGGGCAACTGACCAAGAAGTTCGTTGGTGCCCAGGGTGCGGTGACTATTCCATCTTGACTGCTATGCGAATGCTGATGCCTGAATTGGAAGTCGATCGTGAGAATACGGTCTTCGTTTCTGGCATTGGTTGCGCCGCTCGCTTTCCCTATTACATGAACACCTACGGGATGCACGGTATTCATGGACGAGCTCCAGCTATCGCCACAGGCCTTGCCATGGCGCGTCCTGATCTAGATGTCTGGGTCATTGGCGGTGATGGCGACATGATGTCCATCGGCGGAAATCATCTCATCCATGCTCTGCGAAGAAATGTAAATTTGAACATTCTGCTGTTTAACAACATGATTTACGGCTTGACAAAGGGCCAGTTCTCGCCAACTAGTGAGGTTGGCAAGGTTACGAAGAGTTCACCGATGGGTTCTGTAGATTCACCATTTAACCCGATGTCGGTGGCGTTGGGTGCTGAAGCTTCATTCGTGGCACGCACGCACGATATGGATCGCCAGCACATGATGGAGATGTTCCGTCGGGCCCACGACCACAAGGGCGCTTCAATCGTAGAGGTCTTTCAAAACTGCAACGTTTTCAATGATGGAGCATGGGAAGGCATAACCAAAAAGGGGAACCGCGACAGCAACTTAATCACGCTGGAGCACGGCAAACCGGTCAAGTTTGGTGCCGATGGCGAGTTTGGCGTAGTCATTGATAATGGAAGCGCCAAGGTAGTTTCCGTAGCGGATGTAGGTGAGAGCGCTCTTTTGGTGCATGACGAAACTAAACCTGACCCGTCAACCGCATTTATGTTGAGTCGCCTATCTCGAGGCCCCTTTGAACCGACACCAATTGGCGTCTTTCGGGCAGTGGAGAGAATCGAATACGCGACATCCTCCACAGCCCAGCTTGCTATGGCGCAGAACGACAAAGGCGCAGGGGACCTATCCTCTTTGCTTAGATCTCGCGGCACCTGGCAGGTCTGAGTAAAATCGCCTGGATCCTAGATCTCGACGGAGTCGTTTGGTTAGCAGACCGGCCGATTGCTGGAGCTGCCCACGCTATAGAACGTCTTGATGCAGCGGGCCACCAGATCCTTTTTGTCACCAACTTTTCAGCTCTCACCAAGCGACAAGCTGAAAATAAACTCGAATCGTGCGGCATACATTCGCGGGACCGAGTCCTTACGTCTGCAATGGCGGCTGCATCATTAGTTAATGCAGGTGAACGAGTATTGGTTTGCGCTGGTGAAGGCGTTGTGGAAGCGGTTGAAGAGCGCGGAGCGTTGCCCCTCGACCCGGAAGACGAAATGGTTTCTAATGGTCCTGTTGATGCTGTCGTCGTCGGCTTTCATCGTGAATTCAATTTCCATCGACTAGCGGCGGCGGCTAATGCCCTTCACGGTGGTGCGCGCCTAATCTCAACCAACAATGATCCCACATACCCGACACCCGGAGGGTTGCTACCCGGCAACGGCTCGTTAACTGCAGCAGTCGCAGTCGCAGGGAAAACAGAAGCGACGATCGCGGGAAAGCCGCATGGCCCGATAGCGGATCTAGCCCTCAAGTGGTTAGGGCTCGAACGTAATAGTCCGGGGAACATAGTTGTCGGAGATCTCCCCGCGACAGATGGACTATTAGCCGCTGAACTAGGGTTCGATTTTGGGTTAGTCCTCTCGGGCGTTACTTCTGCTGAAGAGTCAACGAGATGTAAACCAAAACCTGACTTCATCGCCGATAACCTGCGGGCCCTGGTTGAAGTGGTCTTGAATCCGCAGTAGCTGGCGACGCACCGAAGTCATCCCAAATGTCACAAGCCTGCTGGTACCTTCGACTTGTGTGCAGATGCTGACGGTAAACCCTCCGAGACGTTCATCATGACGCGACGCCGACTTGATATTGAAATGGTGCGGCGGGGTCTTGCACCCAATAGAACTAAAGCCAAAGAACTTATTGAGGCAGACGGAGTTCTGGTGAAAGGCGCCTTAGCTCGTAAGCCGGCGTCCTTAGTGGCTAATGGAGATCCCATCGTCCTTGTCGGAAGCAAACCTAGATTTGTGTCAAGGGGGGGAGACAAACTGGATGCAGCATTGACTGAATTTCGAATCGACCCTGCTGGAAAACGAGTAATTGATGTAGGTGCATCCACTGGAGGTTTTACTGATTGTGTACTGCAGCGGGGTGCCATAGAGGTTGTCTCTATCGACGTTGGGTATGGTCAGCTTGACCATGGTTTGCGCGAAAACGAAAGAGTTAAGGTTCTCGAACGTACCAATGTCAGACACATTGACGTCTCACAAATCGGAGGCCCCGCGCCCCTTGTGGTAGCTGATCTTTCTTTCATATCGCTCAAAGTCGTGTTGCCAAGACTTACGAGTTTGTGTGAACCGGATGGAGACCTACTTATGCTGGTAAAGCCACAGTTTGAGGCAGGTCGAGTCGAGGCGACTCGGGGTCAAGGGGTAATCAAAAACCCCGAGATCTGGCACAGAGTTCTCAAGGAAGTATCAGCGTGTGTTTCGGAAGCGAAGTTTGGGGTGATAAGTGTGATGGTCTCACCACTTCGCGGCGCTAGCGGGAACACCGAATTCCTTGTCCATTGTCAAAACGGATCTCAGGTATCGCTAGAAGTTGCATCGATAGAGCAGGTAGTTGAAGAAGCCCGAGTTGTAGGTTCGTTATGAGTGTCATTTGCATAATGTTGCATCCTGAACGAAACGAATCGCACGAGTTGGCAGGTGCACTCATTGATCATTTAGAGATATCTGGTCATAGTGTCCGTCTCGACAAAGCGGAATCATCCATGGTCGACAGAGTGGATCTCGGGTGTGTCGAAGAAGCCTTGGCAGACGGCGCCGATCTAGCAGTCAGCATTGGCGGGGATGGGACCATGCTCCGTACCTTTGAACGAGTCGCTCGGTATGGCGTCCCGGTTCTTGGCGTCAACGTGGGACACCTCGGTTATTTAACTGAATTTGAAGCGGACGAAGCCCAGACTGCCGTTGACAAAGCTTTACGCGGGGAACTCCCGGTCGAAGAGCGCCTAATGATCCAAAGTCAGATCCAAAGATCAGACGGCGGAAGCGAAGGTCCTTGGATCGGACTGAATGAGGCCGTGGTTGAGAAGAAATCCCAAGGGCACACAGTTCGCCTAGAAGTCACAATCGACGACTCTCCGTTCGCGATTTACGCTGGCGATGGTCTTATAGTTTCTACCCCGACTGGATCAACTGCATACAATTTGTCTGCTCGCGGGTCAATCGTTGCACCCACTCACTGGTCACTCCAATTGACCCCAGTCGCGCCACACATGCTGTTTGATCGCTCATTGGTTTTGCGTCCCGACACAGAGATTCGGATTTCGGTAATAGGGGAGCGTGAGGCGAACCTCTCTGTTGACGGGCGAAGTGTGGCGGCGTTAAGCGATGGGGATGTGATGGTGACGTCGCGAGCCGAGGTTATTGCGCGGTTGGTTACCTCCGGTTCTGGAGGTTTTCAACAAGTGCTGAAACAAAAGTTTGGTTTGAAGGACCGCTAATGCTTCTGGAACTTTCCGTCCAGAACCTTGGAGTTATCGAATCCTCGTCGTTAGTTCTAGGCCCGGGAGTAACAGTGCTTACAGGCGAAACCGGTGCCGGCAAGACGATGGTCGTTCAAGCAATACAACTTCTCACCGGCGGCAGGGCAGACCCTTCAATGGTGCGGAACGGGGCAGACCAGGCGATAGTTGAGGGTCGATTCCAAACGTTGGATGGGGATGAGATCATCCTCGGACGAGTGATTCCAGCTGAAGGTCGCAGTAGGGCCTATCTCGATGGAGGACTCGCCGGAATGAGTCAACTATCTGAGATTGGCCTGACATTGGTTGATTTGCATGGTCAGCACGAACATCAATCGCTCTTGCAACCGAAAGTTCAACGATCGGCGCTAGACCAATATGGTCAGATTGACTTGGGTCCCCTCATAGAAGCTCGAAGCGATGAGCGTCGCCTGCTCGAAGCGATCGAAGAATTGGGCGGCGATGCAAGATCTCGGGCCCACGAAATCGACCTATTGAAGTTCCAAGTCGAAGAGATGGAACAAGCCCGGCTGGACGACCCGAATGAGCTAAATGAGCTAGCCAAATTAGAAGAGCTCCTTGCTGACGCATCAGCTCACATCGAATCTGGGAGCCAGGCTCGCGAGTCGATAAGTGGTGACGACGGCTTGATCGATTCTTTCGGAACGCTCATCACTAATTTGGCTGATCGCGCACCCTATAGGGAGCTGACGGAAAGGCTACGCGGATTGCAGGCCGAAGTTACTGACGTGGCTGAGTTAATGCGAGATTTGGTGGATTCGATTGAAGATGACCCACAGAGGCTGACAGAAGTCCGCGAGCGTCGCCAACTCTTGCTTGACCTGCAACGCAAGTACGGAGACACAATAAATGAAGTGATTGACTATCGATTGCAAGCTTCGCAGCGCCTTGAGCAGCTGCAGAACCATGAAGCCAACGCTGCTGAGCTTGAAGCTCAGCTAGTCGAAGTGCGATCTCGGATCTCGGCGATGTCAAAACAAGTGGCGAAGGACCGGCGAGCTTCAGCACCATTATTTTCGAAAGAAGTGAGTCGCTATCTGCCAGAACTCGCATTAGAAAATGCTGAGTTGTCGGTTGAGGTTCGAGGAGAAGATCCAGCCGACGATGTCGAGATTATGTTTCGTGCCAATAGCGGAAGTAAGTGGCATGGCCTCTCAAAAGTTGCTTCGGGGGGTGAGTTAGCAAGAGTCATGTTGTCGTTGCGACTTGTCCTGACATCAGGACCTCCCAGCCTCGTATTCGATGAGGTTGACGCTGGGATTGGAGGAAGTGCAGCATTAGCTGTAGGTAAAGCATTAGGCCGATTGGGTGGAACACATCAGGTTCTCGTCGTTACTCACTTGCCGCAGGTTGCCGCCTACGGTGATCGCCACTTAGTCGTGGACAAAAAGGATGATGGGTCGACCGTCGTATCCACCGTCACGAAGGTAGAAGGCGAGGATCGTGTGAGAGAACTGACGCGGATGCTTGCGGGACAACCCGATTCTGCCAGCGGGAACCAACACGCAGCGGAGTTACTTGAAAGAGCACACCTTGAGCGGAGCGATAAGTGAGATTGAGACGCCGAGAGAGCCACTTGAACGTTGGAAGTTTCAAGGCGACGGCGCGTGTTGATCGTCGAACTAAAAACCTTATTCCGCGGTTACGTTCAGGAGATATTGCAGTAATCCAACATGAAGACCTAGACCGCGTCGCTGCACAAGGGTTGGTGTCAGCTCGGGTTTCTGCGGTGCTTAATGCTTCACAAAGTCTGTCAGGAAAGTACCCAGCTCAGGGTGCTCTTGTGCTGCTGAAATCGGGCATCCCACTGATCGATGGGATTGGGGTCAGCGCCTTTAACAACATCAGAGAGGGTGAAGCAGTTACGGTCGTTAAGGACAAAGTTTTTTTTGACGATCGACAGGTTGGAAAGGGTGTTAGGCCAACCATCGTTGAACTGGAACGCCGGCTGGAGTTGGCGAGAGAAGCAGTCCGAGACCAACTTGGCGAATTCGCAACTAACACCCTCCAGTATCTGGCAGATGAGCCAGAACTCATAACCGACGATTTAGACCTTCCTGAAATTTCAAGCAGCCTTGTTCAAAGGCAGGTGTTAGTGGTTGTTCGAGGTATCGACTATCGCGAAGACCTATCAACACTGAAAAGGTCGGGTTATGTAAGCGAAATGCGGCCAGTGTTAATTGGGGTTGATGGTGGGGCTGATGCGCTATTGGAAGTGGGTCTTACCCCTGACCTCATATTGGGCGATTTTGATTCTGTTTCAAGGGAGGCTTTGGACTGTGGCGCCCAACTGCTAGTTCACGCCTACCCTGGAGGAGTGGCACCTGGGGCGACGCGGCTGGAACGTCTCGGCTTTGAGTATTCAGTCGTTGAAGGCGTCGGCACTAGCGAAGATATAGCGATGCGAATCGCCTTCGAGGAAAGTGCCGAATTGATCGTGTTGGTGGGATCGCATACGTCTATGGCTGACTTTTTTGACAAAGGCCGCAGGGGTATGGCATCCACTTTCTTGACTCGTATGAAGGTCTCATCAATTTTGGTTGACGCTAAGGGAGTTGGCCGCCTTTATCGTACGCAGGTTCGTAAACGAGATTTAGCTTTGTTGGTTCTGTCGGCGATCTTTACTCTGGCTGTTATAGCTGTGGTAACTGAACCTGTTCGGCTGCTCCTCAGAACCCTCTGGCTCAATTTAGGGATGTGATGAATAAATGATAAATCTTCGCTATCACATCGTCAGCGTTGTAGCTGTTTTTCTAGCTTTGGGTATTGGCCTGGCATTGGGTTCTACATTTGTTGATTCAATATTGGTAAACGAGCTTGAAGATCAGGTGAATGAATTCAAAATAGATCGAGACGCTGCCATCGATATTAAAGACCAAGCCGTTGCTGACAAGAAAAGCGCAGAGGAAGAGCTTGGAGTGCTTCGGGTTGAATGGCTTCAAGAAGTACAAATCCACGATGCGCAGCTAGAAAGTCTGCGTCGTTCCGCGGGTGAGGAAGTTAATGCGATCCGTGAACAAAGCGATGCCGAACGAAAAGGTAACGCTCTCGCCCTGAATACGATCGAAACCCTCATGCCCAGAGACCGTTTAGAAGGAACGTCCTGGGTAATTGTGGCTCCAACTGGAGTCGATCTATTAGCTATATCGGAGATACGCGAAATTCTGGCGGGATCTGATGGCCACTACCTCGGGACCCTGTGGATTCGACCAGCAATGAGCTTCGAGAACTCAGAAACCTTAATGGCTTTAGCTGACCTGTTCGGAGTTGAACCCAGTTCTGAAGAGATACCCGGTTTAACGGTTTCCCATATCGCTGCTTGGTTGAAAGATCATGAGGAAGCGAAGGGCGAAGACGACCAGATGGTTAACCGAGCGATCAATCAGATGCGCTACTTAGGGCTCTTACGTCATGACCGGTACGGGGCATCAACGACTTTCGATGCGCTCGAGAATTCAGATAGCAGGCTGATTTTCGTCAATGACAGTGCCCACATGGGCCTCCATCAAGAGCTATTCATACCGCTGCTCAAGGAACTCACCGATCGGGGGCAGCAGGGCATGGGAGCGATGATTGAAATTGCTAATGAGGCTTCGTCGATGGGTGAAGTGGTGAACAAGGTTCGCACTGAAGCAGAGCTTGCTGAAACCTGGTCGACCTTCGATGAGATTGGCTCCGTGGAAGATCGGTTAGGGCTTCTGGTTGGCCTCAGCCGTTTACCATTAGTGGGCCACTACGGAAGTTTGTCGACTGCTGAAGAACGGTTCCCGAAATGACCCATGTGGTCGCGATAATTCCAGCAAGAAACAGCATTGACTCTATAGCTGCAACTGTCACAGCTTTAATCGAGACTGAGGCGGTTGGGGAGGTATTGGTTGTTGACGATGCCTCGGTAGATGGCACCGGTGAAAGCGCAGCGAAGGCTGGAGCGAGGGTGGTCGTTTTAGATTCAAATGTCGGTAAAGGTGGCGCGGTAGCTGCGGGTATAGCATCCTCAGGCGCTCCGGACAGCTACCTTCTCGTAGATGCAGATTTGGGGGCATCTGCGGCTCACGCGACCGAATTGTTGGAGCCGTTGATTGAAGATAAAGCCGATATGACAATTGCTATATTTCCGGCGGAGGGAAGGTCCAAGGGATTTGGTTTCGCCAAACTTGCAGCGGCTGAACTGCTGATGGAAGCGACTGGACACAGTTTTATGGAGCCACTATCAGGTCAGCGCGCAGTTAATGGGGCCTTGATGCGA
>Ga0315315_10004514_pt1 | contig 12831 bp, 13 predicted proteins | sample M140m3416metaG_FD_203699 | JGI IMG/M metagenome (GOLD analysis project Ga0315315, IMG submission 203699) | Ammonia-oxidizing marine archaeal communities from Monterey Bay, California, United States - M1 40m 3416 | ecosystem: Environmental > Aquatic > Marine > Intertidal zone | place: USA...
TGATTTGATATAGGCATGGCCATATACATGTGTATAAATTCGTGGTCATGGGTAATATTTCGCTCAGAATGCAATGATAATAATTCAGAGGTTATATTTTTCGTATGTTCTCCACTATTACCCATAACTGCAACAAGTAAAGAAGCCATGTCGTGTTCTGCTGGTGAAAACCTTGCTGATAAAACGGCGCGAACATAACTGGCCTTTGGCGTGTGAATCAAATGAGTCATCGGAGTTAATTTATGAACAGACCATGAGGATGTTTTATGGGTATTGGTTAATTCGGACACTACTGGCGACATATTTGAAGTTTTGGAAGGCATTTCCACGGGGGGGTAATGTTGTAGAGCGGTCTTTGTCGGAATAACGTGTGTAACTGTCATATTGTGTGGTTTGAAAATGTTAGAGGCTGTATTCTGAATATCTGCCGTGGTGATAGTTTTCAATGTATCTTGTCTCGCTTGAAAATCTTTCCAGTTTCCGATGGAAACACCCCTACCCAATTCATTCATAATATCTTGTACAGATTCGGTACTACGATTCCATTCGTCCAACATAAAATTTTTCACATTATCTAAATCAACTTGTGATACTTTATGCGTTGCAAATGTTTGTAAAACTTCCATCATTTTATGTTGGACATCATTTCGAATAGTTTCGGATGTTATTTCTTGTGTCCCGTGAAAAAACCACAGATATGGGTCTAATTGCCTTGGCGAGTATGTGGAGACGTCATGTAATGTATTGTCTACAATCAACTGTTTAGCACGACCTTCTCCATTGTGATATAATAATTTAGATATGCATTGCAAAATAACGGATTCTCTTTTTGAAGCAGGAGGTGCTCTAAAAGCCATACATATCATGGGGCACGGTGCGGGTATTTTTAATTCGACGCTTCTTTTACCCAATTGCAATGGTTCTTGTGATAAAATTCTATTTGAGGAAGGTCCCGCTTCTAAATGGCCAAAATGTGTATCTACCATATTCAACACTTTTTGTGGGCTCATAGCTCCTGAAAAAATAAGTGTAGTATTATTAGGAACATAATATTTGTTTCTAAAATGTTCCATATCTTCTGCAGATGTCCTTTTCACGTCCGTCATGGTTCCAATGGTAGAGTGATGGTACGGATGTTCTAATATTGCTACAGAGGATGTCGTTTTAAACATTTTATTCCCGGCCCTTTCTCCTTTTTCCAATTCATTTAAAACAGCTTTCATTTCTACTGATACCTTTTCGGCCGGCACTGCAGCAGATTGAAATCTTTCTGCGTCTATTTGTATAGTTTCGTTTGTTTGTTCTGGCAAATGTACAACATAAAACCTGGTAGAGTCCATATTTGTTTCTGCGTTTATAACATCCCCTTTGGACGCAAGTGACCATATTTTCCCATCTTTGATGCGAAAAGACATGTGTTCTATAAAATGTGCTGCTCCCATAGGTGTGGTCGCAGCTTCGTCTTTAGAGCCAGCTTTTACGGCGCGCATATATGCTGTGACGGAGGCACCGTCTACGGGACACAACAAAACTTGTAAATTGTTTTTAGTATGTATGTATGAATATACAGGTTGTTTTCCTAATTGGGCAGAAGGTCCGGGTGTCCACATTTAATAATCATATAGTATACTTTATAGTCAAAAAAATCAAACAGTTTATTTTTCTGGTAAATGTCCGAATAAAGGAAGGGTTATTTTAAGTTGAAATAACTGTTTGTATAAATAATGAAATGCTTTTAAAACGGTAGTATCTTCATACGCCATAAATTCGGCGACAGAACGCCCGCCTTTTATTCTTTCGAGAGCAGTAATATAAATATGATACAGTAAATTTTTATTGCTTTGTATTGTTGAATATTCCGCTGTATTTTCAATGACAACTTGCAATTGTTCCATTATTAGTTTAAATGACTCTACTTTAATAAGTTTCCATACAAATTCTCCCTCGTGTTTTGATAATAAATAACACATCATTTGCCAAAATTGTTTGGGGTTTTGATAAAAAGTAGGCGAGTTTACAGCTTTTTCTACATCTTGGGGTGTAGGCATCTTTGTATTTTTATTATGATTTTAAATATAAATCACACATGTGCGACATGTGTGATTTATATTTGGCCGGCTATCCATTGAAACCCTAAACGGGCACGCTGATTTTTAACGGCCGAGCATTCAATGACATACCATTGAGAAGTTTTGACCGTCTCTAATTGAAATGTTTTTATAATTTCATCCTTGGAGACCGCATTCGGTAAATCTTGTTTATTTGCAAGGACAAGAAAGGGTTTTCCAACATTATCTTTGTGAGAAATTAGCGCGTGAAGTTCTTCGGAAGCTTTAGTTAACCTGACTCTATCGTTTGAATCGACTACGAAAACAATACCACTAGTTTGTTGATAATAGTGAGGCCATAATTCTCTAATTTTATCTTGGCCGCCAATATCCCACATTTTAATATTTAAATTGCCAATTTCAACCTGTTCTACATTAAATCCGATGGTGGGTATTGTATATGAAATACTTTCGCCAAGTTGCAAAGAATAAAGTATGGCGGTTTTCCCAGCATTGTCTAGTCCCAAAATAAGTAACGAAGATTCTCTATGAAATGATTTCCAAATCCAATCCAACGACGCAAAAATAGAATCTGGATTTATCTTAGATATCACTTCGCCCATTTTGATATAGGACTGATAGCATTTATACCCACATTTAAAAAATGTAAAAACAGTTTTTGCGTTTTGTCGTTAATAAAAGACACTATATAAGACCTTGATTTTTTATATATAAAATGTCATACGAAGATACTACAGCACTTTCATCCGTTGGAAACGGAAGCCCGAATCACGCACTCCAGCCATTCTTTGGTTCGGTAGACTCGAAATACCAAAGGATGCTTGCCGAAGATAAGTTCGCACACGAGACTTATAACTTGCCTAAAGCCTATGAAGGCAAAAACAAGCATTTGGAGACCGTCCTCGACTACCTTATCACAGAAGAGGATTCCTGGTATACCAAAGATGTATTGCCATGGGTTTTGACTGATGATTTGTCCGTTAAATGGGATATTTTCCGTTTTAACAAAACACTTATGGATTTGGAGCCGCATCAAGGTGTTCCTCGCTATGTGACTGCAGAGCGTGAATCTAGGTCAGATAGATTGGTAAGAAGAGGCCTCGCGTTCATTATCGAACACGGATTTTATAAAACTGACCAAGGTCGTCAGCATTACCTGATGAATTTGCGCCAAATCGTTGACTCTGTGAACGAGACCGCCTATCATGGTGTCATTCACGCCCTCCTTTCCTCCAAAAATCATTACAAGGAGTGGGAACGCCAACACGGCACGGTTGTTACGCGCCCAGGCCAGCTTTTGAGAGGCCAGCGTCGTCGCTGGGCTGTCGTACAAAAACAGGAGCGCGGACTCTATATTTTAGATGCCGAATTGAAGGACCAGATGAAGTACGAAGGCGTCTCGCCAAACGTATGGATTCTCCCATCAAAAATGTCCATTTACGTGACGATGGTACCTAGTGCAGAAGTCGAATTTTACCGCAAGGGGGCCGGCGCCGCCGCCAACCTCGAGAAGGGCCCAGCCAATTTGTTGACATTCCGTGGCAGTAAGGTATTCGAAACCCGTCCTTTCGATATCGATTTCATCGGCGAGCCACGCGACCTTTTGGTTAGAGAGCGCCAGATTGGTGAATATTTTGTTTTCCCAAATGAAGACGAAGTTGGAGCCGGTAACAGAGACATGTATATTTATTCTATGGATGATGACGATTTTGTCAAAATGAACTTTGATGAATGTGCTGCAGAGGCAAAAGCAAACGCAGAAGCAGTCAACAAAATGTTCCCGGACAACCCCATTGACACATCGAGTGGTACCGTGCTTCTTCTAAGACCATTCCAGACATACAATATGGCCAGTGCGATATTAATGAAAGGAGGTTTAGATACCGGATTTACGGCTCACGGCCACCACGATTTTATGTTGACCGATGATGTAATTCATAAGGTACACATTGGACACTATACTTTCTACCATAAAAGTATTGTGAAGCAGCCAAAGAACATTATTATAGCCGAAGATGTCTTTGCGCAATCGTATGTTGGCGGAGAAGGGACAAATCTATTCAAAGGACAAGGCAAAGGAAGAGCCCCTGCCTCGGGTTCATTTGCAACCGAATTGTCACAAGATTCATTCACAAAAGATATTATTAGTATCTGGATTCCGGCGGGACGTATGAAGTTGAACAATCCCCTCGATATTAGTGGACACTACAGCCCACAAACATTGGACTTGAACAATTCCACCTTGGATAATTCCACAGAACATTACCCTGGTGCGGAAAGATATGCAGAAGCACTCGGATTTGATAGACTCCAAAATTACGGAAGCTCAGATGCTTTCTTGTCACCCATCAGAAACCTTAACACCGTATGCTTCCAAGGACATCAACTCACATACAACAAAAAAACAGATTCGTACAGTAATATCACACTAAACACCGGCCATTGGGGGGCTAACGTGTACCCTGGCTGTAGAAGCGTCCGTAATGGCGAAAACGCTTTCTTGAAGGATATGGAGTACGAGAAACATCGCATGAAAGGTCAATTATCTTAATTAAATAATATTCTATAAAATAAATTCATCTTAAATTTAATTATCAAATATGTGTTTTAAACAAATAAATGTGCGGCAGCTTGCGTCAGAAAAGGTTTTTGAATGGAAACGCACTTCCAAACGACAAGAACCTTATATATACGAACTTGCCATTATGATTTCTGACGTACCCAAAAAATACCAATCCGAACTCGTAGATGAAATTTTTAAACATATACGAAATTCATAAAAATATTTTGTTTTTGTTGTAATTTCCTCGTTTTTGTTGTACATATATTATCTACTAGTCCATAAAACCATGTTCTATGATGCCAACATGTCCAATGCACCTGGGCGTATATAAAATATTGTCATATAAATATATGTACAACAAAAACGAAGAAATTACAAATAAACTATAAACAGCATAAACAACATTTTAATGAAATTACCTCAAGAGTTGATAATAGTCATAGCGGAATTTCTAAAAAACGATGACATTTTACCATTAAATACATTCACAAAAAAAATATTTTTATCGAATATTGTATGGAAACCGCGCGTACAGAGACGGTTTGGAATTATAGAATCAAATAATTACTTTAAAGAATATTGTTGGCAACTACAACTAGAAAGACATCAAATGTCATACATACAACAGTGGACATTAGGTTGTGTTGGAAAATTATCGCCCATTCAAAAACCATTTTGGACAGCTGCAGTCTTTTGATACCAATGCGGAGGAGACATATTTTTCCATTTCATAGACCAATTCTTTGTCTGATAATACTTACGATACGTCTCAATAGCATTTAATTGCCCATCCGTATATACCGCACAACTTGGAAATAAATCGTCGTGAATCGCACAGTCAAAATACTTGATGCCGTTAGGAAGACCTATAGTCGCACGCTTGCCAATAGGCGGGTCGTATGTTTCCGTCCCAATGTTTTCTGGAGCACCGAGGGCTTGTAAACGCTCCAAATGGGCCTGACAAGCGTGAAATTTGCCGTATCGCGTGTAATATTGCTTGGAAAGAGCAAACGCTAGAGCGAGAGTCCAGTTGTAATGTTTTGGGTCGGCACGTACCCAAATAGAAACGGGGTGATTTTTATGAGTGGGGCGATAGGGGTCATTCGGCAAAGGGTCCAACTCTGGAAGCGGAAAGACATCTCTTCCGAACCACCAGGCAGAATAGAGCATTTGGGTGAGCTCCAAAATCATTTTTATACAGTGCTTATTGCAATGGTACTGAGCACACTCGTCAATCTTAGCAGCAAGTAAGAAAAGGTTCATGTTTTAAACAATTTCTAAAATATTTTTGTCAAATCGCTTAAATTTAAGCGAAATATTGACGCAGATTTTTTTTGGCCCAAATTACAAAATGACGAGTGTATGGCCACTATATAACGGACAATGCCATGTACAAAATGTCGTTCAAGCAATTCCGCCGAAAAAATGAACCAACGATTCCCCAGAGAAAATATGGCGGTTATGGCGCCCCCCGAGCTGTCAAGCAAAATGACATCGATATATGGGCCAAGGTGCTCGCACTGCCAGACACAGGCGCTGAACTGACGGCCAAGGGCACGCCAACGTCAGTGCAAACTGCGGTCGTCTCAGGCTTGAAATTCAAATTCGCTTTCGAGGATGGCAGCACGGTTATTGTTTGGCGGTCATTGGGTCATGTTATATCCATTGTAAATCATTAAATATTCCAAAAGTGGATATATAAGCCTATATCTGATACATATAAATGGATATTATAAAAAACGCATCGATAGCCAGTGGTAGCGTTTTGGCAGCCGGCGCCGGTGCAAGTATGTTAATACCTATAGCAATGACAACATTTGGTACTGTGGTACCGGGCATTGGGACTCTTCACGTGGCAGGAGGTGTTGCTGCCACTTTACAAACGACAGCTGGGCTATGTACGGTATCAAATTCTATAGTAGCCGGCGCCTGTAGTATTCCCATTACATATATACGTTCTAAGCTGTAAAAGCGACAAAGACCCCCCTAGTTTAAAAGAGGCCTATGACGAATTAGGCGTGTGTACTTAAAATTACGTATAAATGTTATAACTATTTTTTAAATTTTAATGAAACCTTCTAAAGGATTGAAAGAATTATGGAGAAAAGAGTGCGCACCGGAATGTGCCAAGTTCATATGGGTTGCAAAAGCTCTGCCCATTGGACGTTATGAACGATGTATTTCAAAGTGTATAACAAAAAAGGAAATTGAAGATTACCCGAATAAAAAAAAACCATATATAAGTTCTAATACTGTGAAAAATGCTTCTTATAAAGGATATGAAAAAAAATAAACAACCTCATTTTAAGCAACACACAGTCCGAGAATATACTTTTGAGCCGTCCGAGGGCGGATTCACATGTCCAAGGCGGAGAGACGGTACTATTGATAGACGTTACAAGTCTAAATGTGCCGATAAAATTGCCCAAGAAGAGCGTGAAATTGCTGAACTGTATGATGGTGATAGAGATGCATATGTCAAATCTTTAAAGGAAGAAAAGACAAAAGTCCGACTTAAAAAAGAAGAAGCCGCCGCCAATCACCCGGAAGAACTTAAAAAAGTGGACCAAATTATTCAAACCAATGCACTATGGAAACGGTTTAGCGATATTATGGAAGCAGAGACGCCATCAGCCGCAAAAATGGCGTACGAAACCAGCAAAAATGGCGTAAATGAATTTCAGCGCTATATTTTGGCGGATGCGTATATAAGCAAGACGCGTAGTATTTGTGAGGACGGTACATGCGATGCGACGGCTGGTACAGTGTGGGGTTCGACTGCTGCTAAACATGGCGACGGCCGTGAAATCGAGGAGGATGCCCGCGGAGAATTTTTCGAAGCTGGAGAAGCTTGTCTTAATACGGATATAGAGTTTGACCCTTTAGTGGCAGGAATATTTTTCGACGATTATTACTCGGGTTTGCATACTGGAACTCGACCTATTATACCTTTTAAGGATAGGGAAACAGAAGATGAGGAAAATGTGTATAGTGCATTTTACCATCAATTTTCTGAAGAATTTACAGAGCTGTGGTATTCCGAACGCAAAAGAAAAGACTGGAAAATGATTCCAAAGAATCCGTTTATGTTTTATTTTTATTTAACGGATGAAGAAAACCGCCAAGTCCTTTGGGACGATTTTGGCGATATTATTGATTCTATAAAAGAATTTTTTGCGAAGGAGGAACCTCGTCAATATCACTATATGACAGGTGACCATCGTTCAGTCCAACACCCCGATTATGAATTTGAAGGAGATGAAGATGGGTTTACATCATTAAAAGTCTTTCCTTATGAAAAGAAAAAAGTCGTAAAAAGCGAACCATCTGACTATTCACAAGGGTTGGATTTTACTGCGGACGGACACGCTATGTTTATATTGTTTTTAGGCTGTGTTATAAAGCGCTCCTACGAAGAAAAAGCATACAAAGATTTAACGATTCGCCCGGGAACCCGAGTCCATATGTTTATGCAAGCATACGAATGGGTTGTTCGAAAACAAGAGCAAAAACTGCTGGGGTTTAAAGAATGGGTACCCTATTCCTTTTCAGCTTGGGGTGCTTCTGGTGGGTTTTTACCGTCCTTTTTGCATCATACGCCTCAATCCATGGCAAATCTCAATATACGCATGTTGGGAAATCGCCCCATTTGTAACGCGTGTCCTCAAAAGTATGAGACATATTATGGCGCCAAGTGGTCCATGCAAAATAAGGAGCGTGACCCAGAAAAGGGAAACGATAGAGGCCTTTGTACCCAATTCATTGATGATTTATTAAATGAAATGGGCATGGACCCGGAAGAGGAGCGTAATAACCCATGGTATATCAATTGGATTGGTACATGGCAACAAGCCGAGCGAAGATTAGACTTGTTTAAGAAAAAGCAGCAAGAAATGTACGACAATGGAGACCCGAACTATAGCTTTTTGAACTATATGTGGCAATTACTGACATTGAAACTGGACTATTGGGTCAAGAAAATGTTTAACGTATCCAATGTCAAAGTGGATGATTCTGGCGAAGAATTAGAAGAATTGTCGGAAGATGAAGCAAAAACCTGGAAAGAAACTTTTGCCAGTATGGCTGGAAGTTTTGGAGGTAAACTAGCGTCCGGCGCCAAGGCAATCGGGGAAATGTTGAAAATAGGCGGACTATTACTTTACAAATTGATAGGTATTGTAATGAGAATGCCAATGGTACAAGAAGCTATCGTAAAACTGGTGGAAGACTACATGCATAAATTATGCAGAGATATGGCTATTAAGGAAAACCGCGTTAAAATTGCGCGAACTAGTTCTGAAGGAGATTTGGAAGAATTTGATGCAGATTTAGGAAGTTGGGTGACCATGCCGGTCTCCAAACAAAAAGAAATTGCCAAAAAAGAAGCTAAAATTGCGGCAAAAAATCGCGCCGATAAAATGTCTCAATTTATGGCTTGTTTACAGCAGATGACGGGCTCCGAAGGGAGTTCGACACTTATGAAGGGATTAGCAGCTGTAGAAATGTTCGCAGGCGGCGCTTTTGAATCTGTTCTTGGTCTAGTGGAACAAATACCGGGTATTAGTCATTTACTTTCAACTCTGGGACTTACTGGAGAAAAATTACAAATCATTGTAATCACCGGTTTAACTCAAACCGCACAGGGTACTTGGAACGATATCGTCATGGCAAATCGCAGTATGCGCAAATTACAACGTCTGTACGATGCCATTATGAACGGCATGTCCAATTGCACGGATTCTGATAATAATTTAATTATCAAAGATGGTGGCGAACTTGGCGAAGGTGCGCAATATTGTAATTTCGCTTGGGAAAAGGCACTTTTTAATGTCCCGTATTACGCAGTCATGCTGTTGAATGAGCTGGAAGGCCAAGGTATTAAATATTGGGAGGACAAAAAAAAATACGCCGAAGCCAAAGCGTTGGCCATAGACAAACTTATAAAGACCACGCCCGTTCCAGGCGGCGAACAGGCCGACACGCCAGACAATGATGCCAAAACGGAATTTAGAATAAAGAGACGACGCTTAGAAAAGTTAATGATGGACGAACTCGAATTGTATAAAAAACAAAAGGCAATGAACGATACTAATGCTGACAATTATATGCATCAAAGTACTTCGCAATTCGGCAACATGATGCAAGCGCAAATAAAAGCCAGGGCCGACCGCGAAAGACTGGCTGCTAAAAATTCCGCTTCGGCCGAAGAAAAGGCAGCGCTTGAAGCGGAAGAAGCACGACTAAAAAAAGAAAGAGAAGAAGTCGAAAAAGAACAGGCAAAACAGCTAAAAGAAGACCAATCGTCAAGTCTGTACTGGTGGGGCGGTGCGCTACTGGTTGCCGCATCCGTAGGTCTATTTGTAGCCACTGGTGGGGCTTCAGGAGTGATTCAGGCGGCTGCTTCTGCCGCTGGTGCCGCCGCCTCCGCCGCCTCTGTGGCTGCAACGGCTGTAGGAACGGCGGCAGCCGCGGGAGCCACAGCGGTCGCTGGAGCGGCAGCCGCAGGAGGCGCAGCGGTCGCTGGAGCAGCCGCCGCAATTGGTGGTGCCGCAGCAGCAGCGGGGTCAGCAGTTGCCGGTTCGACCTTGTTGTCCGGAGCGCTTGTATCTGCAGTCGGTGGAGCGCTCAAATCTATCTACGATAGTCCAGAAATGTTGACGGCCATCGTACTGGCCTCCTCAGCGATTGTATACCGCGGCATTGCCATCGTCAAGGAATGGGGTGAACACATGTTCGATGGGTCGAAAATGATTCTTTTGGATACCATCTTTCAAAAACAACCACTATGGCGTCAAAAATTCAAGCGAAATCTCAGCGATAGAATGGAAAATTTTGCCGCAAAGGAACCCAGCTTCGAGGACGTTAAAATGAAAGGAGCTGAATTAAGGATGACCATGGCAAAAGTAAGACCCATTACTATCATATGGCAAGGCGTAGACTGTGATTTCTTGCATCTGGACGTATGTAATAAGCTTTTCAGCGTCTATGGGTCAGCTGCAATGTAAATTAAATTTCAGATAATGTTTTATATATTTCTCGTAATACTATATTTTGTTCCTCGGACCACGAATCTGTCGCCTGGTACAACACTAAAAATCTTCGAATCGCTTGTAAATAATGATATTCAATGGCCGCCAATAGTTTAGAATGTTCGTTGACAAATTGTTCTCGAAATGCAGTGTTTGTAGACCCTGCTACAATCTCGGTACCTTTAGGTATTCGCTCATGGCTCACATACATGAGTGAATACATGCCCGCGTGATATAAAAATACATTTGAATGTTCAGCCGTAGTCACCACATGTCCTAGTTGGTTTTCCCGCATAATTTTTGGGGACGCGGCGATTTGAGCTGAAACATCGTCTGTATTTTCTGTGAGTGTTATTGGTCGCCCAGGTCTGAAACGCGTAGCTTCTATATTGGCGGGAAATAAAGAGTTGTCTATGGATATAAAATGTACTGGAAAAATAGTGACAGGCGTCCATGGTTCAATATCTTCGTCCGCAATCACGTTTTTTTTGAATATCAGACGTGGCCAGCGAACAAAAACATTTGCCAAATCTTTTTCAATCCATTGATTGAAAATTTGTCCGGCTAATTTCGCCGGTTCTTTCATATTTTTGGGATTGCGGCAGCATTTTTTAAAACGTTTTTCGGAACCACAGTGACAGGGACCGTTCGGTTTCATTTTCAAACTCATTTTAAACAAAAAATATACTTCCCTTATACTCATTTTACCAAAAAGACTATTTAAGTATTGCATCTTAATTTGCCATGTCCGACAGACCCACTTTTGAATACAATGGTATGCCTGTACGCGCGGCGGGCATTCTTCTTGTCGCCCACAATGGCCGGGATACTTTACGACTTTTTCGAAATATTAAAGGACGATTCGAAGACATTGGTGGGAAAACAGACGCCGCCGACAACAATGAAGTGGATACCGCTGTTAGAGAGGCATGTGAAGAAACGAACGGCAAATTGTTTTCCGCCCACCATACTCGAAAACAATGCGCGAATATTTTGCGTGATTTGATTCGTACTGATTGTCAAACAGAGTACAATCGCAAAAGTAAATATTTGTTGTTTAAACTGAGCGTGCATACAGGAATATTAGACTTGAATATGAAACGGTTTGGTCTCGAGGAAAAAACAGATTGGGGAACATTGCAACATTATTATCAATGGAAAAAGGAAAAACCTTGGAAACGCCACCCGCGTCTGTTTGGTATGCGTCTTTAATGTTCAAGCCGACTCTTCCACCAAATCCAAAATACCATTAATATGTAACACAAAATAGTAATGGCATAGGACATGCTTATTAAATACCACGCCGTCGTTTCCCATTGGACTAATATGGATGAAAATACAAAGAATAGCATCCATATACTTATACACATACTTTGGAACGATAATCCGTATTTTTGTGCACTTTTCCACAATAAAATATGAATACTATTTACAACCACTGCCAACATAAATACAGACAACGTTTCATTTGGAAATTCATTCACTTGTTTTTTTAAATAAAACGCATGAAAAATAGATATAAATACGCCGAATGCGAGGTAAAAGAAGCGGGCCCATTCTATTGGACGTTCTACGTGTATTGTATAAGGTGCATGGCATAATTCGCAATTTTTACGATGACTAATTATTATCCATTTTTCAATGCATTCTTTGTGAACATATTTCATAGTTCCGTCGCAATTACACACAGAGATAAGATTTTCAGGTTCAAAACAAATCCTACATGTCGCCATATTCATTATGATTATATCAATTAAATACTTATCTCGACATAATAATATGGCATGAAGACATATTATGGCCACGCTTTCCACAAATCACACAGCGATGTTTGCGTCTCAATTTTACCTTGTGACTATTTGTGCGGCGTCCCGCTCGACATCCACATTGCTGTGTATGCTGGCGGCATTTCTGTATAGTATGGCCAATATGGCCACACCAACCACAACGTTTTCGAGACCTAGAAGAACTAGAAGTGCGAGACCTAGAAGAACTAGAAGGTGTGGCCACTGGTAGCATACGCGAGTCTCTTCTGTGCATTTCTAGTTCTCTCAGTCGCTGCCTGCGCCTTCTATTGGCCATGAACAGGCTTCTGCGTGCGTCTATTGCGGAGGACGGGCGTTGAATAACTATGGTACGTCTCGGTGGATTTGGTGGCGGTGGATTTGGT
>Ga0315315_10004515_pt1 | contig 12825 bp, 30 predicted proteins | sample M140m3416metaG_FD_203699 | JGI IMG/M metagenome (GOLD analysis project Ga0315315, IMG submission 203699) | Ammonia-oxidizing marine archaeal communities from Monterey Bay, California, United States - M1 40m 3416 | ecosystem: Environmental > Aquatic > Marine > Intertidal zone | place: USA...
TATTAATGATTGCACAGCTACATCTTTAATTTTGTTTTCCTTTTTTTTATTTATAAAAGCAACAACAATTGCAGAGAAGGCGCCTATGAATGCAGATACTATAATTTCCATTTGTTACAATGTATATTAATTAATACACAGGGAAATTCAATTATTTATTTTTAAATAATTTTAATTAATTATTTTTAATTTTGCGCGTTCTATTTTTATACTATTATGATTAAATAATCCCCTTGATTTATCAGGCATGATTATTATAAATTCTTTGCCATGATCCTCAAAACCTATTTGAGTGAATATTTTTATTATTGTTCCTGATGTTTTTTTATCATTAAACAAAAATGTAATATGATCGCCCTCGTTCATATTTTTATATACACTTTTATTAATTTAACTTTTCTAGTTTTTTAACTATGTATTTTAATATTTCGCTTCTTTTTATATCTTTAAAGTCAAACTCGAAATTATGTATTCCTTGTTTTTTACTAGCTTCATCTTTAAATAACTCTTTAATTTTATTAAATCCACTTTTACCATTAATATCACTTTGCATTGTATCACCACAAATAAACATCTTCGTATTTTCCCCTATTCTTGTAATAAGAGTTATTAATTCTTTTACGCTAAAGTTTTGGGACTCGTCAGCGATTACGATCTGATCATTAAGGCTAGCCCCTCTAAGATAGTTAATAGGTATAGCAGATATAGTGCGTTGATCAGTTAGCGCCCTGGCGTCAGACGCCGACATTAATTCAAACAACTTATCATTCAAAGGCATCATAAAAGGATCGAATTTTTCATCGATATTTCCAGGGAGAGACCCCATACCTCTGTCCGCGCTTTCTATTATGGTTCTAATATAGCTGATGCTGTATTTATTATCCATGTTAAACAATTGTAGCGCACCATAAATGGCCATGAACGTCTTGCTCGTTCCCGCAGGCCCACTTATGAAGACTACCTTTGTACTCTTATCAAACATTATCCTAAGCAGCTCTTGCTGCTTCTCAGAAAAATCGATTTTCTTTAGCTTTACTTTGGTTTTTTCTAAAGAAGTAATAATTTTCTCTATTTCCTGAGCATCTTGTATGTCAGCTTTTTTACGTCTTGGCATGTACTTATATATACAGTTATTTCTAGTAATGTTCGGATTTTTTTTTAAAAAACTATATACTCCCCAGATATCAAGACTCTCAGATTTTGAAAAAACCCACCCCCCGCCGATCTCCGAAGGATTCGTGATTTTAAAAATTCAAAAAACGGGGGTGGGATAGTGCAGTAAAATAGTTGAATCTTTTTTCACTTTTTCCTTGCAATTCTGTAAAAAATAGCTTACATTTATAATATGAAACAAACATTAAAAGAATTAAAATATGATCTCGACCGAGATCTCGACCTAGGTCTCGCCCTTTCTAAAGCTGAGGGAAATCTTAATTTTCTCGCAGGAGAATCTCAGCAAGAAAATTGGCAAAGCTCAATCACGCAAGGCATGGCAATCCTTGACGCATTGGAAGCCGTGCAAGTTGCCCGTAAAAATTGGCAAGAAATCATCAGAGAAAAAAGAGCTGAAAGGTAATCTTTTTTCTTGCAATTCCATAAAATAAAGCTTATAGTTATATCATAATGAAAATCGAAAAAGGATTAAAAGTCGGAGGAATTTATCACTCCTCGCAAAACAATAAAGCCGTGAGACTCGTCTCAATCAATCGGATCGAGAGAGGTCTTCGGGTTGCTACCATTAAGCACCACGGACAGGATCACTTGTTCCAATCGGAAGTTTACCTTTCCGATCTTAGCAAGGCAACTGCCGAGCAAGTCGCTTCTTACTTCAGCCGTTAACCTAAAACAAAAGGAAAATTATGTTCATCCTCAAATCCATTCTCAACCAAGCGGGAGCCGTTTGGCAAGTCGAATCCATCGCAATGCGTAAGCGTGACGCCGAAAGGCTCTTGCGTTCCCGCCTTGCAAATAATGACGGCTCTCGTCGTTATGGTCTTTTTACCGCTAATCGCTAACCCATTAAAAATGATTACAATATCCAAAAATCCAAACTTTTCGCAATGGTGGGACATCCGCTTTCTTGGCAAGCTAATTGACAACGCGAAAACCCAAAGCGGTGCCATTCATCTCGCAAATAAAATCGAGAAAGAAAAAAAGCAAAAACTTTTAATAATAAATACAGAATCAATATGAGAAAAGTCACAGAACAAATCAAGCAAGCTTTCGAGCAAGGCACATCTAAGAAAGTCGGCAACACCGAGACAGACGGGCAGACCGTTTGGCTTCATGGCAATGCCATTGTCAAGCGTGACCCTAGCGGTCTTGTGCTTGCTACGCTTGCGGGTTGGAATACTCCAACTACTCGCGAAAGAGTCAACGGGATAACAGGATTGTGCATTCACCAATCCAACTTTGTTCCTATGCTAAACGGTAGCGAAATTGACTCATTCGATTGGATAGCCGTAACCGAAGAGGTGTGTGCATGATTGCCTTAATCCTCTTAAGTGTTGCACTATACTATCATACGAACATAGCGTAAGTCACTGATAGTCAGGCACTTAGGCGGCGGGCCGCCGTTTCCGTAAGTGCTTAATAAGCAAGGACTTACGAAAGGCATGTACATATACCATGCCAATCTATGCAGTAGGATTGTGCAAAAAGATAGTTGAAAGTTTTCCTTGACTTTTTGGCTTTTCTGTGATACCTTTAGGTATGATTAACTTAACTGAAAGAGAAAAAATCCTTTGTAAATTCGTAATAGGTAAGCAAAAAAAAGTGAAGAAATAATTTGCTTTTTCGCTCCACCTGTGTTACATTGTATATATAAGATTAAGAAAGATAAACTACTAAAATAAAAATTATGTCATCATTCCAAATAAAACTCCGAATCAAAGAAGTAAACGCCAAGCTTGCAAAGGCTACCGACTCGCAAGAGATCGCCCAACTTGAGAAGGATCTCAAGGAATGGAAGAATATCCTTTTCGATGTCGAGATGACCGAGTTCGAGGATCGAGTCGGCTTCAAGTCAATGGAGCAAAACGCAGGCGTTTGGAACGAGCGATAAAATTATGTTAAACAATAAAATAAAAAAATTCATCGAGGATCAAGAATTTCTCCTCGTACTTTCTCACGCAGACACAGGGCTTTGCCTGTGGGAAGATGTCGGGGGTAACATTTGGACTCTCGACCAAATCATCGAATCAATGAAAAATAATTAAGTTTTTCCTCGACTTTTACTAAAAAATCCGTTACATTATACTTATGTTAAATCAATCAAACAAAAATGTTCCTACTCGCAAGGTAGAATTTATAAACGCAATCATGCGAGTCACTAAAAGATTCAAGAATGATCCTCATACGATCAAGACCGAACGCTTGCGTTTCTCTGCCGATCTCGACCAAGAGCTTGATCATGCCTTTCTCAAGTCTCATGCCGAGAGGGTTTTCTTGTTTTGGGACATCCTAGATGTTGAACTAATCAACTCATATGTTGACTCAACAGAGCAGTACATTTACTGAAAAAATCCTTGACATCCTAAGTCACTGATAATCAGGCACTTAGGGCGGCGGCAACCGCCTTCGTAAGTTCTTGTTATGCAACAACTTACAACAAAATAAAAAAAAGTTAAAAAAAAGTAAAATAATACTTGACTTTTGTCGTTTTGTCTGATACATTGTATATATGATTAAGACAAATAAAACAACATTCAAAGCAATCGTTCATGTTTCCTCTCTTGACGGAAATAAACTTCCTTTGTGGAATACGCACACAAACACTTTCATTGACATTGATAAAACACATCACATCTTGGAAATTACTGCTGAAAACAAGCACGAAGTTCGTGCCAAGATCTCTCGCATGATGCCAACACTTCAACACAAAGTCCAATTTAAAAAAGGCTTTGAAAGAAAAGAGGGCGATAATGCTACTTGGTACATTCAGCAAATTTATACAAGATAATTCACTTTTTCCTTGCAATTAACTTCGAAATACTTTAAATTTATAATATGAAAACAAAAGAACAACTACAAAAAGATCTTGCTTGGTGGCAGGACAAACTCAATCGTTCACGCAAAGAATCGCTTCGCTCGATTCGTGCCGTTCATGTGCAACACTTGCAGAGCGAAATTCAAAAACTTGAGAATAACAAGTAATGATTTTTACTGCAATTTTTATTCTCTCTTTCTTACTTTACTATCAACAAAGCTAATATGCATTATCAAATTAAATTAATCGGTATCAGTCGATCTCCTCGCAAGCCATGGCTTGCTTTAGGCATGGACGGCAACTTTCACTTTAGCGGTATGGATTATGCCCGCAAATTTGACAAGTTGGGGCAAGCCAACGAATGGCTCAACTACTTAAAGGGTTGCGGTAAAAAAGTCTTTATGACTTGGCACGATGGCAAGAATTGGGGTGAAGTCAACCGAGATGTTCTTGCCGACATGAACCCAACTTTTTTCGATCCTTGGAAATAAAAAGCTTGACATTCTAAGTCGCTGATAATCAGGCACTTAGGGCGTCGGCGGCCCGCGAAGCAAGTGCTTGGTAACCAACAACTTACGAAATGCCCGCATTATAACATAAAAGTCGAAGGGCGTCAAGGAAAAAACGCGACTCCATTAAAGTTTTTTTGTGAATAACTTCAGAAGATTTTTCTTGCAATTACTAGGCTTTGCCTTTAGATTGTATATATGAATAAAGGAATTGAGATTCTCAAAAAGGTCAAAGCTGATCTTTTTTGGTGTGAACGCAGGCTTCGGCTTTCAACCGATAGGTTCGAGAAGGAAATTCTCGAAAACCTAATCGAGCAAAACAAGGCTTGGCTTGCTGAATGGGATTTGCAAGACAAGATCGCAATGGAAAATAATTGCAAGAGGTAACTCTTTTTCCTTGTAACTCAACAGAAATTAGTTTAGATTTATAATATGCAATCAAAAGAAATAGCAATCAAAACCTTCTCGACTTGGTGCAATGAGCATTTTGTCTTATACATGAACGGCAACTATGCAGGTAGCTTTGACACTTACAAAGAAGCCGAAGCCCACGGAAAGAAACTAAAACAAAAAGTTTGCAATTAACCCTCAACTAGTTTACCTTATATATATGACAGAAATGGAAATATTCACTCTCGAATCTCGTATCGAGTCAATCAATAACGCCATTGCAAAGATGCGTAAAGACGCAACTCCTGCAACCCATGCCAATGTTGAAATGGCAATCGAAATGCTTGCTCTTCCCGAGCTTGCAAAGGTTGAGGCTCAACTTGCCGAAGCAAAACGAAAGTCTGCCGACATGGACAAGTTTCTCAATAACCCAATCTTCACAAAAAGGAAATAACAATATGAAAACCAAATTCAAAAAGGGCGATGTTGTCGTCACTCGTTGCAAGAAAATCTACCAACTTACGGATGATCCAATCGATCACCCAACTTGGGGAGCTTGTGCAAATGTTCGCAAGTACAGGACGAACATCGTTCACGGCATTCGCCTTCGTGATGTTCGGCATCACCCATTCTTCAGCGACTAAAAAAAAAAGCTTGACAATCATAAGTTCCTGATAGTCAGGCACTTAGGCGGCGGGCGGCCCGCGTCGTAAGTAGTTGATAGTTAGTGACTTATAAAATGCAAAATAAATAAAATATTCCTTGACTCCACGCTCTCAGACTGATACATTGTATATATGGAAAACGAAAATGATTCACTCGACAGACTCGCTCACGCCCAAGGGATAACCGACCTCGAAATCGAGGAACGAGAGTCCACCCTCGCCGAGATCGCATCTCAGCAAATTATCCGCCGCAGGATGGAAGAGGAGGAGGCTGACCGAAAAGCTCTTCGCGAGTTCTCCGAGAATGAGGATATTGACTTTGGGTGGCACTCTCAATGGGAGTGACGTAAGTCTCTAATAATCAAACACTTAGGCGGCGGGCCGCCGAGTTACATAAGTGCTTGATAATCAATAACTTATAAATTGTATAATATACTTTTATAGTTATACTATATCATTACATATAATATTTGACCTATTTATTAGTCGCTCTTATAGGTATTTATTAGATAAATTTAAAAGTTCTATTTAGTGAATTTTTTTCTCGCTATTATTCGGAAAGTGCTTTAGTCTTTATATATGAAAACAAAAAAGATCAAAGTAAGAATTCCAATTCTTTTCACCAAGGCTCGACCAATGAAGGACAAGTCTAAATATTCACGCAGAGTTAAGCATAAGCAAGCTCTCTCATACTAAACAAGGAGGACAAAGTAATGGCTAAAGGAGGACATTCGGGTAAGGAAAATCGCAAGATATTCAAACAAATGAAAAAATGCAAAGAGATTAAGGAAATCATCGAAACAGCAAATGGATACAAAATTGTTTTAATAGATAATAAAATCGACCCTTACTCTAATCATTGGTCAAGCAATGGTTTTCACCATTTACGCAGATGGTTAAAAAAATATACAACTCTCAAAAACCTTAAATGGAGCTAATATGATATCAGTAAGAAAAAACCCAAACTTCACAAAATTTTTTCAAGTCTTTTCTTTTGGTAAGTTTATCGATGAAGTAGAAGGTCAAGCGAAAGCTCTTCGACTTGCAAAGAATGAAGCGAAGTCTCACAAAATAAAAGAAGTTAATTTTCTTGGAAATGTCCTTGACATTAAGAATAAAATATAAGAGAATAACATTATGACAGACAACAACCAACAACTCACAGGGAATGATTTACTCATGTATCTTATGTCCCGATTCAATATGACCCGTCAAGAAGCCCTCCACTCAATGAGGAGAGCAGGACACAACACCGAAAACCTATGAGCTATAACGGATGGAAAAATCGTCAGACCTGGAATGTCGCCCTTTGGATTCAAAACGACGAGGGTCTTTATCACTTCGCGAGAGATTGTCAAGACTATCAGCAATTCGTTAATGATATCAAAGATACTAGCGGAGACTCTGCAATCGGATACCGCACACCCGACGGTGTTGCTTGGAACGATTCAGGGCTTGACACCCCAAGGTTAGACGAGCTAATAAATGAGCTAAATGGTTCTGTAAGTTGCTGAAGCTTAGGCACTTACGTGCCTGGCTGCCGCCCGCCCTAAGCGCTTGATAGTCAGCTACTTAAGGCGGAGGCTTATACTACTAAATTAATCTTTAATGTGATACCATAAGGCAAACGATAAAACAGCAAGGGCTAACAACTCCATAAGTCAGAGAACATCATGTAGAAAACCCCAATCCAAGGCAAGAATAAAAGTATATCCCAACTCATTTTCTTATCCTTTCAAAACGGATTCCACGACAGGACGAGCAACAAGGTTGCGAATCGCAACTCCGTCTCCGTACTGACTGCCTTTGACTACTGACTTAAACGAGCGAGTCGCGTAATCGTAATATGCGTTGACGATTGTGCCAACTGCGTTCTTGTAAGAGAACCACATCTTATCGCCTTGGCGATTTACCTCTAAAGGTTTGTAAGCCTCTATTGCGTTAGCTTGTTGGGTGAATGAGAATTCTGATTGCATAATTTTTTCCTTGTGTTAGTTTTGTTTTTGTACTTCTCGCATTTCGGGACTGATTCCGAAGTCTTGATCTTCTTCGTCAATCTCTTCTGCTGAGTCGTTAAATAGGTATTGAGATTCGTCTTCCAAATCATTTTTCTGAGCATTAAGTACGCCATACTCACAAATAATATCCTCCATCTTAACTTCAGCAACGAAGTCTTCCACAGATTGAACTGAAGAAATGGATTGAGAATTTTGATGAGCATGACGAATAATTGAGATGCGTTCTTCTTGTGTTAGTTGTTTTTCCATAATATATAATATAGTTTAGTTGTGATTAGTAGTCAAGACCTAAATCTTTTCTGTGGTCATCTCTTAACGAGTGAAGAAGAGTTACCCAAGCAAAGTCATTGAGTTGTGCTTGGTGCATAAGTTGAGTAACTTGCAAAGGAGTTTGATGACCAAGGACATCATCATACAAAGATAAAGGAAGCATGGTGTCTCTATCTTGAAACCACATTGCGACTTCGTAAGTGTTGTCGTCTGCATGACCATACAGACCATGACCATCTCCAATGTTTTGAACAACTGAGATCGTGAATTGATCTTGATTGTCTTTGTCTCGTTGACCGAAAGTAAGTTTGGCTTGAATAGCCTTGCCTTTTGCGAATCCTCCATGTTGACTGAAAGTCAAATCATCGAAGCCTTTTAGTTTAGTATCGTTTTTAATCATGTTATAATAGTAAGCGATTTTTTAATATAACACAAGGAAAAAATGAATTAAAATGAAAAAAAGTTGTTACGCAAGTTACTGATGGTCAGTTAGTTGCGTCGCTCGGCGGCCCGCCACCTAAGTGCTTGATGGTCAGGGATTTAGGTCAGGGCTACATTCATGACTCACAACCTCCATTAGAACTGACTTCAGTTCTCCGACTGACCACCCAGACATATTTGCTATTTGCGCAAGTGTCGTTTCCCAATTCGCATCGAAAAATTCAATGACTTTTTCTTTTGACCATTTCATATTTATGCCATAACGTTATGCATAGATTCATAAAATTCTTTATCTGCTTGCCCGTCTTCATTGCGAACTTGAAGTTCAAGACATTCAGCAGGGTAGACATGGCAAGGTTCATCAGCACCATTTTGCTTTATGTACCAAGTGGGAGGGTTATGTGGCTGAACTATCAACCCAATGAAACCATACTCAACGAAATACTTGAGGACAGTTGAGCGACCAATACCATTGATCTTTACATTTACTTCTGATCCTACCACAGGTATTGGCTTTTGGCAAACCCATTGGAGTTTCTCGAACTCGGTGTAAGAATTGACTTGTTGTTCTACTTTTTTGTGCATAATAGTATTCTCTCAGTTTCGTTCTGTATTGTCAAGGTTATTCAAAATCTTTCTCCATGCAGAATTAACATCTTTCATGAATTCGTCAGTAGCCATCGCGGGGTAGACATGGCTTATGTCTTCGGGTTCATAAACATTGATGACATCAAAGACCGCCTTTAATTCTTGTTCAGTTAAGTTATCCATTTTCTTTTATCTTTTTGTTTTGATCGTCTACGATCTTTGCGAGTCGAAGAAGTTCTGACTGAATATCTTTCTTCGCTTGTGGATCTGCTTTTGGATTCTTCAACACCTCAACCATTGGAAGGATGAGTGCTGACCATGTTGGTGTGATATCTATCGTTTTCATAATATAAATCTAATGTAATTTTTGTTGATTGTCAAGGGTTAAATTATGTACCTCTTTTCCTCTCCCTGAAGGGTTGTAGGCGTGTGCTGACGCCTCGTTGTTCAATGCTTTCGCATCTACAAAAAGAGCAGTCCCATAGGAGGATCGAACTCCTATCTTCATTTCCTCTACGATGATCAATCGCTTGCAGTCGTAACTAGTATTCTGCTCGTGGAAATAACGCTCTACCGATTAAGCTAATGGGACATAATGATCTGAACTATTAAAGAACTAAATACAATAATAAAGCAAATTACAAATAACACAAGGAAAAAATTAAACAAAATGCATTTTTTAAATTGTTGACACTCAAGCAGTTACGACGCGCGGCGGCCAGGCACCGAAGTGCCTGATAATCAAGAACTTACACCTTCTTTAACGAAGCCTGTCTCGTCTTTCTTAGCAAGCCCTTTCTCTATAAGCCCAACTACTACCCCTTTCTTGTCAAGGAATCGCAAATCTGATTCGTCGCCATTAACAACTTGATACCCACTCCAAGTTTCAGGTAATTGATTACGAAAGACAACCGCAACATTGCCACCCATTGACAAAACAAGTTGAGAAATTTTTTCGTTGTGTTCTGAGCAAGAGAAAGTTAAATGGTAATTGCTTGGTAATTCTCCGTTAAGATACTTAACCATTCTCTTGTAAGACTTTGTATAATCGTAGAATTGAGTTGAGCTATGTTTCTCAAATAGATTGACCCCATCTTCATTAATAATGTCTTCCCATGCAATGTCACTTGTAAGGTTCGGACGGAAAACCGCTTGCATACCTTTTTTGGTTGCTGACTTAATCGAAGAAGTAATTTCTTTAGATAGTTTTGCAAGGAAGTCAAACCTTTGTTCAAAGAATAACTTTGTCTTTGCAATGCGTGAATCTTGAACAGAATTCATTTGCCCACGACCAGCGGTGTTTAAGCAAGCCATAGTGCATCCTTTAGATCTCCATTGGCAAACTTCATATCCCGAAAGGTTTGCGGGAGCTAGATGAATTCCTTTAGTAATATATCCAAATGCCTCGCCTTTTGTAATCTTGGCATTTCCTGCGGTAAGTAGAGTTGTTTTAATCATAAGTATATAGTAAGGCATCTTTTTAACTTTTGCAAGGAAAAACTTCAACTAAAAGTAAGATTTTAAATCGTTGGTAATCAAACACTTACGGCTGCGGCGGCCGCGCCGCCTAACTACCTGATACTCAACTACTTACGAAACACCAGGCTTTACTAAAGACACAAAAAAACCTCCACCCACTACGCAGGTGAAGGTATTTGGCTTAACTCCTATTTGCTCTTACTCGTAGAGTTCGGCAGGAACTTCGCCATTAACATTTGCACCGACTAGTTCTGCATCAGCGACTACTTCATCAACAACATCAACATCATCCAAATCAAAATGGTTCGCCATATCGAAATCGACATGAGAGTCAAGAACGGAATGCAACGCATCGGATCGAGCAGGGAGGGCAACAAGGTTGCCTTTGTACACTTCGGTGAAAGCGTTGTAGAGAGAATTAAGGTTGCGATCACGGAACTCGACATGATCGCTCGACTCCCATTGGTTGACCACATCCATAATCTTACTTTTAGGAATTGCACCTGCTTTGCAAGCTCGGATCACAAGATCGTTAGCAAGAGCGTTGCCAAGCTCGAAGTTTTGGTACGCTTCGATTCTTTGGTCTTGTCCGTGCCAAAAACCGAACAACTTTCCGATTGCCCGATTGATGGTTTGGTTGAGATCGTCAAGAATGTGGCGAGTATGCCTACGAGCGAGTTTGATCGTATTGGTAAAGATCAAGTTGTCGCAAACAAAAGGAGCATCACCTGCACACAATCCCGCAGGAAAGGTCTTGTCGTGAGAGTTACGCAATCCGATTACGCAACCACGATCAGACTCTGCACGATTTGCATGATCCACGGCAAACAAACCAAAATAATGATTGTTATCCCTAGCAAGAGAGTGAACCTCATCTTGAATGGTGAACCCATTGCTATCTAAGAAACTTTTAGTTCTGTTGACCAACTCGTGGTGAGCGATAGGTTGATGGGAGACGGCAAGCTCGCCTGTTCTCTTGTTTGGTTTGTTGCGATATGAAACGGCAGGAGTAGGAACTCCAACTACTTGATCGTAGTCTACCATAGTGCGATTGCCTCCACAAATGCTAAGGTTAATTTTGCGAGGAGTGATGTTGTTTTCTGTGTTATTCATAAGTATAATAATAGTTTAGTTAGGTTAAATTGTCAAGGATTAATTTCTTTGAATGTCGCTTTGTTTGCCCTCCATCATGTCTTCATAGAGTTGAGCTTTTTCAGCTATGATCTTAAGGGTGCTTCCAATAACTGCAACCATCATTAAGTCATTTTCAGAAAGATCAGCCTCTGAAGGTTCAATGAATTTTTCAAATATAAAGCCCATAGAAGCGTCCATAGCTTCAGTAGCACTTGAGATGTCGTCGTTTGATTCGTAGTCTTTTTTAATGTTCATAAGTATATAGTAAGCTACTTTTTAGTTTAACGCAAGGAAAAAGTGATTTAAAATGAAAAAAAGTTATGTCGTAAAGCGTTGCACATCAAACAGTTACGCTGCGCGGCGGCCAGCCACCTAAGTGACTGACCATCAGCAACTTAGGTCATTTGAGATTCTTGTAGTAAAGAGTGCTCAACATCTTATCGTGAAGTTTCTTTTTTATTTGGTAGTCCTCAGATTCGTCCCCGCGTTCTTCTCTAACAGCTAACATATGCCCAAATCTACGCAAGCTTTCTTGCATGGTATTTCTTTTTGGTTTTTCTGTTTTCATATTACGCTTTGTTTAGAGAAACGATTTGGTCGTAGCGAAACGAACGGACATGACCTCTGTTGAAGCAAAAGCTTCTAAAGCCTACGATAGACTTTCCTTCTTTAGCGTTTCCAAACTCATTCATGTGTTGAGGTTTGTTGATTGTGTACATCTCGGTTCTTCCATCTTTAGTCGTATAGACGACTTGATAGAGTGGGTTGAACCAACGATAGATTTTAGTTAGCATTTTCTTCATCTTGTTTTTCTCCTACGGGATTTTGGTTGTAATGGTTGTAAATCTCACACGCTTCTTCGGCTGAGTCACAACTATAAGAAATTAAATCTTGTTCATCATATGGATGCCAAGGGGTGGGTGATTCTTCAAAGTGAACCTCCCAAAGTTCTGTGCCTTCATTGTATTCGGGTAAGTCTAATGGTTTGCCGATACAGATTGCTTCTATGTAATTGTTCATGATTATAATAATAGACTACTTGGTTGTTGGTGTCAAGAGTGTTTTAAATTTTTCTATGAAATGTATAGCGGCAAGAGCTTCGTCTCCACTTATCTTACCTTCGCTCCACATCTCTCTAGCTTCATCATCTAATTGTTGTGCTACTTTTTCTATCTTAGTCATTTTAGCAAGGGATTGGTGAATCTTCGTCTGTTACGATGCTAACGCCAAAGTGGCTTGCTAGTTCTTCAATCATTACATCTTTATTGAAATAATTATATGCGAAAGTTAAAAGGTCTTCTTGGTCTTTTGCTGAATGCCCATCTCTGAGTTCATCATATATC
>Ga0315315_10004518_pt1 | contig 12819 bp, 10 predicted proteins | sample M140m3416metaG_FD_203699 | JGI IMG/M metagenome (GOLD analysis project Ga0315315, IMG submission 203699) | Ammonia-oxidizing marine archaeal communities from Monterey Bay, California, United States - M1 40m 3416 | ecosystem: Environmental > Aquatic > Marine > Intertidal zone | place: USA...
GATGTTACGGTTAAGCATAAGTTCTGACATGACGATGCCACAACAGAACAAATCAGCCCGGTGATCCGTAATTTCGCAGCGTGCTTGCTCGGGGGAGAGGTATTCGTCCTTGCCCGCGATTACCTCGCCTTCTTGATTGTACATAATGTCGAGAGCCTTGGCGATTCCGAAGTCGGTCAGCTTTACATCACCCTCCTTGGCGATCATGATGTTCTTCGGGTTGACATCGCGATGAACGATTCCCAAGAAATTGCCATTGGAATCTTTCTTGCGATGGGCGTATCCAAGCCCGCGGCAAATGCGGGAAACGATGAATACGGCTAGGTCGGTCGGGACGTATTGGTCGGTCTCCACATGCCTTTCGAGAAACTCTTCCAAATTCCAACCGGTTACAAACTCCATGGTCATGAAGTATTGTTCCCCAATCTTTCCCAAGTGATAGGTTTGGACGATATTCGTATGGATCAAGTCAGCCACGAGCTTGGCTTCTCCGATGAAATTATTCCTGAATTCCTCGATGGCGGCGTATTCCTCCCGAATGAGCTTGATAGCCACGACTTTTCGGAAACCGCCAATCCCCCTCTGGGTTGCTTCGTAGACCAAGCCCATCCCACCCTCGGCAATTTTTCGGGTTAGTTCGTAATGAACTTCGTTAAAGATGTGTTTCATTGATGTGTTTTATTATTTAATATCTAAAAACTACTTGGAAAAGGGGAACGCTTCAAGAAAAGAGTTGATGAATATCACGAATTTTACCTTTTTGGCATAAATTTCGCTGCAAAATGAACAGATTGACTTCGTCTTTGCAGAAGATAGCATTGAGAAATGATAAAATTCACCGATTCTGCCTTAGACAAGGTTAGGGAAATGAGTGCTGACGCTGGCGAAGGAAAGCTCTTGCGAATATTTGTCGAAGCTGGAGGCTGTTCCGGTTTTGAATACGGTATGAGCTTGGATAATCCAAAGTCATCCGATCAGGAAGGCGAGTTTTCAGGTGTCAAGTATGCCGTGGACAGTGATAGTTTGGATTACCTAAAGGGATGCGAGATCCATTTTGACGATGGCTTGTCCGGGAAGGGGTTTGAGATTAGAAACCCCAATGCTGAATCCACTTGTGGTTGCGGGAAGTCATTTAATTAATCGTGCCATTCAAGCTTTTTTACATCGGTTTGCTCGCAGCTTTTCTGCAGTCCCCGCTGTTTGCAATTCTGAAACGGGGACCGCTATCCATGGAATTGATCAGCGAGCAAAAAACCGTAGTAGACGGGAAGGCATTTTGGCTCGGATGGCGAATTGTCAGGGAAAAGGGATGGCATACCTACTGGAAGTATCCCGGTGACGTTGGGGTTCCTCCCAAGATAGAATGGACGGTTCCAGATGGGTTCAAGGTTGGGGAATTGATCTATGCTTTGCCTCAGCGGGTAAGCATGGGGAAGGTGAAGGCGCATGGCAATTACGGGGAAACCCTCTTTTTATGTAAGTTCGAATCGAGCGTGCCTCTCGAGACGGGAAAGCTTCTGGAAATATCAGGCAAGGCATCGTGGCTGACATGTTCGAGCCGTTGTTTGCCTGGTTTTGCTGATCTTTCAATCGAGATTCCCGTGGGAGGACGTGTGGAATATGATCCAATTTGGCGCCCGAGATTCGAAGCTTTTCGCGAATCCATGCCACGGGATGCACCGAGCGACTGGAATTTTAAAGCAATGCAAAAGGGTGACAAGATTGATCTCATCCTACCTGCTTCCGTCAGGGAAACAGGAGGGTACCCCTATTTGTTTGGTCACGGTCGCTTGATCCGCTCACATGCTCCGCAGGTTCTGCGCAAAGGGAAGGACGCTTGGGTTCTTTCACTTCGGCGTGCGTCATGGGGTACGGGAAAGGAACGGGAAATCAGTGGTCTGTTGTATCGCAAGGAAGGATGGGGGAAGGTTTCTTCCGGACTATACTTGCAAATCCGTGTCCCTCTCCAATAGCGTCGGTTTGGCCTTATTTCCTTTTGTCCAAAATTAAAGACTGGTGGCAGAACTATTGCAAGTGACTGATAAATATCTTGTTTTTTGCCATTGAAAAAAAATATATTTGCAACCAAAGTCTTCTTTATGAAAACCCTATGTATCTCTTTGGCTTTTCTCGCCACCTCTTTTTTACAGGGGCAGGATCTTCCCGGCACTGCCACGACCTTGCCCGGAGCATCCACTACGGTTGCGCCGGAACCCCAGCCAGCTGGCGGTCTACCACCTGGTGACGTCCCGCCTCCACCACAAAAGATTGTGCTGGATGCGGCTGCGGTCAAGGAGATCGAGGATGTTGTGAAAACCAATGTTCACGCCATGGCCAAGAGGAACGTCAATCTCGTCTTGGACACTATTCATCCGGAATCTCCGCTGGTCGAGAGCAGTAAGGACATGTTGACCTACATTTTCGCTCGACTCCAGTTGCGCTATACCTTGCAACGAATCGAGGTCAAGGAGGTGAGGCCTGGTGAAGCGCAGGTCGAGGTTTTGCAAGTCACTCAGAAGCTATCGGGTAATGCAGCTTTTAGGGATAACCGCATAAAGTTGCTCCACACCCTCAAGCGGGATGGGCAAAAATGGAAAATCTTCAGTTCGGAAGCTTTGATGATCGAGTACCTGAAATACTAAGCGAAACCCCGCTTTAAAAATTACATTTCCTCCAGGGTTTCTATTCCCAGAATTTCCAGCCCGAGAGTAAGGGTGGTCATGGTTCTTGCACACAGCATGAGGCGAAGGTTTTGTTCGGCCCGATCATCGACCATTACTTTTTCGTGGCTATAGAATGAACTGAACTCGGTAGCTAGCTCAAAAAGATAGGTGCAGAGAAAATGAGGTTTTAACTCGCGAAGTGTTTGTTGCATTGCAAGTGGGAAAAATATCAACTTTCGGGCGAGCGATCTTTCGTGCTCGGTTTCAGGTGCCCGAAGATCTTCGATCGGCCCGGCAGGGTTCTTGTCCAGTTTTCGAAAAATGCTGCTTATGCGTGCCACTGCGTATTGGAGATAGGGTGCGGTGTTGCCTTGCATAGCCAGCAACTTGTCCCATGAAAAAACGTAGTCGAGTGTGCGGTCCTGTGAAAGATCGGCATATTTGACGGCTCCGAGCCCAATGACTTTCGCCCTGCGGGTCACTTCGTCCTTGGCGAGACCCGGGTTTTTTTCGACGACCATTTTCCCTGCTCGCACGATTGCCTCGTTCAGAAGATCCGCTAATTTGAGTGGTTGTCCGTCCCTCGTCTTGATCGCCTTGTTGTCGTCGCCCAAGATTGTTCCAAACCATACATGCGAAAGTTCCGGACTGGATCGTCCCTCTGCGGAAAACCATTTGCGGGTAGTCAGAAACAATTGCTCAAAATGATCGCGCTGGCGTCCGTCCGTTACGTAAATGATTTGCTCCGCCTTCCATTCTTCCTGCCTGAAGGATATGGTCGCTAAGTCAGTCGTCGCGTAATTGCTCGCTCCATCCTTCTTGCGGATGATGAAAGGCTGCTTGGCGAATCTCTTGTGTTCGGGATGGAAAACTACGAGAGCTCCGTCGTCTTCCTTGCAGACGGCGTGCTTGAGCAGGCATTCGTAAACTTCGTCGACGCGGTCGCGGTAGAAACTTTCTCCGTGGGCGAAATCGAATTGGACGCCAAGCATATCGTAAATGGCGTGGAAGGCATCCATACTGATCGCCTTGATCTTTTTCCAAAGCTCGAGGCTTTCGGGGTTACCTCCTTGCAACCCGACGAGTTCCTGTCGCGCTTTTTCCAAGGCCCCTTCATCTTCCTGAGTCCATGCGTTGCCTTTCCGATAGAGGTTTTCGAGTTCAGCGATAGGTTCGGGGCCCAAGCTGTCGAGGGAAACCTTCTCCCGCTTGATTGCATAGAGAAGGATGCCGAATTGTGTGCCCCAGTCTCCCAAGTGGTTGTCCCGTATCACTTCGTGCCCGTGGAAAGACAAAAGCCGCGCCAAGCTTTCGCCAATGATCGTCGACCGGATGTGCCCGACATGCATTTGCTTGGCCGTGTTGGGCGAGGAATAGTCAATTACAGCCTTTGTCTTTTCTGAGCATTGGGATGCCTGCTCAAGCTTCTCGCGTTTGTCAAAAGTCTGCAACCATGCCAACTTGTACTCTGGAGAAAGTTTGAAATTTATAAAGCCCGGACCGGCGAGTGAAATTTCCCAGTCTTCCGAAGGAGGGAGGTTGTCGATCAGTTTTTGAGCGATTTCTCTCGGATTCTTTCCGTGTTTTTTGGCATGGGGGAGCACGCCGTTTGCTTGGAAATCTCCAAACCTTGCATCGGCCGTCCTCACTTGCGGAAGGAAGTCGTTGTCGAATTCTTCGAGTTCATAAGCTGCTTCTCGAAGCAGGTCGCCCAGCCTATGTGCGCAATCAAAATTTAATTTCATCGGAGGTTATCCAACCACTTCCCGGGAAAGCGTCAAGAACCGTTGGAAATAAAAAGGCTCGACTACATTATCTTATTTGCTTATAACAGAATGCTTTGCATTATCCCTCAGTACCCCTAACTTCGCTTAAGGAGACGCCATAATCATGCCTAAGGCCAAATCATCCAAGGACAACAAGCCGTCTTTTTCATACCTGATCGAGAAGAAAAGAGACGGCGGTGAATTTACCGACGAGGAAATTCGTTTCATAGTAGACTCAATTCTTGACGAGGAAATGCCCGAGTTTCAGCAAGCGGCTTGGGTCATGGCGACCTACTTTCAGGGCATGTCCGCTCAGGAAACGGCTTCTTTCGCGGAAGAGATGATGCTCTCCGGCGAAGTGATCGAGATGATGGACGTATCGCGTCCTAAAATTGAAAAATATTCTACGGGTGGCGTTGGAGACAAGACGACTCTTGTTTTGGGACCACTGGCTGCGGCTGCCGGGGTTGCCATGCCTCTGATGAATGGGGATGATGAAGAGTTTCTTACGTCAAATGGAGAGAAGCTGTCTGCAATCCCAAAGATGGAAATGTCCATTGGTTTGGAAGAATTTGCTAGTCAGGTGAGGAAAGTGGGTTGTTCCTTTGCCGATTTGCACGAGGAGATTTCACCAGTTGAATCAATCCTTTACGAGCTTCGAAAGAAGATCGGGGCGATCCCCTCCATTCCCTTCATTACCGCAGGGACTCTAAGCAGAAAGCTCGCGTCCGGAGCCGAAGGGGTGGTCGTGGACGTCAAATGGGGAAAAGGATCATTCATCAAGTCTGCTGAGGATGCCAAGCAACTGGCCCGATCCCTAACTCGCGTAGGCAGAACTTTGAAAAGACGTTGCGTGGCCCTTGTGACTGACGTCAACCAACCTCTGGGTAGTTGCGTGGGTGCATCCTTGGAAATCAAGGAGGCAATCGAACTGCTCAAGGGTGAAGGCCCTGAAGATTTACAGGAATTGGTCATGAAGTTGGGCATGGAAATCGTTCGTCTTGCAGGGGTTGCCGGATCGACCTTGTCTGCAAAGCAAACAGTCCGTAAGCATTTGGAGGACGGAACTGCACTTGAGAAGTTCAAGGAAGTCATCGAGTACCAAGGTGGCAACAGTAAGGTAATTGATGATCCGGACAAACTTCCGACTGCCAAGCATACGAAAAAGTTGCCTGCACCCAAGCGTGGTTATGTGCACACGATCGATGCCGGTCAGTTGGCTCGGGGTGTGCAAATCCTAGCTCACGGAGATGGGAAAAAATTCGATCCTGCCGCCGGTGTTGCCGAGCTTTGCAAAGTGGGGACCCAAATGAAACAGGGAGAACCCCTGATGGTCATCCATTACAACGACGAGAAGCGCTTGAACTCGGCAATGGAGTATTTCAAGGCATCTTATCGTTTGGCTCCCAAGCGACCCAATCCAGCTCCCCTCGTCGTAGAACGGGTAGCTTGAACAAAGGGCTGTTCCCAGCGATATCGGCGACTTGCCGACATGGGAAAGAATAAGGAGCGTCTACACGCGTCCCAAATACGAGCGGTCACTCGTACTGATCTTTACGACATCGTCTTTCTTGATGAACAAGGGAACTTGTACTGTGATGCCGGATGAGATGGTCACCGGTTTCAATACATTCCCCGCGGTATCCCCGCGCAAGGCATCTGCGGCCTCCACCACGGTCGCCTCTACGGAAGCTGGCAATTCCAAGCGAACGGGATCACCGTCGACAAGTAGAATGTCATAGCTGTTCCCTTCCACCAAAAAGCAGTCATCGTCCCCAATCATTGCACTGTCAAGCACACTGTCCTCGTATGTCTCCAAATCCATGAAATGATGGCCATCGGCGTCCTTGTAGCTATATTCGAGCTTTTGCGTCGTGGTATGAAGGAACTCGACGTTGTCGGTCGAGCGAAATTTGGTGGTCGTGGTCGAACCGCTTTGAAGGCTTCTCAGCGTCGTCTGGACAAACCCCGCCTGTCTTCCTTGTGTGCGGTGAAGCATTTCGAGGACAAGGTGAGGTGAGCCTTGATAGACGATTACACGACCCTTGCGAATATCTGTTGGTGATGCCATGTTGATTTCTTTTTCTTGTCGAATGTTGGAAAGAACAACATGGGTAGTGGTTTGACCCGATGTTGCAACCTTTTGTTTTACGAAATTGAAAATTCAATGACTACACAAAAATCCACGATAGAACTTGTCTCTTGGAATGTGAACGGCTTGCGCGCTTGCCGCAAGAAGACCTTCGATCAATTTGTTGAGGCTCGTATGCCCGACCTGCTATGCCTTCAGGAGGTCAAGTTGAACGAGAGCGTAATTCCGGAGGAAGACTTTGGCTATGCCTTCACGCATTACCACTTGGCGGAAAAGAAGGGATATTCGGGCACCGCGGTTTTTTCCAAGGAGAAACCGCTTTCCGTAAGCGAGGATTTCCCTGCTGGGAAACACACTGGGGAAGGGCGGATGATTACCTGTGAGTTCGATGGGTTCTTCTTGGTTAACGTTTACGTTCCCAATTCGAAGGGCGATCTTTCTCGGTTGCCTTATCGATATGATTCCTGGGATCCTGACTTGAAAGATTATCTGGTCGACTTGCGGCGTGAGAAACCGGTGGTCCTGTGTGGCGATTTGAATGTCGCTCATCGCGAGATCGATCTGGCCAACCCGAAGACCAATCGTAAGAATGCTGGTTTTACGGATGAAGAGCGCGAGGGTCTTTCCAATCTTTTGGCGGAGGGGTTTCTCGATTCCTTTCGCCATCTTCATCCGGATAAGGAAGGGGCCTATTCCTGGTGGTCGTACCGGGCGGGTGCCCGGGCGAGGAACGTCGGGTGGCGGATCGATTATTTTGTCGTCTCCGATGATCTCGCAACTTCCGTCCGGGATTCTTACATCCTTCCCGAGTGGGAGGGGTCCGATCATTGCCCGGTTGGACTTTCCCTTACATTGTGCTAACCGGTTGAACCCGTGAACTTGTACGCTGATCAAAAGGAAAAGTTTTTTGAGCGTGTGTTGGCACTCGCTCAAGGTGGGTGGGGGCTCACACATCCGAATCCCATGGTCGGGTCCTTGATCGTTGAGCGGGGGGAGATCGTTGCCGAGGGCTATCACCACGCTTGTGGTGGTTCGCATGCCGAGATCGAAGCTATTGCCGCCCTTGGCAGGCAACCGAATTCGGGTGCTGCTATGTTCGTTTCTCTCGAGCCCTGCTCAACTCATGGCAATACCCCTCCCTGCACCGAGGCAATCCTCCGTTCGGGAATTAAAAAGGTGTTCGTCGCCACAACCGATCCCAATCCCAAGCACGCAGGTGCTGGCCTCGATCTACTTAGGAGTAGAGGGGTCGAGGTGGAGCTGGCGGGCGAATTGATTCAAGCTCCAGCCGAACGCATGAACTTTATTTTTAACCACAACATGCGGACGGGCGATCCGCTGATTGCCCTCAAGTTGGCTGAATCAGCCAACGGTATGGTGGCCGAGCGTTTGGGACACCCAAGTTCCGTGACCGATTCAGAGGCAAGGCAAGACGTCATGCGTTGGCGTAGGCTATTTCCAGCCATTTGCGTGGGCTCCGGTACCGTTTTGGCAGACGATCCATCCCTCACTGCCCGTTTGCCGGATGAAACCTGGTGTCCAGTCCGGATCTTGGTGGATTCCTCACTTTCCACTTTGGGTGAAGAGGTAGTTTCACGAAAAGTCTATTTCGACGAGTTTTCCGACCGCACCGTAATCCTTACTAGCGCGAAGGGTATGGTGAACAAAGAAAGAGTAGGGCGGGCAAAGAAATTCGGAATCCGCTTGATCGAGGTCGAGGAGGCGAAGGGGAGAGGGATTGATCCCGCGAGTCTTCGCGTCGTTCTGTCCGAACTTGGTCTCAACGCCCTTTATTGCGAAGGTGGCCCAACCCTTGCTCGCTCTCTTCTCGATGCGGGCCAAGTTGACTATCTTTTCCACTATCGTTCACCCAAACTCTTTGCGGGCCCCAATGCGTTGCCCGGACCGGGCTTGGATCAATATCCCGTTCGGAGACCAATGCAGGAAAAACTGGGAGAGGATACGCTGATCCACGGATTTTTATGAAGAACATCTATCTAGCCTCGGGTAACGCCCATAAACTTAACGAATTGCAAACTGCCTTGGAGGAGGCGGGTTTGCCCATTTGCGTAAAGGGTCCCGCCGAGATCGGGGGGATGCCGGAAGTGGAGGAGACGGGCTCAACCTTCGAGGCGAATTCCCTGCTGAAAGCAGAAGGTCTTCGTTCGGTCGGTCCACCGGATGGCTGGTTTTTGGCTGATGATAGCGGAATCGAGATTGAAGGGCTGGGCGGACGCCCGGGAGTTATCTCGGCCCGCTACGCCGGGCTCGATTGCGATGATGAGGCCAATAACGACAAAGTCCTTGAAGAAATGAAGGGAGTGCAGGCAAACGAACGTTCTTGTCGCTTCCGGTGCGTACTTGCCTTGGTCGGGAAAGGGGTGGAGGAAACTTTTTCCGGGACCTGTGAGGGGAACTTGCTTTTCGAGCGAAGAGGGACAGGGGGCTTCGGGTACGATCCGTTATTCCTTCCAGACGAAAGCGTATCGACCTTTGCCGAGATATCTCTTGAGGAAAAGGCCAAGATCAGTCACCGAGCCCGAGCTCTTGCACAGTTGGTTGGCTGGTTGGAAAACCGTCGGGGAAACTAGTCCCGCACCGAGCTTCCCCACCAGTCCTTGTTGGGTTGGTAGTCGGTCTTGAGAAAACCTGCGTGCTGCTTTTCCAGTCGCTCCTTGCCTGCGGTTCTTGTGCTTTGCCAGCGCTCTTCCCGCTTCTTGGGATCATGGGTTTCGTCTTTTCTGGGGAATTTTGCCTTTGTTTCCTTGAGCCAGATATCGAGGGTCTTTCTCATTTGCTTAGCCCGCTTGGGCTCGTTAGCCAGTAGATCATTTTGTTCGGTCTGGTCCTTGCCCAAGTGATAGAGTTCGTCCCGTCCATCCTCGTGGTAGTGAATGAGCTTCCAGTTTCCTTCCATGATGATCGAACTAGGCTCGCCGCCCTGATTGCCGTAGTGGGGGTAGTGCCAGTAAAGGGGTCTGTCCGAGATGGACTTTCCTTTGAGCAGCGGGACCAAGCTTACCCCGTCCACTTTTTGCTTTTTGGGTAGCGAAACATCGCAGAGTTCTAGGATTGTGGGATACCAGTCGACTCCGCTCACAGGGGTGTCGCTGGTTGATCCGGATTTGGTTATTCCTGGTGCCTTGAGGTAAAAGGGTTCGCGGATCCCGCCTTCCCACTGCCGTCCTTTCCCGCCGCGCAGGGGAAGGTTAGAGGTTGCATAGGCGTCCCCGGAGGAAACTCCCCCATTGTCCGAAGTGAAGCAAATGATGGTGTTCTTATCCAGTCCATGCTCGTCAAGTTTAGCGAGGACCGTCCCGATCGCATCATCCATTAATTCGATCATGCCCGCGTAGATCGGACAGTCCTGAATTTGGCGGACGTTGAGCCTGCGGTCGAAAACGAAGCGTTCCTCGGCCAGTCCCATCTTCTCAGCCTTGTCCCGGTACTTTTTCCAAAGTGCGCGTGTGGTCTGGATCGGCCCGTGCACGGTATAAAAGGAAAGGTAGGCGAGGAAGGGCTGGTCCTTGTGTTTCTCAATGAAATCAGCGGTTTCCTGACCCAGGCGCAGGGTAAGAGATTTCCCGTTCGGGCCGGATTCAAGGTTTGGATTTTGCCAAGGGGAGAAAAAGCCTCCGCGCGGGCTGCCGACATCCCATCCGCCCTTGTTGATTTCGAAACCGTGATCGGTGGGCCACGACCCTTTGCTCCCAAGGTGCCATTTACCTGCGAAAAGGGTCTTGTACCCACCTGCTTTCATTGCTTCGGCCAAAGTGATCTCGGAAGCTCGCAGGTTTCGTTCGTACTCGGGCGGGAGATGGCTGTCCTGTCTTCTGGTCCCACGCCATGCCTCACCAGCACGGTCCCCGATCCACGTCGTGATCCCGTGGTTGGTGGGATATTTACCGGTGAGGATACTTGCCCGTGAGGGGCTGCAAACCTGACAGGTTGCATATCCCCGGGTGAACTTCATTCCCTCCCGTGCGATCCGGTCGACATGTGGGCTTTCGTAGAAAGTCGAGCCCTCGTTGCTCAAATCTTTCCAGCCCATGTCATCGATTAGGATAAAAAGGACGTTTGGCTTCTTCGCCGAGGTGGAGAGAAGAACGAGGGTGAGACCGATAAGGAAGGGAAGGGCTTTGCTTGTCATGCGTTTGAGTTGTGGAAACTCGCGAGCATTTGGCAATTTGAAAATACAGGGAGCAACAGTTTTTCCCGCTGTCCCAACAGGTAAAGTGAATTCTTAGCTTACACTGGCCAAGGCCTCGTTGAGGAGTGCGCTCGGACGCATGGCTGATGAAGCCTTTGCTTCGTCTGGCAGGTAGTAACCGCCAAGATCGACGGGTTTGCCTTGAGCGTCATTTAACTCATCAACTATCGCTTGTTCGTTTTCGCGCATAGTGGTGGCCAGAGTTGAAAACCGTGCCTTCAATTCTACGTCAGTATCTTGGCCGGCAAGGGCTTCCGCCCAAAAGAGCGCGAGGTAAAAGTGGCTGCCCCGGTTGTCCAATTCATTGACTTTGCGGGAAGGTGACTTGTTTTCTTCGAGGAATTTTCCGATCGCGTCATTAAGAGAGTCGGCCAAGACTTTTGCTTTTGAGTTGCCCGATTTTTCTGCCAAGTCTTCGAGGGATACCCCAATGGCGAGAAATTCTCCTAAGGAATCCCAGCGCAGGTGTCCTTCCTCCACGAATTGCTGGACATGCTTCGGTGCGGAGCCGCCGGCACCCGTTTCGAAGAGTCCCCCCCCAGCGAGAAGAGGCACGATGGAAAGCATCTTGGCACTCGTACCCAGTTCGAGTATGGGAAAGAGGTCGGTCAGATAATCCCGCAGCACGTTGCCTGTTGCGGAAATGGTATCGAGTCCGTCCTTGCACCGCTGGCAGGTGACCCGAGTGGCCTCTGCCGGGGCCAGGATCGTGATGTCCAATCCTTCGGCATCCAGTTTGGGAAGTTCGGAGTTGACGTAGGCGATGAGGTTGGCGTCATGGGACCGGTTTTCATCCAGCCAGAAAATAACGGGGTTCCCACTTAGGCGGGCCCGGTTGACGGCCAGTTTTACCCAATCGACGATCGCGATTTTCTTGGTCTGGCACATGCGCCAGAGATCACCGGTGTGGACCTCGTGGCTAAGTAAGACGTTTTCGTTTTCGTCGATCACCCGGATTGTTCCCGGTTGCTCGGTTTCGAAAGTCTTGTCATGCGAACCGTACTCCTCTGCTTTCTTGGCCATGAGCCCGACGTTCGCGACATTGCCCATGGAGGTGACGTCAAAGGCTCCATGCTCCTTGCAAAACTTGATCGTTTCCTGGTAAATGCCGGCATAGTTCCGGTCGGGTATGACCGCCTTGGTGTCCTTGGGTTTGCCGTCCGGTCCCCACATTTGACCGGATGTTCTGATCATTGCAGGCATGGAAGCGTCGATGATTACGTCGCTGGGGACGTGAAGGTTGGTAATACCCTTGTCCGAATTGACCATGGCGAGAGCAGGCCGATTTTCCAGTTCCTCTTCCAATTTGGACTTGATTGCGGTTTGCTTTTCCGGGCTCAAGGTGTCGAGTGCCCGGTAGAAATCGCTTAGTCCGTTGTTCGGATTGAATCCGGTGGCGTTTAACTCGCTTTCGTAGTCTTCAAGTACATCTCCGAGGTAGGCTTCCACGCAGTGACCGAAGATGATCGGGTCGGAAACCTTCATCATGGTCGCCTTCATATGAAGGGAAAACAGGATGTCCTTCTTTAGGGCATTATCGAGTTGCTCGGCAAGGAAGGAGCGAAGGGCATTGCGATCCATTACGGAAGAATCGATTACTTCGCCTTCCAGAAGGGCAAGCCCATCCTTGAGGATTTTGCTCTCACCAGACGAGTCGACGAATTGAATCTTTACGGTCGAGTCTTGCTTGATGACGGTGGATTTTTCGCTTCCGTAAAAGTCGCCGGAGCTCATGTGCGCGACATGGGACTTAGAGTCACTTGACCAAGCTCCCATGGAGTGGGGGTTCTTTTGAGCGTATTCCTTGACAGGTTTGGCAACCCGGCGGTCCGAGTTTCCTTCCCGGAGGACTGGGTTGACGGCTGAGCCGAGAACTTTTGCGTAGGTTGCCCGGGCATTTTCCTCTTCCTTGGTTTGAGGGTCGGTTGGGAAGTCAGGAATGGAAAAACCTTTGGTTTGAAGTTCTTTGATTGCGTCCTGAAGCTGGGGGATCGATGCACTGACATTGGGTAGTTTCACGATGTTTGCTTCTGGGCGAGTGGCCAATTTGCCTAATTCCGATAGGGCATCGGGAACGCGTTGATCGGT
>Ga0315315_10004520_pt1 | contig 12817 bp, 17 predicted proteins | sample M140m3416metaG_FD_203699 | JGI IMG/M metagenome (GOLD analysis project Ga0315315, IMG submission 203699) | Ammonia-oxidizing marine archaeal communities from Monterey Bay, California, United States - M1 40m 3416 | ecosystem: Environmental > Aquatic > Marine > Intertidal zone | place: USA...
TTGTCTTCCCGATGTTGGCCTCAACGATGCCGGTGCTTGTCTTCTCGGTGGTGATGTTGGCCTCAACGATGCCGGTGCTTGTCTTCCCGATGCTGGCCTCATCGATGCCGATGCTTGTCTTCCCGACGCTGGCCTCATCGATGCCGGTGCTTGTCTTCCCGGTGGTGATGGTAGTCTTCTCGGTAGGTTCATACCTCTTACCTTATTTCTCGCGTCTACCCTATCTCTTAAATTTCCAATAGTACGATCTATTGTTCCACGACACATAGGGCAGTTTTCGGACGTAGTTTTTATAATATTCGCACATTGTGTACATATTTTACTACTTATATCTGAACATCCAGTACAGTTAAGTTTTTCAAATTTTTCTACCTGTTCGGAACACATATATCACATTCGCCTGCACCACCTTTTCTTCTTTTTGTATGCATTCTTTTTGAACCACGAAAGGTTCTTAGTATAGTCATTGTTCTATTATTAAGTACTATTTTTGTCCAATTTTTCTAGAAAATTGATTTAAATTAATTAAATAATGTAGTTCCATAATGTCAACATTTATGATGTCTCGTTCCCAGATGATTGATGCGTTACCCGATGATATTCTTCGCGAATGTGCAAAATATATTTGCATACCCCCCATTGCTCTTATTAGGGAGATAGAACATTATGGTAAAATAAAAGATTATTTAGATAAATTTAAAAAATGCAAGTATAATGACTTAGTAGATATTCATTACATTCTTCTCAAAGAATGGTATATCAAATATGCAGTTAATATGATTGATGAAATTGATGGAGAACAAGACGGTGTATGTACGCTTGTGATGTCTTACGAAGAACATGAACAAAATAAGATATTTATTGGTTTTATCAAAGAACTATTATTTAAAATAGAACCGGATATTATTGGAGAAAAAACAAAGAAATATATATAGTACGTGTTATATAAAAAATGATTAATATTTATTTTTATATTTGAAATATAAAGTATGTTTGGTTGCTTTAAACTTTTATTAGGAAAATTTAAACGAAATAAAATTATTGAAGAATGTACTGAGAAGAAAGTTGATAAAATTATTGAATTAGAATGTAATATATGTTTTGATAAATTTGATAAATCTATTATTAAGGCACTTATACCTTGTGGACATCGCTCTTGTTGCGATAATTGTTTGCTTAACATTAAAATAAATAATAAAAAGTTTTGCTGCCCGATATGTAAAACCGATATAAGAGATACATTAATGATTTATGAAAATTTAATCCTGTAAAAATAAAAATTGATAGTGTGTAATATATATAATTACATCAATCAAATAGATAATGTCAGGCACTTATAAAATCAGCTCTCGTAAGTTCAACAGCTATGTAGAGAAACATGATGACATTGGTGATATTGTTAAAATTCCTAGAAGTTACAAGAATAAGTTTTATGAAGATAATATTAAGGCTGATAAGAATATTCGCACAAAGATGAGAGATAGCCGCTATGCTCATAAGAATCGCCGTACAGTTAATAAGGATTGGAAAGATTTCAATAATATGCAGTAATAAATTTGTACTAAAATGTTCTAAAAAATATAAAAATTGATTATGTCTGTTTTATTTTTCTGTTTATCCAACAACCCAGATACGCAAAGAAGCCAACCAAACCAACCAAACCAACCTATCTCAACAATGACCACTGTCGCTGCTGCCGCTCTCTTCAAGGTCCACGTCGTGAACATGCCTGAGGCTCTCAACACTAAGAAGGATGTTGACGAGTATTGCAAGCAGTTCTGGAAGGACTACAAGGATAAGGCAAAGGAAGCCAAGGCTGCTGATAAAGCAGCCAAAGCTGAAAAGCCCAAGCGCAAGAAGGGTGTCGACAATGACGGCAACCCTAAGGAGAAGCGTCCTCCTTCTGCATACAACATCTTCGTGAAGGAGAAGCGTGCAGAGGTCAAGGAGGCTAATCCTGACATGGACAGCAAGGAAATCCTCACAGAAATCGCCCGCCTCTGGAAGGCTCAAAAGGGTGAGAATGTAGAAAAAGAGGAGAAAATTGTGCTGGAAGAGGAAGTCCCATCCGACGAAGAAAAACCCAAGAAAAAGCGTGGACGCAAGCCTAAGGTGGAAGTTGTAGCTGAGGAGACCAGCAACTAAGAACTAGGTGTAGATTTATGTGTTATATATTATATATTTATATATTTTTATAATTCTAGTATTATATTAGATATCCTCACTCGCAATGGATTGTATAAGTGATATATATTGTTATAAATCTAAAAGCAAAAAAAGTACTGACATTATAGTTAATGTTATATATTATACTATTGTCTTTTTACCATTGATAATTGGCATGTCTATTGGTGCTATTTATGGCAAAAAGTGGCAGGAAGATAAATATAAGAATCTAAAAAAACCCGATTATTATCCACCTAGTTATTTATTTGGAATAGTATGGCCTATATTATATTTACTAATTGGCTTAATATATAGTTACGCGTTATATGATGCAGATTGTCGTCCTTATGGAATATCTAAGTGTGGTAAAAGAACATACTTTAAAAATGTCAAATATTGGATAATACCTATTATTGCTCTCATATTTAATTTTTCATATATACCAGTTTTTTTCGGTGAAAATGGATTATTTAATGGATTTGTTATGGTAGTATTAAGTTTGGTATTTGCAATATTAACATTAATACAATTTGTATTACAATTAAGTTATCATCGCTATATACATATTTTTGCTACGCTCGCTTTGGTTCCTTATATAATATGGTTAAGTTATGCTACTTATTTATCGTATAATATATATATATTAAATGATGAAAAAAAACTATAATTATCCAGTTATAATATTTACAAATGGTTTAATGGCAAGTACAATATTAACATTGAGTTTTTATACAAAACGCATTAGAAAAATATATTACGATCCTCATATATGGATACCATGGAAAAATAAAAATCCTTGGAAAAATAAGATATCTCAATGGTGGCATAATAAAACACCTTGGACAAACATAAAACCATGGCAAAATAAAAATCCATGGATAAATAAAAATCCTTGGCAAAATAAATAATGAGTTTTTATGAATTAAATGATGATATCAATAATATTATATATGAATATGTACTAAACGATATAGAAACAAATATATGTTTTCTTGAATATATTTTAAGTAATATAAAAATAAAACATGCAAACACAAATATATTTAAGAGTTATAAATTATTTCAAGTGAAACCGCGAATGTTTACTAGCAATAGAATGTTTAAATAGTTAAATAAGCTTCAAACCTGCTTCATTTACATATCCTTTTACCATATCCATATCTATATCTGCTATATCTAGTATTTTTTTTCCATATGTCTGTGGAACTTTTGGAAATAATCTAGGTTTATGCGCCCAATGCGATGTCATTCTTAAATCTTCAAATATTTTTTTTCTTTTTTCTAACTCTTTTTTACTTGCAAGTGTTCTAGGTGTCATACATATATATACTACACAGCGATAATTATAATTGTCACTTGCTGTTTTTTGCACTGGATTTCCATAATGCAAAGTTCTACTATCCCAAAATACCCCATATCCACGCGGGCATTTAATAGCTACTTCACGACAGCCCTTGTTAATATAGAAATCATATTGTTCTTTACTTTGCAATTTAAACCAATCTTTTTTATCTGTTATGTTAAATTCTTTTTGAAAATCGCCATGATATTTATTGCTATTTTCTAATATAACTAATGTCGCATCACCTTCATTCGTATCATACGCATTTACCCAACCTTGAATACATTCAAAACCATTTCTTGTATAGCTTTGATCAACATGAAACCATGATTTTGATTCGCGCGTAGGTTTATCTAATATATAAATACTAGCACCATCAAAACTCGTAATCAAATCATCTGTTTTCCATATTTTTTTAAAAGCTTCTATAACTTTTGGATTTTGTCGCACATTCCAAGTTAGTTTAGAATGCCCAACTTTCCAATGTTGTAGTAACATTTTATGATTTGGAAATAATTCATAAATTTGCCTATATGTGCTTTTATTATTCCTATCAATTGGTGTGTCAAATTTTTTTGTCAAATGTTCTAGCATATCCCATTTATTAACAATCATTTCATCACACTCACTACTATCTAATAATGGAGCAATTGCCACACCATGTTTTTCAATTGTTTCCCTAATATTCTCAGTATCACAGAGATATTTCTCGAACTCGTATGCAAACGACATTGTTATTCTAGTAAAAAAATATAAAAATCAATTTTTATTATAAATAGAAAAATTAGAGTAGCATGAGAAAAATGGGGATTTCTCTTTTTTTTGGTGTTTTTATTACACGAACTTCTCCCGCATGAACCTCTTGCGTTCCTGCTGAGCCTTAATAGCACGAGCATCGCGTTCTTTGAATTTCTCGTTCTTCTCCATGAACTTCTCCATGAAGCCAGGGATCTTCAACATCTCTGCGAGGATCTCGTCCCTCGCCGGCTTCAACTTGCGGCATTCCCCGTTGTGAAACACCCGCATCAGCTCCCTTTCAACCAGGACATTTGTGAGCTCGTCAAGCAGCTCCTGGGGCTGCGGATAGACGATCTTCTCACAGATCTTGAACTGAACATCAGAGGGCATCTGCTCAAACAACTGCATCTTAGTAGTGGACATAGTGGACAAACCTGATAATCCTGGTAAATAGATCAATTTTTGCAGAAATCAGGACAATTTAGTCCTGGCCTATGCCTACGTCTGTGTATCCTCTGGAATAAATTTGTCCCGAAAAATACAAAAATTGACTATGTCTGTTTTATTTTTCTGTTTATCCAACAACCCAGATACGCAAAGAAGTCAACCAAACCAACCAACCAAACCAACCAAACCACCTATCTCAACAATGACCACTGTCGCTGCTGCCGCTCTCTTCAAGGTCCACGTCGTGAACATGCCTGAGGCTCTCAACACCAAGAAGGATGTTGACGAGTATTGCAAGCAGTTCTGGAAGGACTACAAGGAGAAGGCAAAGGAAGCCAAAGCAGCTGATAAGGCAGCCAAGGCTGAAAAGCCCAAGCGCAAAAAGGGCTTTGACAAGGATGGCAATCCCAAGGAGAAGCGCCCCCCCTCTGCATACAACATCTTCGTGAAGGAGAAGTATGCCGAGATCAAGGAAGCCAATCCTGAGATGGACAAAACCCAGATCTTCGCAGAAATTGCCAGGATTTGGCAGGAATTTAAGGCTGCCCAAGCTGAGGAAGCCAACGAGAAAAAAACTGACCCCACTCCTGAAATTGAGGAGATTCAAGAAGAAGAGCCTTCTGACGAAGAAGCTCCCAAGAAGAAGCGTGGTCGCAAGCCCAAAAAGCCTGAGACCACCGAGGCTTGGAATGAGTAAAAAATAAATAGTATGTATTGTGTGTATATTTTTATATTTATTCTATATCTACTTCTTGCATACGCATTCGCCCAATAATATTCATAATATATATAGAGTATATTGGTGGTGTGTTTGAAAGAACAGTTGTTACATTATCCAAAGTAGGTTTCAATTTTTCATACCCTAATTTTTTTAATACAACAGTATATATTTTGCGATCTCTGATTTCCTGTAATAGTTCCTCAGATTGAGGATATGTAATTTTGCTATATACCATTTCCTTGATATCATCTGGCATAGCATTGAAATACTCCATATAGCTTGCAGTTGCCATATTATAATGTAAAAAAATAAATAATATATAATATCAATTTTTAATTAATTTATTACACGTTATTTAGTATTCAACCTTATTTGTATTTGCAGCCCATCTCTCAAAAGTATTGATTGCCTCTTTATTATCTACTTTTATTATTGGCAGACATTTAGCATCATTAGACTTTTCTAATTCTTTATAAATAAAATCATCACTAAAACCAATATTCGCAGCATCAACTCTTGTATTACTATAATATATCTTATCAATTCTAGCCCAATAACAAGCAGCTAAACACATAGGACATGGTTCGCAACTTGTATAAATAGTACAACCTTCTAAATTGAAATTTTTAATAGTAGAACATGCGCGTCTTATTGCTACCATTTCTGCATGTGCCGTAGGATCATTATTCAAGGTAACTTCATTATGTCCTTCGCCAATTACTATACCATCATTATTCATTATAACAGCACCAAATGGACCACCTGTACTAATATTTGCCAACTCAATAGCTCTATTCATTGTTATTAATATATTATGTTATATATTTAAGTATTATTTAATCACATGAGATATCGTCTTCATTGACACACCATTTATCGACGATTCCTTTTTCATCATCAAGACAATAATGTGTTCCACCAAATTTTAGAACATCTTCTTTTCTACATTTTTCTACTTCAAGATGTTTAGTATTATCTAGAATATAGAGAAGAGATGACATGCGATAGTTATAATAGCGATTTAGTTCTTTGTACATTTAATAATATTATATAAATATTTCTTATATCTTTTCAAAATCTTCAATAATTTCATTATTATCTTTAAGGATATTATATTTAAATTGTAGTTCGTCTATTTCTGTTTTTAATAATTCTATTTTATCTTCTAGATTTATTGTATAATCTTGCATAATCTTGAAATTATTCTCTAAATCTTCGTGTTTAGTTTTTTCTTTTTGTAACTCTTTAATCAATAACTCTTTTTCCTTCTGTAAAATATAATTATTACCAAAATAATAATCAGTATAATTATTGTTACCACCAAACATATAATGTAGATTTGTATACATTATTTAATATATAAACAATTATATTTTTATATAATTAAATGATGATTAATACTACATATATTAATAATGTAAAAAATTATAATATATTATCAAATAAGTTTAATGATTATCATCAAAATTACATAAATATTTTTATACATCTGATAACAACACCATTATCTTTATTAGAGCTTGTATCAATAACTAATAAAATTACTGGTAATACAATTACAATAAGACTACTAAGTTTATTTTATTGTGTTTCATTGGCTTATTTTGATATTCCATTAAATGTTTTGGCTTTAACATCATATGCTATTTCTAACATTGTTATCATTTCTAAATATATTAAATTAAAATTTGTATATAATATACTTATATTTATTACTGGATATTTGATGCAAGATTTATCCCATTATATAACAAATGAACCCACATATCAAAGTAGTTATATTAATGAATCTTCCGGAAATATTAAATTATTTATAGAACATACTTATTATTTACTACCACTTGTTATTACAAGTTCCTTGCATAAAAACCTAATTTATAAAAAAGATTTTTTAAATAAATTATTGAGCATTCTTCCATTATTACTAGTTTACATAACAGATTATATTGTAGAAAAGAAATATATTGAATATCCGTGGCAGGTTAAAAGATATAAATCTATTAAAAAAATAGATTATAGTAATTTATATTATTTAACAACATTATTTGCTATAAGTTATTTTACAGATTATAAGGTATTCCTATTAGGTACATCATATATACATTATATCAGATATATTACAACTTATTATTATCGTATAAATATAGATTATAGCAATTTTAAAAGAGATGTTTTATTGTATAAATGTATTTCAATGATTCAATTATATTATTTATATTTCATATCATTTCAAGATATAAATGATATATATATAAATATCAGAGGTATATCTTTAATCCTATTTGGTAATATATTATCATTATATACTTCTTTTTTATTGGGAATAGATGGATGTTATTTCGGCATTGAGCTAGGACATCTTAATAAAAATAAAAAATATATTAATACATTTCCTTATGGATATATACCGCATCCTATGATATTATCGCAATGTATTGCGTTTTATGGAATTAATACAAATATAGAATTTTATAATGAATGGCCATATTTAATATATATGCATATATTATTATATATTACACATCTGATACAAGAACAATTTGATATTCATAAAAACGTTTATTTACCAATCTAAATAATTCATTATTGTAATACTGTTTTATCTATTACATACTTAATATAAGCATTAGTGTCGCTTATATATGGCTTTACAGTTCTATCAGTCATATGAAATATAAAAGAGTATTTATCTATAAGAGGCATTTTCCCTAATAAATTATTCAACAATTTATTTTTTTCTTTATAATTTAAATTATGAATGCTCTTATTTATATTATCAATTTCATTTAATGAAATCGAACTCATATTCGAATCATAATTATAATGTATATACGAACAACAACAGATATTATATAATCCAAAATTATTAACCAATTTATGTTTAATATAATGAAAAAGTTTAATTTCACTTAATAATTTAGAATTTTGAGGATAATGTATTTTGGAATATATATTTAAAATTATATCTTCGGGTAGCAATGATATGTATTTATCCATAATATATATATAATATTCATTTATTATTATATTCTTTTGCTTTGACTGGTGTTTTACAAATAATATCCCCGCAATGATCCCTATTTTGATATACTGAATTAATATTTGTCATATCATTATCGCATTTTTTTACAGTCCATCGCCCTAACATTGGTGATTTATTACTATTACTAATTTTATTAACAAAATGCTTAAAAATATTAATTATTTTCTTCATTATTATTAATATATTAATATATCTTTAAATATTAATTTACCACAAGTTTTTTTTACCACCATCATATTGCTTTGCGTATCCATTTTTAACCAATATATCATTTATATTATTTCCGTTTTTATATAATGTTGCCAAAGGTCTGCCATATTTATCAAAATCTAAAAATCTAACATTAATAATGTTTTCATTAGAATTATTAATTAGTTCTCTAATTTCTTTACGCGCATATTCTTTATCAATATTTACATTTGTAAGTAATTTTATTAAATGATTTCTTGCTTTAATTCCCATATTACGTTGCTCTCCTTTCATTTCAGGTGTATCAATTCCCATGAGTCTAATATTAGATTTTACATAATTAAAACCTTCGAGATAATAAGCAACAGTTATAGTATCACCATCATAAATATCAAGAATCTTACAATCATAATTTTTACCTTTTAAAGTAAATGTTGGTGTATTATCATAAGTAAGATTCTTAAAAGCTTCCATATTACATATGATATACTTAAATTGCTTTTAAATACTTATAAAAAAATAAATATAAGCAGAATAAATAAACTATTAAATAATTAATTACAAATATATCTCATCATAATATTCATAGTATACAGTTCTTGATTTAGTAGCTTAAATGCATATGGCATACGTACCTGTGCGATATCTGTATTATTTTTACAATTTTTACAACTATAAATATTCTTATCTGTATTTACATTTGCGTGCATTCCACAATACTTGCAAACAAATATTCTGTAATTATCAGATACGTGTAGCATTCTTTCTGCTAAGAAGTTTGCTGTACCGTGTGCAATAAAGCAATCCCGTTCCATTTCACCCAATCGCAATCCACCAGAACGCGCACGACCTTCACTAGGTTGTCTAGTGAGCATAACAATCGGTCCATTTGAACCACGCGAATGAACCTTATCAGTAACCATATGTTTCAATCTTTGATAGTAAGTTGGGCCAATAAATATTTCAGTTTTAATTTGTTCACCGGTTCTACCATTGTACATAATCTCATTACCATAACGTTCCATACCAGATTCTTGAAGTACCTTTGCAATATCTTCTACAGAACAATCATTATATGGTGTTGAATCTCCAAATGCACCAATATGACATCCTGCTTTACCCATAATACATTCCATTAATTGCGCAATAGTCATACGCGAAGGAATAGCATGAGGATTCATAATAATATCTGGTACAATACCATCTTTTGTAAATGGCATATCTTGATGTTTATATGTCATACCAATAGTTCCTTTTTGTGCACTACAACTAGCACATTTATCACCAATTTCCGGCTTTCTGTTTTTACGAATTCTAACTTTGCAAAACTTATATCCCTCGCTATTAATACCATTATAATTCATATCAAGGTAACCATCATCATTAGCTTTCATCACAAGACTGTTATCATTATAATTCATTTCACCATTTACTTTTTTAGGCATAACTTTACCAACAATTACATCGTTGCCATTGACATAAGTATTCTTTGGTACAAATCCATCATTATCTAATTTATTATATGAATACGGTTTTTGTATAGACTTATTTTCAGGATTTGTAAAGATTTCTTCTTCGCCAGTACTATGATTTTTATTACAAACGTCTCTCACCGCTTTATAATATGTGCTTGTGAATAGTCCTCTATCAAGAGCCGATTGATTAATCATAATACTATCTTCTTGATTAAATCCTGTATGTGTCATAATTGCAACAATAGCATTAACACCCGATGGTAATTTATGTGCCATAGTGTATTTTGATAGCTTTGTACATACAAGTGATTTTTGAGGGTAATTCAAGATATTTCCCATTGTATCAATTCTTTTATTGAAATTACTTGTATAAATACCTAGTGCTTGCTTACCCATTGCACATTGATAACAATTTCTAGGAGATTGATTATGATCACTAAATGGAATATTTACACCTAGAATACCATTAATTAAACTCGGATGAATTTCGCAATGTGTATAACAGGGAGGCATCGCTGTACCTTTCATGCCTTCATCAAGTTCACATGGAAATGTAGCAATCATTGAATTATTAATTTCATCACAATCCATGTATTCAATGAAACCTTCTTCATCCAAATAGCTATCTGGATCATCATGATTTTTAATAATTTCGTTTGGTACAATAAAATAATCAAAGTGTTTGTCTTTAATATATTCTTTGAAACTAATATTTTTTCTTTTTAAGATACGTTCAATTCTAAGAACACGCTTTTTAGCATCTTTATCATAATCAACTATATATAGTGGTCTATACATGCGTCCTGCTTCGGTACTAATTATAATATTAGAACGTTGAATATTCCATGCAATAGATGTCATTGGATGAATGATACCACTTCTCTTATAATGCTTTAATTTACTATATAATTCATTAGGATTACAATGATATCCAATAATATCACCATTTATCATAACATACACATTATTTTCGTTACCCATGTCTTTTAGAAATTCTGTTGATGATTTATTAGAACTGTAACCAATACTGTCATCGTATGTATAAATACCTAGTTCTACTAGAATTTTCCTGATATGAGTGCTATTCATAGAAATTGAAATGTTCGTGCTAAGAGCCATGTTTTTAACTAGACCAACAGAACTACCTTCTGGTGTCTCAGCAGGACAAATCATTCCAATTTGAGAATTATCTAATTTACGCGGTTGAACTAATTTACCATTCTTTTCCATAGCCGTATTAATTCTACGTAAATGAGATAGGGTACTAGCATAAGACATTCTATTTAAAACTTGTGATACACCTTGCTTAATATTTTGAAATGTTCCCATGCTTTTGATACCCCAATTTCCCGTTGACAATGAATATTTGATCCATGATTCAAGGAGTGATTGTTTAAAGAATCTAGTAATACTAATTTCAGATATAATATTTGAAATAGGTGTATTACTATTGCCTCGCCAAAGACCCAATTCTTTTTCAATAGCAGATTTTAGTTCCTTTGTCATTTTACCATAGCATTGTCTGAACAAATTTGACATCAGGATACCTGGTGTATCAACACGCTTATTGATATAAGAATCACGGTTGTCATATTTATCATAACCGAGATAGATACGTATCATTTTGCGAATAATATAACCAACATAAAGAGCTTTGCGTCTATAACTTTTACCCACATGAGGTAGAAAGTCATTAATGAGATTATTGCGCAATAACTCTCTATTTTCTTCATGTTCGTTATTTTTATTTGCTCCAATCATAATCTTGATAAGGACATTTTCAGCTTGCTCTTGTGTAGTAATGTCACAAGAATCTTCACAACAAGCCATTAGTTCTGAAATAATACGTTCATTCTTTTCCTTGTCCATATCATAAACGATATGGTTGATAATCTCCTTATCACTTGTAATACCAAGTGCGCGAAACATTACAAATACTGGAACTTCTGAACGTAAGAATGATGTATTAATTCTAATAATACGACCCATATGGTTTAACTTGCCACTCATGTTAAGACAAGTTGTCTTTGGTGGCAAATAAGATGAATCGCATATCGATCTAATTTCGGCATATAATCCTTCGCTATTATTATTAGGCTGAAATACAAGTGTCTTATTTTCATTGATTCTATCTTGTGAAATAAGAACTTTTTCATTTCCGTTAATAATAAAATAGCCACCGAAATCATAAATACATTCATTATTATTTTCTTCGCAAATACCCGGTATCTGATTTGAAACACAAAGCTTTGATTTAACCATAATTGGAATCTTTCCAATATAAATATTATTTACGGTTTTATCAAACTTTTCAGTCATACCATTTTTATTTGTAACTTCTGTAACAACATGCACATTCACATAAACACTGCTTGAATATGACATATTATTCATTCGTGCAATATAAGGTGTCATAATATTTTGAGTTCCATCTGGTAACTGATAGCTTGGTTTTGTAACACTGGGTTGCAAAATATTAATAGAAATGCAATAAGTATTATCAGAACCCAAATCATTTTTAGGATTTGCTACTTTAATTTTAATTGGGTTAAATCCAGCAATAATTTGCCCCAATGTATTATCAATAAACTTGTTATAGCTGTCAATTTGATGTTTTACCAATGGGTTAGATGATTCAGGAGAACCTCCTTTTTGGAAATAAGTATCAAGAATATCCCAGCAGTTGTTAGACTCAA
>Ga0315315_10004522_pt1 | contig 12816 bp, 11 predicted proteins | sample M140m3416metaG_FD_203699 | JGI IMG/M metagenome (GOLD analysis project Ga0315315, IMG submission 203699) | Ammonia-oxidizing marine archaeal communities from Monterey Bay, California, United States - M1 40m 3416 | ecosystem: Environmental > Aquatic > Marine > Intertidal zone | place: USA...
CACCGGACCCTACAGAGCTCTTTGGGGATCGCGGAACGCTCATCGGCAACCCAGACCTCAGGCCTGAGCGAGGCTGGCAGTGGGACATCGGCCTGAGGGCAAGGGGCCCCATCGGCGCAGCCACAGACTGGACGGCAGATGTCGGCCACTTCTGGAATTCCGGACAAGACCGAATCACATGGATTCAGAACAGTCAGCAGACGATGATTCCCGTGAACTTTGGCAAGACTTGGGTTCAAGGTCTCGAGGCCGCCATTCAGGGGGAAATCATCGAGCGAATTCTGACCGACTCGAGCGTGACCATTGCGAGCTCTCGAAACCTGGATGAAGGGAGCCAGGTTGCCAACAACACACTGCCGTCCACGCCGAGAGTAAGCCTGTGGCACAGCACCTCCATCGTAAACCCTGACCGCAGGTTCCGCCTCACGCACAGCATCCGGCACATCGAAGGCAGCTTCCTCGACGCGACCAACTGGATCCGAAGCGCGGCCAGGACAACCCAGGATATCGCCGCTCAGCTTCGACCCAACCCCCGATGGCCCATCATCGAAGTTGGCGTGCAAAACCTCCTCGACACCATCACAGATGTCGTCCCAGAGAACCCACTGAACCCCGCCAACAGCGCCCGCCGCGTGGAGGCCGTGACAGACTTTGGCGGTCACCCACTGCCAGGACGCACCTGGACACTGAGCCTTCGCTGGCGACCAGGAGAGGCAGGATGAGGCGTCACCTATGGATTGCCCTGACTGGACAGGCATGCATGCCCACAGCCACGCCCAAGTCAGATGGCACGGCCCGGTTTGATACGGCCATCGAGTCTACTGAGGACACAGGCCTGGAGGGTGTCGACGCGAAGCAAACCATGGCCATACTGTCCACCATCGCCGCAGACTTCTCGATGGGTGCAATCGCGACCATTGACCTCGAGACACTCGAAGTACACGACGCACTCGCCGCCACGTCTGGTGATGCAGTTGTCCGAACGGCGGAGGGCAGAGCCATCGTACTCAACCGACTCAACACCGACACCGTTCGCCTGTACGCGCCAGACGACTGGACCGCACCGCTGATTGAATTCGCCCTCCCCGACCTCGCGAACCCACAAGATGCCGTCATCTGTGATGACCGCCTCTGGGTCACTCAGCACAATCGTGCGGAGATCACAGCCCATCAGATCTCCAGCGGGCTTGTTGTCGGCAGCATCGACCTGAGCCCCTGGGCGGGCACTGATGGGGCCGCCGAGGCGGCGTCTCTTGTGGCCATAGACTCGACACTGTGGGTCGCAGTCCAGCAGTTTAAGCAAGACGACGGATGGGCCTCAGAGGGGGGCGCTATCATCTCCGCACCGTGCAGCGGTGGAGACGCACAAGAGGTCCTCAAAATCGGCCCCAGCCCTGGCTTAACGGCCTCTCCAGATGAGTCCTTCTTTGCCATACGCACAGGCCTGTATGGGCCGCCCGATGGTGCGGTCCATCTCTACGATCGGACCTCTGGCACGCTCACAGAGCTACTCACGGAGGAGGAGGTAGGCGCGGACATCACATCGGTTGCATTGACCCAGACTCACGCCGTGGTGATCACTGCCACACAAGACTGGGCCTACAGACTGAGCTGCATAGACCTCGAGTCCCGTGAGCTCACCCAAGGCTTAGAGACGTCACAGTTTCTCTCTGACCTCACCATCAACCAAGCGGGCCAAGCATGGGTGGCGTCTCGCCCGGGCTGGGCGGCAGGTACCGCCAGTTCAGGTGAGGTCTTGGTCTTCGATCCCACCACCTGCAAGAGTCTCCTTGCTGACGACTCTGCAATCACAACGGCCCTCAACCCATACAACTTGGCTTTCCTGTGATTGTCCTGCTCCTTGGCCTGCTCTCCTGCGAAGGCGCTGACCCCTGCCCTGAGATGTGCAGCAAGGCTTCAATTGCATACGACACATGCCTCACTGACTGGGGACTGAGCTGGCCGGATGCCGGGTATGCCGACTCTGTTGAGTTCTTTTACTCGTGTGAGACATGGGCCTGGGCCAGCAGGCAGATCGACGAAGATGCAGGAACCGCTGGCCGCACCTCAGTCGTCTGCGTAGAGCGGGATGAATTGCTGTCGACGGACTTCTCATGCGAGGACTGGGCCGACATTGACTGGGGTGCAAGATGACCCTCGCAATGCTCCTTCCTGTGCTGCTCGGCTGCAACACGCCACAGCCCGCTGCCAGACCTATTTTCGTCAGGGGCGGCGTCATTCATCAGGACTCTTCTATAGAGGGCACGATGACTGGCTCCAGGGTCGACGACAACATGCCGCGATGGTTCAGTCCGATATCTGACGATGGCGCTCAAACCATGACCATCTCAGGCACGTCCTGGCAGATTCCGGAGATGCCAAGCTGCGCACCGCTCTTTGGGGTCGACCTGGGAGACGTCAGCCGCCACATTGCGCTTGGTGGGGCCGCCCCCGATACAGTGATGACCTGGAGTCATGACGGCTCGCGTCTCGCCATCGGCACCTTCTTGGGCGAGGTCATCATCGTCGATGGCTGGACCGGTAAAGAGCATGGGCGGGTGCGCCTCTCCGAGACGATGATCAAGCAGATAAAATGGTCCCGTGATGACACGCAGATCTATGTGGCTGAGCAGTCTCCAGACGCAGCGCTCTTGGCCATGGATCCCTCCACACTCAGTGCGAACTGGCGACTGAATCTCGCGGACTGGGTCCAGACCTCCAGCCTCCCAGCCGGAGACCTCTATGGAACCTACACACTTCCAGCCGCGTATGGGCTGGATGTCCTCGAGGATGGGACACTCTTGGTGGTGGCCACCCATGCGTGGAATGACCGCGACGGCAAGCGTCTAAATCAATCGATAGTTCTCCAGGTCAGTCCGGAAGGCGCTGCCCTTCGGCAGTGGCCGGAGACACCTACAGATGCCGTCTTTTTTCGCGCCCGTGTCGCCGGAAGCACGGCCGTCATCCCTGTCTCTCGAAGCAGCTCAGGAGCCCCACCTGAGGGCCTACCGGTCGGTGGTGTGATCATATTCGACACAGAGACCTTCACGCCCACGTCCTCAGTGACGGTTCCCCCGCTCGCCCCTTGGTTCACAAATACCTTCCTCTGGGAGGCCATTGATCTTCAAGGTGACAGGCTCTTTCTTGGCATGGGTGATGGTCGGGCTGGCCTGTGGTCGGTGGACGGCAACCCAATCGAGGCCCTCCCCTCATCGACACCCGTGCTGGCTGGCAACGTCCCCATAGTTGCGAGTATCGGTAGCGGCTTCTTGGTGGATGACAGGGCCGTCTACCAGACCTCTTCGACTCACATTCCATTTGGTGCTGCGGCTCCCGAGCTCCGCCCACCTGTCGCGCACCCAGAGGAAAATAGCCTCGTCGTTGCCTCCACGAGCGGCGAGAAGCTCTGGTCCTGGAGCGGGCCGCACACGCTCGAAGGCATCACGCTGGGCCCTGACCAGAGAACCCTCGTTGTGGGTACAACGAAGCGGCGACACGACACGCGTCGGGATCTATTTGGCGCCTTGTTGTTCGACCTTGGGCGTGACAAATCAAGCCGACCGAGCCTGCTCACCTTCTGCAGCACCGGTGGCCCCGCCTTCTTCCGAACAGCATCCACGCTAGATGGGCGAATAGCGGTCGCGGAGCACCCCTACCGCCAAGGCGAAGACCCCGCCTTTGGGCAGTACCGAGTCACGGTGTTCAGATGACCTTTTGCCTCGCAATCCTGTGGGCGATGGCGTGCAGCGTTGTATCGCCGCAGGTCGTCGTGAGCAGTGTGCCGAGTGGAATTGAGGTGCACACCGAGGGTTCAATCCAGCAAATTGATATCCACGATGGGGACGTTCTAATCTCAACACGGCAGACCAAGAAAGAAGTGCAGCGTCACTGGGTCCCCGTTCCATGGGCTGCTCACAGCGAAGTGACTGTCACGTCGATCTTTGAGGGAGCAGTACAGAGATCTACCGTTACCGCTCCGAACACACTCGACACAGTCCGGGTCTCAGCTCCAATGGGCCAGGACCTTCAGCCTCTGTCAGCCGGTGACTCAACGGTCTTCTCCTCAATTGGAGAGAAGGCGTCGTCGATCGCCGTCACCCTTCAGGTGATGAAGCCTGGTGCCATCACAGTATCGCTCGATGACACGGTCCTCAGAAAGGATGATGCCGTATACGGCGAGCACCTCCTCGTCTCAGCGCCGAGTCAGGGAGAGACCCAGCTACGCATCACCACACCAGATGGGGACACCCGACACACCTTGGTGACTGCAGCCATCCCACTCAATGAGGCACAGCGCGCCATAGAGGTCGCGCGGGTCCGGTATCCGACAGACTCGCTCGGGTCGGTCGAGCTGTCCAGACCGCAGGGAATTGTCAGCCTTCCATCGCGATGGTGGAGCCAGGCCCTGCGCTCCTTGGGCCTCTCCTTCAGGCCTCGCGACCGAACCGTTCCGTGGGCACATCAAGCCATCACGCTCTCCAACACAACCCGTGCGCCTCTGAATGTAGTCGTCCGATCACGGATCACCACAGGCGGACTGCCAGACCCAGTCTTCACACCCAGGCTGCGAGATGTTGATGACGGAACTGGCTGGACCTCGGCCATCCTGCGGGTACCCCCAGGCGCGAGCGCGGACGCGATACTTCCTGTGTTCGTCGATGAAGAACTGCTGGGCGAAGACAACCGAGCCCGGCTCGACCGCACACACACCATCGAGGTGTCCGCCCTCGGGTCACTCGACACCATCGCCTCGGCGAGCGAACCCCTGTACATTCAGCGCGGCAGCACGGCGGCGATGGTTGCTATGGCGGCGGGCATCATGGCCAGCTTGGCGGGAATTTTGCTGCTTACCCTGAGACTCAAGACGTGGCTCAAGATGCCCACAACCACTTTGGTGACTGCGGCCCTCTTTGGAACTCTGTCCTTTGTCGTCAACGCAGCGATGCAGCTGGTTGGAATGGGCGTGGCCTCGGTGCTTGGACCCTTTGCCTTCATCGCTACAGGACTGATGGACGACACCATCAGAGCCCTGCTGCTGATCACACTCCTGAAGCTTCGACCCATGCCCGGCGTCTGTGCGATGGCTGTCATCCTGGGCTGGCTCCTTCGGGCCGTGACCACCGGTGCAGCATCACCATCGGACCTGCTCTACCTGACCGGTCACATCTTCTTCTTAGAGGCAAGCCTCTGGGTCTTCGGGCTCACCCGCGGCGCTCGACTGGGCAGGACTCGGCTGGCCCTGGCTTTCTCGACATGCTTCTCGGCCTCAATTGCCACAGCGCTCGCCTTTAATGTGGTGCTCTACCGGCTGTTCTATGCGGACTGGTACGTCATCCTCAACATCGGCCTCTCGGGGATTGCCTATCCAATCATTGCGACCGTCCTCGCCATGCCTGTCGCGGCCAGCCTACAGAAGGTGGAGGACTAATGATCGAGGCCAATAATGTCGGGTACCGCTTCCCGAGCGCCAAGACGCTCAGCTCGGGGCCCATCGATCTCGTTGTGCCTGAGGGACAGTTTGTTCTTGTTACAGGCCAGACTGGGTCTGGAAAGTCGACCCTACTCCGCCTCCTTGCTGGCCTTGTCCAGCGCCACGGTCAAGGGGATGTTGTCGGCTCAGCGCTCATAGATGGCGAAGATGCTGGCACAATGAGGGCCACAGACCGCGCATCCAAGCTCGCCTTCGTTACGCAGACACCCGAAGATCAACTGATCTGCCAAACAGTGATCGACGAGGTCTGTTTCGGGCTCGAGAGCACCGAGACGCCAATCCTTGAGGTCACCAAGCTCGGAAGCCAATGGCTCGCCAGAGTTGGCCTCGACGTCGACGGCGACCGCCACTCGAGCAAACTGTCTGGCGGCCAGCAGCAGCGCCTCGTCCTTGCCTCCGCCATGGCCGGCGGGGCTGAGGTTCTCCTCCTCGATGAACCCCTCGCGCAGCTGGACCCACCGGGAGCCACAGACTTGGTCCATCAGCTGCGGGAGATGGCAACCGAGGGCTGTACGGTCGTGGTTGTGGAGCACCGACTCGACGAGCTCTGGAGCGCAGCGGACCGGGTGGTCCTGATCGATGCAGGGAGAGTTGTCGTGGACGGACCACCCACTGATGTGGATCTGGAGCCGTTCCGCGACCTGGGACTCTCGCTGCCGCCGCTGGTCGACCTAAACGACCAGCTCGCTGCCCGGGGCCTGACCATCGACGACCTATCTTTCAGCGAGAAGGACCTGACAGACGAGGCGGCAATTCCTTCCGACCGCCCGATAGTGCTGAGTCTGCCGGCACTTCAGCACAAATACGATGGCGCGGACACCCTCGCACTCAGCACCGAACCCATGTGCTTTCGCGCGGGCGAGCGAGTCGCAGTCATTGGCGTAAACGGCAGCGGAAAATCCACCCTACTCCACCAGATATTGGCACACGGTCCAAAGAATCAGCCGGGCTTCTCAATCATGGTGCCCCAGAATGCCGACCTGACACTCTTCAATGGTTCGGTACTCGAGGAGCTCTCGTTTGCACCTCGGGAAGCGGGACAGGATGAGCCAAGCGCACTGAAGGCTGCCCATGCTGCCGCGGACGCTCTCGGGATCTCAAGCCTACTCGACTCCCCTCCGCACGCCCTGTCGAAGGGCCAGCGGGTGCGGGTTGCCGTGGCTGCAGCAATGAGCTGCCACCCGACAATGATGGTGCTCGATGAGCCGACTGCAGGTCAAGACGGCGACCAGATGCACCAGATGCTCGATGCCTTGGCGCTGGGCCTTGTAGACGGCCTGCTGATCTTTGCGACCCACGACGTATCGCTTGCGCTTGAGTACGCCACACGCATCATCATTCTCGAGCAAGGGCTCGTCGACTTTGATGGTCCTCCAGCGGACGCCACCAATCGCCTAAAGGACGCGACTCCGTGGATAACTTTCTGCCACAAAGTCGGCGTCAGCATCCGACATCCATCGCAGTTCATCGAGGCACTCGATGACTGATTCCAGAGTAAAAATCCTCCTCCTCCTCATGGTCGGAATCTTGGCCATCACGCTTGAACAGCCGCACAGCTTGGGGCTACTCGCGGTAGGAACAGCCCTCTCTCTGACCCGGTCAGGAATCCGGCGGCAGTGGCTCAAGCGGGGCATGCTTGTCGTTGTAGCACTGGTCTGGACCACAGTCTTCTCGCAGGCCTTGTTCTATGGTGACCAGCCCCGAACCATCCTGGTCAAGCTCGGCCCAGCCGTGTTCTGGTCGGAAGGCGTCGAGCATGGACTCGTTCAGTCTCTCCGGTTCATTGCCGTCGCGCTGGGAGGCGTTGCTCTGGCAGTCTCAACCCCGCCGGACCGCCTTCTGCTGGGAATGCAGCGACTGGGTCTCCCCTCGGGCCTCGCATTCCTCACTGTGACCGCACTTCGATTCATACCCACTGTCGGCAGTGAGTTCCTCATTGTGAGAACAGCCCGTGCCCACCGTGGCCGCTCAGTCTGGCGAAGGAGCCCGCTTGCATGGCTGAGGCTCGAGCTCGGCCTCCTCCGGCCGGTCTTGGCGCGCACCCTCCGACGCTCGAGAGCCCTGGCTGAGTCCATGGATATTAGAGGCTTCGATGCATCGACGGCAAGACGGTCACGGCGCCGGCTTCACTGGACCCCGCTCAACTCGGCTCAGGTGACTGCGGGATTCATCATCACCGCATCCGCGGTGAGTGCAAAGGCGCTGTACACGCTGTACACCGCAGGCCTCGCCTACCACCCAGAATTACGAGGCCTTTATGGCTGGGTCCGAAACTGGCTGTAGGGCGACTTAGTGTCTTTCGCGCCACACTCACTCACAGCCACCTCTGTCTGCGCTGAAGCAGCCGAGAGTAACAGACCGCCCCCGAGCACGGCCAAAAAAACGGCCGTGGAACAGCCTTGTGCCCATCCTCGAAAGCGCTTTCTTGTCCAGTCTGAATCGTTCACAACTGAGTCCTAACACCAGATACCTAACCAAACCGACAGCCTGGGTTAGGCTTCTCCGGTGACGACCGTTTCTTCCGAGTTGCTCGAGCTCTGCGAGCGCATGCCTGCCTTTCCAGCAAGTGTGCAGCAGGTGATCTCACTCACCTCAGACATCAACTCCTCCCCGAAAGACTTGGTCCGCGTGATCGACCACGACCCTGTGTTGACCATGAAGATTCTCAAGGTCGCCAACTCTGCGTATTTTGGCCTCACACGCCAGATTGTGTCGATCAATCACGCTGTCGTCTATCTCGGCCTAAACACCGTCAAGCACGTCGCCCTCGCAATCGCTGCCATCGGCTCTCTACCCAAAGAGAACAAAGCTGGCTTCGACATGGACGACTTCCTGCTCCACTCACTCACCACCGCAGTCATCACCCGCGCCCTGGCTCGCCACATGCGCATCCCTGAGGTTGAGGCCGCAAACTTCTTTGTTGCTGGGCTCCTTCATGACATCGGACAGGTCGTGTTCGCGCAGTTCAAGCCAAACGAATTCAACCAAGCTCTCGCAGCCGCCAGGAAGACAGGGACCCCTCTGCACGAGCAGGAGCACGCAATACTTGGCAATGACCACTCCGAGCTTGGAGCGCTGCTCTGCGAGACATGGTCATTTCCAGAGTCGCTGGTGTCCGCCATTAGAATGCACCACGTCCCGAGCCCAGCCAAAGATCAAGATGCGATACGGAAGTGTCTCTTCGTGGCCAATCTCTTGGCAGGCAGGGTCAATGCGCCAGTGAACTCGCCTGCAGCAGTAGAAGAAGACGACCTCCCACCATGGGTCTTTCGGACCTTTGGCAATGACTTCCAGACCATTATCGATGGCCTCTCGGGGCTCCAAACCGACCTACAGCAAGCGACCAGCCTCCTTCAGGTTGGGCAGGGCGTATAGATGAAAATTCGATTCTGGGGAGTGCGGGGCTCAATTGCCTCACCCGGTCCCGACACGGTCCGCTATGGCGGGAATACGACGTGTATTGAGGTCACAACAGATGCAGGGCACACCATAATTTTTGATGCCGGCACAGGCATCCGTCCGCTCGGAATGAAGCTGATGGAGCGCGGCGAGCCCGTGAAGTGTGCCGTGTGCATCTCCCACACCCACTGGGACCACATTCAAGGCCTGCCTTTCTTTGTCCCGCTCTTTGTTCCTGGGAACGAGGTCGACTTTTTTGGCGCCTTCGACCCGGTCTATCAGAAGGACCTGCAGTCCATCCTCGCCCAGCAGATGGAGTACTGCTATTTCCCAGTCCGGGAGATGGAGCTCAAGGCAGACCTGCGCTACCACACCCTCCACGAAGGGAGCCGGGTCGAATATGAGGACGCAGTCATCACCAATGTGCTGATGAATCATCCAGTCCTCACCTATGGCTATCGTGTCGACTGCAACGGAAAGTCCGTATTCTTCTCTGGCGACCACGAACCTCCGTACAATATCTACGATGCCGACGACACATTTCATGGCGAGTACGACGGCCTGATACAGAACAAGGTCTCACGGATATGCCAGACGGCAACCGATGTTGACCTCTTCATCGTCGATGCCCAGTACACCGAAGCTGAGGCCGTCACTAAACGAGGCTGGGGACACGGCACCTTCGCTTCAGGCCTTGCCATGGCCCGCCGCTCAAAGGCGAAGAAGATTGTATTTACCCACCATGATCCCACCCGATCCGACGACCAGCTCGACCGCATTGGCGGAAAACTGAGCCAGCAGCGTCGGGATGCTGATCCGCCGATGGAGATCGCATACGAAGGTCTCGAGATCGACCTCGGATGAACACCCGGGCACTTCCAGGCACCGACCTGAGCCTATCGGTCGTTGGCTTTGGCTGCTGGGCCATGGGCAAGCAATACTGGGGGGACGATGTCCGGGATGAGGACTCCATCGCGGCTGTTCACGCTGCCCTCGATGAGGGCATAAACTGGTTTGACACAGCACCCCTGTACGGCGAAGGTCACGCTGATGAGGTTCTCGCAAAGGCGCTCGGCGCTAAGAAAGCTGACGTCATCATCGCGACCAAGGTTGGTGTCAGGTTTGGTGGCGACGGCGAGCATGCCTCAAGTGACCTGAGCGCTGATTGGATAGTCACCGATACCGAAGAGAGCCTCCGAAGGCTAGATCTGGAGACTATTGACCTGCTCCAAGTCCACTGGCCATGCGAGAACGACACACCGCTGGATGCCACCATCGCCACACTCGAGCGCCTACGGGAGGCCGGAAAAATCCGGTACTTCGGCTTGTGCAACTACGAAGCCAGCGACGTCCAGCGGGTGGCCCCAGCGCCTGGATTGGTGAGCCTCCAGACCCCATACTCGCTCCTGAGGCGGGAGTTTGAGCAGTCGCTCTTGGGCGCGGTAACAGGATCCTCTCCACTGGGAGTCCTCGCTTACGAGCCCCTGTGTCGAGGACTGTTGACGGGAAAATATACTGCGAAGCATGACTTTCCGGATTCCGACATGCGCTCGTGGGATGAGCGTTTTCAGGGGCCACGGTTTCACCATGCCCGCCGTCTGGTCAGTGATCTGGCGCGGGTTGGTGAACGCCTCGGCCTGCCCACAGCAGCTGTCAGCATTGCCTGGGTCCTTGCACAGCCTGGAATTACATCGGCTATCGTCGGTGCCAAGCGGGCCAGCCAAGTGCGTGAGAATGCAAAGGCTGCAGCCATTGCATCGCGGCCCAAGGTCATTCATATTGTCGACCAAATCGCCGCTATCCATGGAGGCTCGTGATGGCCATCCAGATCGACATGAGTCGAGTAAAGGTGGTGAGCTGGGACATCGACGGCACGATGTACGACCTCAAGCCACTCATGAGCGCATTCAAGCGAGACCTCTTCCGGCGAATGCTGTCGCTGAACTGGGTTGCTGCTTGGCGCGACTTCTTTCGGCTCCTGCGCTTCAAGCGCTTCATGGATGCCGTGCGACGTGGTCAGGGCGATTACCGCGTGGGACCTGTACCAGGCCGTGCCAATATCGCGCTCACTCAAGATGAAATGTACGGACGGATCTTGCCTCAAATCGGCGTATCTCCAGGAGTCACAGCCCTCATGGAGTGGTTCAAAGCGCAAGACATCTCACAAGTCGCTTTCTCAGACTACCGACCGAGCTCCAAGCTCAGCGCCCTCGGTCTCGACGGCTACTTCGACAGTGTCTTTGCTGGAGAGGATATCGGCCACCTCAAGCCCGCACCGGCAGCTTTTCAAGCCATCCTCGATGAACTTGAGCTCGAGCCAAGCCAGCTTCTTCATATCGGAGATCGCCCAGACACTGACGGCGCGGCCGCTGAGGAAGTCGGCTACCAGGTTGTCATCATCAATCCAGACCACAGTTCTGCAGATGAACTGTTAGCGACCCTTCGCGTTGCAGGAGACCTTCATGACTGAGATAACACAGGGTGGCATCCGCAAGATGGTGACGCAGATCGATGACACGGTCACGTACCGACTGCCCATAGGCGATGACCTTATCCACATGAACCCGCTGATCGGCGGCACCATCAAGCTCCAATATCTCGGTGAAATTCGCTGTGTCGCCTGTGGACGCAAGACAAGGAAGAGCTTCTCACAGGGGCACTGTTTCCCCTGCATGCGCAAGCTGGCGTCATGCGACGGCTGCATCGTCCGACCCGAGACATGTCACTACGCCGAGGGAACCTGCAGAGAGCCTGAGTGGGGCCAGACTCACTGCCTAATTCCGCACACCGTGTACCTCTCGAACACCGGTGGAGTGAAGGTTGGCATCACCCGTGGGGGTAACGAATCGGTCCGCTGGGTAGACCAGGGTGCGTCCCAGGCACTGGCCATCCGCACCGTCAGCGAGCGTCTTCATTCAGGCCTCGTAGAGACCGCCCTGAAGCCACACATCTCCGACAGAACCAACTGGAGAAAGATGCTCTCGGGCGAGCCTGAAGTCGCGGACTTGCCGTCAGTAAGAGATAGCCTATTTGCGGAAGTACCCGACCTTGGAGGCACCACGGTTCAGGACGCTCAGACCGTGACGATCCGCTACCCAGTCCTCTCCTATCCAGAGAAAGTGAAGTCACTCGACATCGAGAAACTCGAGACCATCGAGGGCACGCTCATGGGCATCAAGGGCCAGTACCTGATCCTCGATATCGGGGTCATTAATGTCCGAAAATATACGGGCTATCGGTGGTCCGTGTCCAGCTGAAGCCGGGCCTCTTTTGTCAGCTTCACGAGCTGCTCTCGGGCCTCTTTTGGATTGCTGATTGCGGCCTCAAAGGCGAGCCGAATGGGTCGCGAGCCTTCATCAGTCTTGACCGACATCTCGAACCCGTACCGATCGATTCCTGTCATCTTCACAGATGAGAATTCCTGGGCCTTTGTGAAGGCCTGACACATCGCGGTCATGGCCTCGACGTGGTCATCATTCATGTGGACCAGGATGTGCTCCGCGGCTTTAGCCAGAGGGTCACCCGTCGCACCCGACCACGCCTCGCCTTCCACCCAAGACATGCGGCCATAGCCGCCGATGTATCGAATGGTCGAGACATCAAGTCCCCACAGTGAGAAGTCACGGTAGTCGATGTAATAAGAGGCGCCCGGATGTGCACTCAGGTAGGCGGCGCGTGCGCTCTCGATCTCATCGTCACCAAGCTGACGTCCGCGACCAACGAGCGTCACTCGGCCACGCGCCAAGGGGTCACCGGTTCCGGGCTCAGCGACGAGGAGGCTTGCGCGGTCGTCCTGGAGAAGGTTCCGCGTGTGCTCAGCGAGGTGGCTCACCAAGAAGATGGGCATCCCGCCGTCCATTCCATAGGCGACAAAAGAACCATAGGGGTGCCCCTCAGGTTCACGGGAACTTGTGCAGAGCGTCCCA
>Ga0315315_10004525_pt1 | contig 12810 bp, 16 predicted proteins | sample M140m3416metaG_FD_203699 | JGI IMG/M metagenome (GOLD analysis project Ga0315315, IMG submission 203699) | Ammonia-oxidizing marine archaeal communities from Monterey Bay, California, United States - M1 40m 3416 | ecosystem: Environmental > Aquatic > Marine > Intertidal zone | place: USA...
CCAATATCTATGGGATGGCAATGGGGCGGTGGCTGGTTAGCTACCTCTGGATTTTCAGATTTTGCTGGATCAACTTTAGTTCATGCTTGTGGTGGAGCAGCCGCTCTAGCTGGTGTAATAGTTCTTGGTGCTAGAGAAGGAAGATTTGGAAGAAGAGGTGAAAAGAAATCTATGCAACCTTTCGCAGCTTCAAGTATTCCATTAGTTACACTTGGAACATTTTTACTTTGGTTTGGTTGGTTTGGTTTTAATGGTTTCAGTCAACTAGCCATGGGTACATTTGACGATGTTAACGCAATTTCAAAAATTGCAGTAAATACACATTTGGCAGGAGCTGCTGGAACTGTAACAGGCGCGGCGTTAACAAGATTAATTGGTGGTAAAACTGATATTGTTATGATGCTAAATGGAGCACTCGCAGGTTTAGTTGCTATTACAGCTGAACCTTTAACACCTGGACCAATCACTGCAATGATTATTGGATCAATTGGAGCTGTGATAATGTACTTAGGCACGAAGATGTTAGAGAATTATGGTTTAGATGATGTAGTAGGTGCGATTCCAGTTCATATGTTTGCTGGAATTTTTGGAACACTAGTCGTTCCTTTTACTAATCCTGACACATCTTTTGGAGCTCAGTTAATTGGCGTTATATCTGTGTGCATATTTAGTTTTGTATTGTCATACGTTACTTTTAGTTCATTAAAATCAACAATTGGGCTAAGAATAAGTAAAGCTGCAGAAAAACAAGGTACAGATAAAGCTGAAGTTGGAGTAACAGCTTATTCAATTAGAGATTAATTTTGATTTAATTATAACACTAATAAAGGCCCGAGAAATCGGGCCTTTTTTATTACTTTAGTCTTTATTTTTTTCCCAAATTTCTTTTAAGTCGATTAAAGGTGAAATTCCAAAAACTGAATTAATATTTGCACAGTGAACCGCTAAAGAAGGTACTGGAGATAAGCACGGATTTGAATTGTAAATATCATGTAAAGGTTTTTCCCAAGGATCGATCCATTCTATTCCCATTTTTTCTAAATTATTGTAATTTTCCTCTATTATTCTCTTACTAGTCATAAAAGTAACCAAACTTTCAGAAACTAACCTCCAGTGATATTTCTCACCTAAATAAATTTTTGTTGCATCATCTTTTGCATATAAATACGGATAATCAGATGGTAGTAAAACTAAGTCTTTAGAAAAAATTGTGTTAAATTTTTCATAAGCAAAAATCATTTCTGTAATTGCATCTTCTGAATGCAAATAATCATCCTCAACAAAATAAATTATATCAGCGCTCTCCTCCTTAGCTATCATTAAAGAGGTGTAAAAATTTGCCATATTGGAAAATTTGGCATTTGAATAACCTGGTTTTATCTTGTCTTTAAAACTATCTAGATCAATTGATTTAAATTTATTTTTAATATTAGATTTATTTAATATTTCTTGAATCTTATCTTTATCTTCTTTTGGAGAACTAGTATCAGTGACTATAAGATCAAATTTGATATTTTTAAATTTTAAAGAAGCTTTATTTATAGATTTTATTAAAGATCTAAGTGATCTAAATGTATATTCATTTTTTTCCTCATCAAAAATTCTTCTTTTATTTTGATCCATTATAAGTTCAGAGGTACATGTTCTTATAATAATTTTAAGACTATTTATTTGATTTTTAATATCAATTTGACCCATAGGGATTGTAATAGACTTTTTCCCTTGAATACTTAAAGTTTCATTTAAATCTTTGTTTAAAGTAGTAGACCTAAAATTAGACTGATCGATTATTTCATAACCAAGCAATCTACAAAATTTAACAAAAATTTTTTTAAAAAAATTAGTTTTTTGAGTATTTTTAATTTTTTTCATTATGATTAATTGTATATATTAGTTTATATTCTAGTTCTATGAACATAAAATCATCTCAAACACTTGTAGAAGAGGCTCAAAAAAGTATTGATACCTTAAGTTCTGATGAAGTAAAAAAACTTGTTGAAAATAGAGAAATTACTTTAATCGATGTAAGAGATATTAGAGAAATCTGGAAAGAGGGTACAATAGAAAATTCTAAACATATTCCAAGAGGTATGTTGGAATTTTGGCTTGATCCTGAAAGTACTTATTATCAAGCCAACAAGATAAAGGACATCAAGAAGATGGTTTTATTTTGTGCGCTGGGATGGCGCTCTGCATTAGCAACTAAATCATTAGTAGATATGGGCTTTAAAAATGTTGCTCATGTAAATGGGGGATTTGATGCTCTTAAAAAAAGTGGTTTGAAAGTTGTAACCAAGGAAAAAAAATAGAATTATTTTCTAGCCTCTTTTAATGCAAACTCAATTCTATCTTGACCCCAAAAAATTTTATTATTTGCAACAAAAGTAGGAGCTCCAAAAATACCTTTTTCATAAGCGTCACTTGTCTTCTTTCTTAAGGAGTCTTTAATAAGTGATGAAGTAGATCTAAGAGCGAATGTTTTTGGATTAATGTTTAAATTTTTTAACACTTTTTGAATAATTATTTCGTCGTTCATGTTTAACCCATCTTGCCATATGGTATTAAAAATTCTGTCTATATAGTAATTTTTTATATTATCTTCCTCAGCAACTAAAACACCTCGCATTAAATTCAGACTTCGAATAGGAAAATATGAATTAAATTTAAATTTTATATTATTTTTTTCTGCAACAAGTTTACAGTCTCTAATCATGTGTTTTGCCTTCGCAGGAATAAAAGCAGGAGCTTTGATTCCATGTAAGTTGTGGAGACCGCCTAAAAGAATTGGATTATATCTTATTTTTATTCCTTCTTGAATCTCAATTTTCCTTATCTCTTTGTGAGCTAAAAAAGAGTATGGACTTATAAAATCAAAATAAAATTCAAAAGGCTTAGTCATTAAAACTGATTTTTTTAGCAAAGAAAATTCTAAAAAACCAATAGATAACTAATCCTATTGGGCCAGTAAAATATGTTAGAACCAAAGAAGGAATAGTAATTACTTTTGGTACAAAGTATCTTCTGCTGTCTCTCACAATCCATGATCCAGTAAATAAACTGATGGCTAAAAAATGAAGCCAAAAAATCAGTAACAATGCTTCATTTGCAAACATAGAATAAAGTCCATCTAATCCATCATATAATTCAAAGCCATCAAAAATATCTCCCTCTTGAAAAATCATATAAGATAAATAAGCGTAACTAGCGGCTAATAGTAGTGGCGCAACCACCGACTGTGTGAAGAAATTTGTTATTTGGTGATTAGGAATAAAAATTAATAATAGCCAAAAAGGAATTACACCGTAGTTTGCAAGTAAATAAATATTTTCATAAGTTAATAAAGACAATAAATTATTTATCATAAAAAATAATATAGTATATTAGTTTAATGAATCCCACAGTTAATAAAAGTGATTTTGAAGATTTAACTACAAACCTAAGAGACCTAGCTTATTCATATTTAGAAAAATATAGTCCATCCAAACAACAACTAAAAGTATATTTGCTTAAAAAATATCTTACCAAAATAAAAGGATCAAAATCTAAAAAGGAAGTAACTGCTATAATAGATGAAATAATTGTTAATCTTGAAAAAAATAGAATTTTAAACGATGAAATGTATTCAGACTCAAAAGCACGAATGTTTTTAAGAAGAGGCTATTCTATTAATAAAATAAATCAATCTTTAAGAAACAAAGGAATAGATAGTAAATTTATTAAACAAAGTATTGATAAAATTAAAGAGGATGAAATAGATCCAGATTTTGTATCAGCCTTAAAATTATGTAGGCGAAGAAGAATAGGTCCGCTAAGACCGGATGAAAATCGTGAATTATTTTATAAAAAAGATATGGGTATTTTAGCCCGAGGAGGATTTAGTTTTGAATTGTCAAAAAGAATTTTAGACTTAGAAAAAATAGAATTTAATAAATTAATCAAGATTATCTGATTTTTTTCTCTCTTCCTCTTCAATCATAATATCAAGTTTTCTTTTCAATGCGTTTCTCACTAATATGAAGAACAATACGCCAAAAAAAGTTACAGATAAAATAATTATAGCAATGGTTTTAATCATTTAAATTTTCAGCACGTTTAATTAATAAACTCGGATTTTTATAATCTTCCTTGCCATATAAAAATGGTTTTTCATCCAGCGTCCTTATAATTGCTCCTGCATTTTGAGCTACAGCATGACCAGCTGCATAATCCCATTCATTAGCTCTTTCTCTAGCGGCATAAATATCGTACTCGCCAGTGGCTATTACACAGAATTTATATGAACTTGCCATTCTTACTATTGAGTTTACATTATATTCTTTCAATCTATTTAATATCATATCTGAAGGTTTAAGCACGCTCGACAAAGCAACAATCTTCCCCTTTGGTTGCTTTTTAGAACAATCGATTTTTTTTGTTGTTCCATTTTCAATCAAAAAGCTTTTTCCAGGACCGTAAGTGTAAAAAAGTCTATTTTTTTTTGGCACTCCCACTAAACCAATTACAGGAATAGTATTAATTACTAGAGCTGCGTTTAAAGTATATTCATCTTTACCAGCTATATATTCTTTCGTTCCGTCAATTGGATCTATTAGCCAGAATATTTTTGCATTATTTTTTTTACTTAAGTCGACAGTCTCTTCAGAAATGATAGGTATCGTTGGAGTAAGCGTTTTAATTTTATTAGTAATAATATCATTTACCACAATATCACCATTACTAACTGGGGAGTTATCGTCTTTGATTTGAACTTTAAGTCCTTTTGTAAATAAATCAATCGATTTTTCTCCTGCAATATTAAAAGTTTCAATCAGTTGTTTGGTTATAGATTTAAGTTCATCTTTTTTCATAATTTATCTTTTCTAAATAAATATTTTCAACATTAATTACTTTTTTACCGCAATTTTCGAAATTTACAGTAACCTTGTTGCCAATAATTGATTGGACTTGACCTACACCCCAATCTTTATTAGCAAGATTTGTGACAAAATCTCCTGGTTCAAAATCAATAAGCATGATGGAAAATCTCTATATTTTCGATTATACACTTAAATAATGAATTCACTAGGAATTAATAAGCCAAAAAAAGAAACAAAAATTGTAGTAGCAATGTCAGGCGGTGTTGATTCATCTGTTGTAGCTGCACTTATGAAGGAAGAAGGCTACGATGTCACTGGTATTACATTAAAACTTTATGATGACACTAAACAATCTAAAGAAGGAAGACAATGTTGCGCAGGACAAGATATATTAGATGCAAAAAGAGTGTCAGAAAATCTTAACATAAATCATAAAATCCTGTTTTATCAAAAAAAATTTAAGACAGAAGTAATTGACTCTTTTATAGACAGCTATTCTGCAGGTGAAACACCGATACCATGTGTGCAGTGTAATCAAACAGTAAAATTTAGAGATTTATTTAAATATGCAAAGGATTTAAAAGCTGATGCTCTAATTACTGGTCATTATGTCTCAAGAGTTCAAATTAATGGGCATGCGAGAATGTATAGAGCTAAAGATCAAAACAGGGATCAAAGTTATTTTTTATTTAGTACAACCCAAGAACAATTAGATTATTTAAGATTCCCGTTAGGAGAAATTGATAAATCTGAAACACGTTTAATAGCAAAAAAATTAAAGTTAACAGTTGCTAGTAAACCAGATAGTCAAGACATATGCTTTGTTCCAAATGGAGATTATGCTTCAGTAATAAAAAAGTTTAGACCAGAGTCCTTTAAACCTGGAAAGATTCTTGATCTTCAAGGAAAAGAAATAGGGCAACATGAAGGTATTATAAATTATACAATAGGCCAAAGAAAAGGTATTAAGATATCAAGCCACGATCCTTTATATGTAGTAAATATTGATGCTGATAAAAATATAATTTTCGTCGGAAGCAAGGAATGTTTAGAAGTTAACAAGATTAATCTTAGAAACTTAAACATTCTTGGCTCTAAAAAAGAATTGGATGAGATTATTAATATTAAAGTAAGATCAACTGGCAAATTATTAAAAGCCAAAATAAAAATATTAGAAACCTCTGCAGATGTAGAAATTTTAGATAAAGAGACTGGAATTTCTCCAGGACAAGCTTGTGTATTTTACTCTAAAGATAATTTTGGGGATAAGCTGCTAGGTGGCGGGTGGATTCATAAGACTTTTAATAAAAATTTATCCACGAAGTTAACAACCTAAATCACTGCACGTTTAAAGTGATAACGTTTTTTTTCAAGTTATGATTAAATGAGATTAATTAAGAGGCAACTCTTAACTGGCCATTTAAGGAAAAACCGAGAGGTTCAAGCTTAAAGGGCAGAAAGATGAACCTAGTAGCGCTAGAATAGTTCATCGGAATGGCTTGGCGGTAGCGCCTAAAACGACGAGCCAAAACTACTAAATTTCTGGGCGAAAGCCTAGAAATTTATGTGGTTCTTCTCCATAAAAATCTAGTAAATAAATAAAATAAAATTACACCAACAAAATAATTCCATTCTAAAGCATGTTTGAAGTGTGTATTACCTTTATCTAAAAGCAACGGAAGACTTAAGACAGCTACAGTACCTAAAATTGAAACTAATATCGCTTTTAGAATTAAAAATTTTTTATTAATTAATTTAGCCAATTTATCTTTAATCTTAAAAAAATGATAAACAAGCATACCTTGCGCTATAATTTCAAATATAATGAATAAAAGCAGAACCACTCTTCTTAAAAGTTTATAAATTTGAATATCAAATTTTATACCGAGAAAGATAGAGTGAATTGCTAGAAATATAGCAGAAAGAATTCCGAATATTCTAAATTTGTAATTTATATTCGTAAAGTTATATTTTTTTACTAAATTATTATTATTAACCCAGTAAAAATAAAGCGCTATAGCCGTAATAATCATCGCTGGTTTAAAAATTAAATATTGTGGAAAAGTTCTTGAAGCTCTACTTATTGATAAACTTCCATCTAAATAAGGAATTGAAAATCCAGATCGACCAATTGGATCGACTTGAAAAAATGTATTTTCTAATATTTCAGGATTTTGAGAAATAAAAAGGCAAAAGTTAATTGCTAAAAGTGGAATAAAAAATATCCATAAACTCAACTTTCTTATTTGAGCTATCTCATTCATAAAAATTTAATTGATTATTTTTTCTTGTTTCTTTTTCTTGCTCTTCTTTTTTTAGAGCCAATTTTTCTCCTACCACGGTGCTTTTTTGGATAACCCATATTTTTGCCTCCTTTTAGTATCTTAATTAGACAATTAATATATAAAGATCAATTATAATCATATTATGAAAAATTCTATAAAGACATTCCTTAAACATCCCACAAAAGATAGTTCAAATAGATCCGCTAACCCAGCAGTAATTAGAGCCTCAACTATTCTCTTCAATACTATGCAAGAACTTTATCAACATGAAAAAAAGTTAAAAAAGCATCAAAAAGTCAGTCATTACAGTTATGGTCGATATGGAAGCTCTACAACTATTGAACTAGAAAATATGTTGAAAGAACTTGAGCAAGCATATCACGTTTTTTTAACTGGAACTGGTTTTGGTGGAGTTGCGTTAGCTTTAATGAGCTTGTGTAGACCAGGTGATGAACTTTTGGTTTCTGACAATGTTTATGGTCCCACTAAAGAGATTTCTGAAAAATTATTAAATGAGTTCAATATTAAAGCAAAATTTTATGATCCAAATTCTTTTGAAGATCTAAAAAATAAACTTTCCAGTAAAACGAAAATGATTTTAGTTGAAAATCCCGGAAGCAATACATTTGAGTTCCAAGATTTATCAAAAATTATACGTTTAGCCAAAAAAAGGAAAATTTTGACATTTTTAGACAATACATGGGGAACACCTTTGTATCTTAAACCTTTAAAACTTGGATTTGACATGTCTTTTTCGTCTGCAACAAAATATTTCTCGGGGCATTCGGATGCTATGGGAGGATCATTGGCTGTAAACAAAAAAGTTTTTAATAAAATAATGTTTTTTTATAAGCTTTCAGGATATAGAATGTCTGCTGATGAAGCTTACTTAATTATAAGAGGTTTAAGAACATTAGATACTAGATTAAAACAACACTTCGAAAATACAAAGCAAGTTATTAATTTTTTAAAAAAACAAAAAAAAATAAAAGAAATACTTTACCCTCATAATCCATCGAGCAAAAATTATAAACTTTGGAAAAAATATTACTCCGGTGCTACTGGATTGCTTTCTATAGTAATTAAAAGCAAAAAAAAATCCTCAGTGATTAAATTTGTAAATTCTCTTGAGTTATTTGGAATTGGTTATAGCTGGGGAGGTTTTGAAAGTTTAGCGATACTGCAAGAATTAAAATCAAGTAAAAAGCATGAATATTTAGAAGGTAGAAAATATTACAGATTTAATAGCGATGAGCATATTGTAAGATTACATATAGGTTTAGAAGATCCTCAAGATTTAATTTATGATTTAAAAAAATCATTAAGGTACATAAAATAATGTTTAACTTTATACCTAACAGACTTGCTCTAATAGTTCTTCTTTCAGCTTGTAGCATTATTTTAATCTCAATGGGCTTGAGGCAGACTTTTGGATTATTTTTTTCTGCCTTTGAAGAAGGAATAGGCTGTACCAGAACTGAGTTTGGTTTAGCAATTGGAATTCAAATGCTTTTTTGGGGTATGTTTGCCCCGCTATTTGGTGTTATAGCAGATAAACTCGGTGGTAACAAAGCTGTCTTCATTGGATTTATAATTTTTGGTTTAGGTATTTACATGCTCTATGCAGGACCCAACACTGGGATTTTCTTTCAAATCAGTCTTGGAGTTTTAGTTGGAATAGCTCTTGGAGCTACAGCAATTGGTGTTCCAGTATCAGAAGTTGGAAAACATTTCCCAAATGAAAGTAGAACAATTGCTACAGGCATTGTGACAGCAGCAGCTTCAGTTGGCTATTTTTTATCTCCATTATTAACAAAATACAGTCTGGGCTTAGTTGGGTGGGAACAAACTTTAAAATTTTTTATGTATTTTATAGCCATAGGTCTTTTGGCTTCTCTTTTTTTACTACCATCAAAAACTATTTTAAATTCTTCACAAGCTGATAGAGATCAAACTTTCACTTCAGCAATGAAAGAAGCTTTTTCTCATAAAGGCTATATTTTATTAGTTCTAGGTTTTTTTGTTTGTGGTTTTCAAATTACGTTAGTTGGAACTCACATCCCTGGCTATATGCAAGAAAGAGGAATGGGTGGGTGGTCAGCTACAATAATTTTAGCGCTAATAGGATTTTTTAATATTTTTGGGACTTTGGGAATGGGCTATTTGGGCACAAAATATAAAAAGAAAAATCTTTTATGTATTCTTTATGCTTTAAGAGCCTTAAGTATTTGCGTATTTATTTTTTCTACACCGTCTCTCATTAATTCAATAATTTTTGGAGTTACATTTGGGCTTTTGTGGCTTTCAACAGTTCCACCCACTAACGGAATAGTCGCACAAATTTTTGGAACAAAGTATTTAAGCACCCTATTCGGAATAGTTTTTTTATGTCATCAATTTGGTGCTTTTGCTGGAGCATTTCTTGGTGGATACTTCTACGATGTTTATGGATCATATGATTACGCATGGTATATAGCCATAGGTCTCTCAATATTTGCAACTTTAGTTCATTTTCCAATCGATGAGAGAAGAATTGAACGTGTGGATAACACTATCTAAAGTTGTATTTTGAGTCCCTAAGTGAATCAAAAGTGAATCAAAACGAGAACATTAAAAATACTCAACCAAAAAGTGTGGATAATTTTTAATTCAAATACTTTATACATTTGATAAACTTCAAAATAACAAAAAAAAAGGAGCAAAAATGTTTTCAAAAGAGTTAGGAGCTAAACTAGATAAATACCATTTACTCAAGCACCCGTTTTACCAAATTTATTGGAACGAAGGAAAATTAAATAGAGAAATTATTAAAGATTACGCTGAACAATATTATCAACATGTGAAAGCATTTCCAAGATACATAAGCGCAACTCACTCAATTTGCGAAGACTTAGAGAAAAGACGAATTCTTTTAGAAAATTTACAAGACGAGGAAAACAAAGATGGTGATCATCCTAAGTTGTGGAAAAATTTTGCAAAAGCTCTTGGAGCAGACGAAAATGAAATTGAAAATGCTAAACTTGATTGGTTTACAAAAGATATGATTGAAAATTTTTTCTTTCAAGCCAGACAATCATATGCTGAAGGGCTTGCGTCTTTATATACTTATGAAAGACAAATACCTGAAATTGCTGAAACTAAAATTCAAGGATTAAAAAAATTCTACGGCGTAAGTTCAAAAAAAGGACTAGAATTCTTCGAGGCGCATAAGTCTGCAGATGTTATTCATAGAGCTGAGTGTGAAAAATTGTTGGATAGCCTATCTAAGGATGAGCAGGAAAAAGCTGAAAAAGCATCTTTGTTAACAGCAAAATATCTTTGGAATTTTTTAAGCGGCATGACTTCTAAGCATAAACTTAGAACTATAGCTGCCTAAAATTTAAAAGTTCAGCTTAAATGAAAAACGATAATCATGTTTGGGATAATAAACATCCCACTGCACAAATGCTTGGTCGATGGCAACCTTGGCACTCAGGGCATCAAAAATTATTTGAAGAAATACTTAAAAAAACTGGACAGGTAAACATAATGGTTAGGGATGTAAAAGGTGTTGATGATAACCCGTTTGATTTTGAAACTGTAAAAAAAAATATTTTCGAAGCTTTAAAAGATTATAAAAATAGAGTTCAAGTAACTTTAGTTCCTAATATTACTAATATTTGCTATGGAAGAGGTGTGGGTTATAAAATAGAAGAGATTGTTTTAGACGAGAAAACTCAGCAGATTTCAGCTACAAAAATTAGAGAACAAATGAGAAAAGAGGGTAAACTCAAATAATTGATAACTGTTCTCACTTGACCTCTAAAATACGCCTATATATAAAAGTCCAATGATAACTAATAATCCATTTTCAGCTTTAGCAGAAATAATTCCAGCAATAGCAATGCAAGGTTTTGTTATAGCTATGGCGGCATTAACTTTAATTGGTGTGTTAGTTGATATTCTTCATAAGAAAAACGTTAAATATTTTTTTGAAAATGCAAAAAAAGCGAAAAAAAATGCCCAAGTTGAATTAACAACAGGGAAAAGAACTGCAGTTATTTTAAAAACTGTTGCTCATGATATTGCAACAACCTCAGAACTTGGATGGGGCAAAAGAAGGTTGGCACATGTTTTAGGCATGTACGGAACTATTATTTTTTGGGTTTGTTCAGCTATATTGATTTTTTCTTACTCATCTGTTGGAATTGAAACCCCGGTAACTTTATCAGCACTATGGCATATAGGTGCAATTTTAACTTGTTTAGGCGGCTACTGGTTTTGGTTTTTTTTAAGGGTTGATGTGTCTGCAGAGGCACATCCCTGGTACAGAATTATTAAAGCAGACTTATTTGTTTTAGCATTATTAGCATGTGCAACATCTGGTTTGGCATGGTCATATTCTCAGCATTCAGGCATGATTGGTCTTAGTTATTTATTTTTATTTTTATTTATTATTTCAAATTTAGTTTTATTTGGAGGTGTCTACTGGTCAAAATTTGCTCATATGTTTTATAAACCTGGTGCTGCAATTCAAAAAAATTTAGCAGAAGCCGATGGTTCTAGAGACAATTTGCCACCACCAGCCGACGCTCCAGAGCAATTTGGTTTAGGAATTAAAAGAGAACAACCAAAGCATTATTAGGAAATTTATGTTACTAAACCTAGAGGGAGAAAAATAATTTATGTCAACTTTTGTCTATATGACTAGATGCGATGGCTGCGGGCACTGCGTAGATATTTGTCCATCAGATATTATGCATATTGATGAAACAATCAGACGAGCAAAAAACATTGAACCTAACTTTTGTTGGGAATGTTATTCATGTGTAAAAGCTTGTCCAAACCACGCAATAGATGTTAGAGGTTATGCAGATTTCGCTCCAATGGGACACAGCGTCAGAGTAAGAAGAGAAGAAGAAAAAGGGACTATTTCTTGGAGAATTAAATTTAGAAATGGAACTGAAAAAAATTTCGTTTCACCGATCACAACTAAACCTTGGGGTAAATTTATTCCAAAACTAGCTGAAGAGGACAAACCTAATCAAGGTGAGATAACTACTCAAAGACTTTATACAGAACCCAAAGGTTTAAATATTGATGGGGATCTTCCAACGGTTGATAAAGATTCATTTAAGAAAGGTGTTTACTATTAATGGCTAATGTAAAAACTCACGTTGAGGAGAGTGATATTTTAATCATCGGTGGGGGTATGGCCGGCACGGGAGCAACATTTGAAGCTAGACACTGGGGAAGAGATTTAAAAATAGTTTGTGTTGAAAAAGCTAACATCGACAGAAGCGGTGCAGTAGCTCAAGGTCTTTATGCAATTAATTGTTATATGGGTATGCAATGGGACGAAAACCAACCAGAAGATCACGTTAGGTACGCCCGAAATGATTTAATGGGAATGGTTAGAGAAGATTTAGGTTATGACATGGCTCGTCACGTAGACTCCACAGTTCACATGTTTGATGAATGGGGTTTACCAATGATGAAGAATGAAAAAACTGGAAGATATTTACGAGAAGGAAAATGGCAAATCATGATCCACGGTGAAAGCTATAAACCTATCGTTGCAGAAGCTGCGAAAAAATCTGCTAATAAAATTTATAATAGAATTATGATCACTCATCTTTTAATGGATGACGAAAAAGAAAACAGAATTGGTGGAGCAGTTGGTTTTAATA
>Ga0315315_10004526_pt1 | contig 12810 bp, 11 predicted proteins | sample M140m3416metaG_FD_203699 | JGI IMG/M metagenome (GOLD analysis project Ga0315315, IMG submission 203699) | Ammonia-oxidizing marine archaeal communities from Monterey Bay, California, United States - M1 40m 3416 | ecosystem: Environmental > Aquatic > Marine > Intertidal zone | place: USA...
TCAACCTGTCCTGCGCCCCTCTTGGTGGCGCCACAGTGTTCGGCTTCCCCGACGTCGTCATCACCATCTTCCTCAACACCGGCATTGCCATGATTCTCTTCACGACCCAGATCGGTCAGCTCGCCGCACAGTGCAATGCCTCCCACATGATGCTTGACTACATCAATAACTACTTCATGCTTTTCACCATGTACGTGTGCATGGCCATCGAGTTCTCCGGTCTTCTCCATGCCTCCTACCTGGTCCAGCTTGCTGTCGCCAAGCTGGCGGGTAAGCCCATTGTCTCGAACGAGCCCCCCCGCACGGGCCTCCAGAGCCTCTTCTTCTGGACCAGGTGCCTCGTGTCCCTCGCGATCCTCTCCTACGCCTTCGCCATCACCCTCACCGCCCTCTTCCAGGGCAAGACAACGGTGTGGAACGGTGTCCCCCCCGGAGTCGCCGTCGTCGTCTTCTTCATCCTCATGTCCCTCATCGGTCTCCTCGAGGGCATGCAGATTGCCTTCTTCGCTGTCACCAAAATGACCAAGGACCAGCAGGGAGACTCGAAGTGCGCCAAGATGACCTGCGAGGTCCTCTTCCGCGATGGAGGCCGCAACCTGCCCGGCTTCATGATCGGTCGCCAGATCTGCGTCGTTTCATCCATGTTCTTCGTCGCACGTGTCTGCACCCTCAACGTCGAGGTCGGCACCGGAGAGAACGTCCTCGGCGTCTCTGACGGTTTCCAGAACTTCCTCAACACTGGCCTCATGGCTGCCCTCATTACCACCATTGCCGCCTCGGTCGTCTGGCAGCTCGTCGCTTCGGCGTTCCCCATCGCCTTCCTGTCCAACCCATTCGTGTACTTCATGCTCCGCTTCTGCCTGGCCCTCGAGGCCACCGGCATCTGTTCCGGCGCCTGGGTCCTTGGATGGCTCACCGAGAAGGCCTTCGGATGGCAGACTGACGAGGTATACATCGGCACCCCCGAGGAACGCGCCGAGAAGGAGAAGCAGGACAAGGACGAGAACTACAATGTTGGCGCCGGCCACCCCCGCATCCCTGTCCAGAAGGCAGGCTCCGAGGAGTACGATCTTGACAACGTCGAGTCGTAAGAGGGTAGCACGGGAAGCGGGTGGAGTGTTGACTTTGTCCCCTCGAATCTATGATGATGATTTGATGGTGCCGGTCTTCCTTCTTTCTCGCCGACCGACCTCCTCTCATCCTCCTGACTCCCGACAAAGCAGACTGGACTCGACTCACGTTTCGCTCGATACCTGGGGGGGTTAGGGGCATTTCTTGTATGTATTTGGTCCTTACCGAGCTACGTAGCAAGGTACGGAGAAGTGTTATTGATTTCAAAAAGAGGTATGAAGCTTCATGAATCTGAAGGATGAACAAAGAAAGAAGTCCAATGCTGCCCGCCCGCACAAAGGTAATTCTTACTTTCATTTGACATTTTCCTGTATGTTGATGCGATACCCTTCTTCAGGTGCATAGCTTCCTGCAGTTGCGGTTATTTCCGTAGTTAGATTTATTTGTTTGGCGCTTGATATATTTGGTTCTCATGTGCGACGAGAGATACCAATGATACACATGGCTACGAGCGAACCCGTGCAAGTATATTATGTATAATACACACGTGTACGCTCGTTGTATGTAGTTTGCACGCCAGACCGACTTCCTCCTACAGATCCAGCATTGAAGATACTCTTAATATTTAGGCTTCCTAATGATAAGACAACCTCACAATTTTACCCAATTTTATGTTTTGCCACCAGTAGAGAAGCAAGTCGCATCATAATGGGTACTGGCGGAGCCAAGCTAAAGGAAGGGAGCGACAGCCCCCTTACCATCTTCAAGTATGTGTACGCGACATGCTTGCTCATCTTCTCGGTCTACGTCGTGATGAACCTAATATTCACTCGCTCCACCAAGGTAGCCGCCGATGCGCACCCCGCCGTCGCCTTCGTAGTCTTGTGGGGCGGTCTCCTCTGGCTCTGTATGGTTGAGGGAGGACAGGGAGCCCTTGTTGGGCTTCCCCCCGTCGACCGTGAGCTCTACAAGGAAACACACAAGATCTCCCACAAGTGCACCTCCCTCGCACACAAGGGCGACAACCTCGACCGCTACCTCATGGGCCGTCAGTTCCTCGTCATCTTCATCGTCTTTGCCGTTGAGCTCTGCGGTGCCCCCATCCACGGCATTCAGCTCGCGTGGCTCCCCGGGTGGGCCAACACCCTCTTCCTTGGAACTGGCCTTGCCATGATTCTTTTTACGGTCCAGCTTGGCAAGGTCCCCTCCCAGGTCGTCGCCTCCCACTGCATGCTTGACTACATCAACAACTACTTCGCCCTGTGGACCCTTTACGTGTGCATGGCCCTCGAGTTCTCTGGCATCCTCCATTCCTCCTACTTCTTCCAGATCGTTGTCGCCAAGATCGCGCGTAAGCCCATCATCTCGGCGGAGCCCCCCCGAAACCTCCAGCAGAACCTCTTCTTCTGGGCCCGCGTCCTCTTCTCATTCTCGGATATTCCTTGGCCGTCACACTCGAGGCACTCTTCCAGGGCAAGACCACCATGTGGGAGGGCGTCAACGGTGCCTCCGCCGTCGTCCTCTTCTTCGTCTTCATGTCCATCGTCGGCTTCCTCGAGGGCATGCAGATTGCCTTCTTCGCTGTCACCAAAATGACCAAGGACCAGCAGGGAGACTCGAAGTGCGCCAAGATGACCTGTGACCTCCTCTTCAAGGGCAAGGGCCGCAACCTGCCCGGCTTCATGATCGGTCGTCAGCTCTGTGTCACCCTCTGCTTCTTCATCATTGCCCGCGTCACCACTCTCGACGTTAGCATTGGCGTCGACCAGAACATCTTCGACGTCTCCGATGGCATTCAGGAGTTTTTCAACACCGGTCTCCTCGGCGCCCTCATCACTACGATCCTGGGATCCATCGCCTGGCAGCTCGTTGCTTCGGCCTTCCCCATCGGATTCCTGTCCATCCCCCTCACCTATGCCCTTCTCGTCTTCTGCCTCGCCCTCGAGGCCACCGGCATCGTCTCCGGCGCCTGGGTCGTGGCCAAGATCAACAGGAAGCTCCGCGGCATTAAGCGCGACGAGGAGTACATTGGTACTCCTGAGGAACGCGCCGCCAAGGAGAAGGGTGACAAGGACGAAGAGCTCGCCGTTGGCGCCGGTCACCCCCGCATCCCCATCAAGCAGGCTGGATCCCAGGAGTATGACCTCAAGAACGTCGACCCCCAGGAAAATTCCTAAGCCTTTCTTACTACCCCTAGCTACAAGCTACGAGTACATCACATGAGATTTATGTCATAACGTACATACTACTAGTAGTACCCACCGTTACTAACACATACGTTACTTTTTACAGCCTGTACTTATGTATGTTATTTCTCACAATACTTTTAGTAGATCTGCTCCTCGACTCGGACTCCTCGACTGGACAACATTCATTCTCGCTGCTCGTCGACGCCGTCGACGAGTGACCCCGAAAGACACGCTCCTCCTCTTACCGAGCACATTACCTGCAAAATCGCCCCCTTCTGGAGCACTGACTGACTTTTTGGTTCTTGCAGCATGTCTTCCAGGGCACTTCGGAGGCTCCGGGAGGAGCAGGAGCTCTCGCAGCAGCCCACCGTCTTGGAGGAGGGTTCGGAGGACGAGTCCTCCGACGATGATGACGTCGGCGCCGGACGTGGCAGCGCCGCCAGAGGCGGTGGCTTCTCCGCGATGATGATGATGGACTCCGAATCGGAGTCTGATTCCGACTGTTCGGAATCCGATCCCGAACGGTTGGAATTAGACTCCGAGTTGGAGTCGCAGGACAGCTGCGGTGGCGGCGACCGCGTCGGCGACGGCGACGATCTGGAAACCGAGCGCCGGTCCAGCGGCCTTCAGCAAGGCGGTAAGGACGATGCGGACGGGGACGGTAACGGGGGCGACAATGAGGAGGATATTGACGCCATTCTCTCAGAATTTCAGTTCGTGGCCATGTGTGATGGACCGGCAAGAAGCTTGGCCCGCGATGCCCCGGCCGCCTCCTCCGGCACGGCGGTCCTACTCTCCGGCATCGACCCCCGCGATCTGGACCTCGATCGATCCATGGGTTCCATGCTTGGCGGAGGTGGTGGAGGGGCGGGCGTAGGGCGAGGGGGCAACCTCGGCCTTGACGATGCGCAGGACCAGCAGCGGGCCCAGCTCGTGCGCAACCACCCCGCTATAAGGGGGCGCAACCAGAGGGGTATGCGGCCCGGCATCGGCAGGGGCGCGACCCATTTGCGCAAGTTCGTGTTTGTTGGTAGGCCTGCCGAGGCTTGGGGCAGACCTCCCAGCCACATCGGCGGCGGCCTCGGAATAGATATCCTGGCGAAGAGCCGCCCAGCCGATTCCGCCACCATTCCCTGGCCCTACTCGACGCTCGGCGGCGATGGTGGCACCGACGTCAACCCATACCGCGACGCCAGGTGGCACTCCTTTCTCTGGTCGGACTCTTATGCCGCCCAGTGCGCAGATTACGAGATGGTTGCCGGATCGGGCGATGCTAACGCCCTCGCCATGTTCGTGGCGGACAACCCCTACCATGCTGAGGCGTCCTTGCAGCTGAGCTCCGTCCTCTTCCACACCAATAGTAGGGAGGATGCAATGGAGCTGCTCAAGCGCGTCCTCTGGATTTACGAGTTTGCCGCGCCCGCATCGTTCCTTCCAGGGGGGGGGGGAGGTTCTCTGCAGCCGGCCTTGATGGACCAGACCAAGGAGGAGAATGCTGGGTACTTTTCCGCCCTGTCCAGGCTGATGAGGACAAGCTGTATGGTCGGTTGTGTCGGGACCTCTCTCGCCGTTGCCCGCTACATCCTATCACTTGATCCTCTTCGGGATCCCATGGGTGTTCTGCTGACGATGGACTACTTTGCTCTCGCTTCCTTAGAGGATGAGCACGCCAGATTTGTGGTGGACCTCGTCGAGTCTGAAACTGTTCAGATTCACCACATGGATGGCGATGGCGAACGCCACTGCTGTGACTTGATAGATTTTCCGAACTGGTCCTTTGCATACGCGCTGGCGCTTCATCGTCTCAAGCACTCGAAAGGGGCCAACGATTGCATCGCTTCGCAACGGGCTGACGAAGCCCTAAAGTCGGCGCTTACTAGGTCGCCGTTTATTCTCGAGCTCCTGCTCGAAAAGATCGGTGTCGATGTGACTAGGCGGTCCACCCGTGTGGACTGGCCTCCGGTCGTCGCCCACTTCCGCGAAATGTCGTCTGCGTTGAAGTCTGGCAGTCGCGGCGACGAGGCCACAGATAACGCAATCGCAACTGCTGCTGTCGCGCACGTGGTAAAGATTTTCGTCCAGAGAAGCCACAAGCTGTGGAAGTCAGACCATGTCCAAAACTGGCTTTACAGCAATTGCGCCGCGATTTTGAGAGAGGGCGTAGGCGTCAGTGCAGCATCTTCCTTCCACCCTGCCTTGGCGCAGTACATGCGCTGTGATCCTTCTGACTACGAGGACTCCTTTCAAACACTCCCGGCAGATGCCAACCCTCTTGATCCGGCCCTTGTTGCCCCTGCCCTGGCCCTTGACCCCAATAGACGTCGGATGCGAAGATTTCCAAGGGGGGGGGGAATGGCAAATAATGCTGACCTGCAGAACCGAGAATTTGAACGATTGTTCGCACACCAGGCGGCTGCTGGAGGTCGGGCCCAGATGATTGATCCGGACCTTCCTCTGGTCGAGGTCTTCTGGCGGTCCCTCATGCCTTGGAATGAGGTAGAGGGAGTCGGCCCTCCGCCACCTCCAGGCTAGGAATTCCCAAAAAGAGTTGGCAGATACGTCTGCGCTTCAATATAAAATACAAGCGTAATAGCAGACAGCTAGATGAGTGCATCCTCGTTTTTATATGAATTCATCCCACCATGCCGCTTCGCACCGGAACGAATTTAGATACTTCGATGGCCTCAAGACCATTTTTTCTTTTCCCTTGCGAGTCTCAAGAACAATATCTGGATCTGGAAAAGAAAGCTCGCAGCAGTGAAGGGCCAGTCTATCCCCAGTCCCGCCACCATATAATGAATCGCCCACGAGAGGAAATCCCATCGCCGATAGCTGTCCACGTATTTGGTGTGTTCGGCCAGTCAACAAGTCGACTTCGACTTGCACAACTGCGGTACATCCGAGAGATGCGACCGTTTCCCTCCCCGATCGACCCCACAAGTTTATTGCGAGTAGATCGGCTTCGGCCGAACCTTGTGTAGGCGCAACCGTATTTTCTATCCTTTTTGTGGAGGTAGAAATAATGCGCAATCTACACTCCTTCCAGTCGGACGCAAAAGCTTGACTACTTGGTCTGTCGACGAATACCCCTGCCACGGACCTTGTGGGGCTAAGATAATGCGTTACTGTAGCGCCCGACTTAGCTAATCCAGAAAGCCTCGCTATGGGATTCTCCATTATGCAAACAAGGCACTTGTATTTCTTAGAAAGACCAGAGTCTGCCACTGGACGAGATGGACGGTGAGAAATGTGCGATTCCGTTTTCGTCTTCATCAGCTTGCATGCGTACGAGGCAAAAGTGGGAGTGGTAGCCAATAATAAGACGCCAGATGTGCCATTGTCCAGGCGCTGCGGTATTGAAATGTAAACACCGTCACCAAGAGACCCCATCTTTGCTTGTTGGATTTGATGAGCCACGTTCTCCACCCCATTATAGGCAAAGGCATGGACGGGTACACCTGATGGCTTTACAACGATCATGTATCCTTGTCTTTCATCTTCGTAGAGGACAACGCCAGGTTTTGAATAGAATGATGTATCGATATCGGAAACTTGGCGTACTCCTCGCACTACAACTGTAATATCATGTGGCGAAGAGCAACAAAACTTTGCCCCCCAATTGTACTTATTCACCTCTTCGAATAAAATAGGTTCGTGATGGACTCGTAGTGTTACTCCTTCCCAGTCTGTATATAGAAGATCGAACTCGGTCGCTCGGCGAGGGCGGGGGTTCCTTGATCGTTTTTTTGAGTGCGAAGCGCCGCCTTCGTGGTGACGGTGGGCTTGGTAGGTACGAAGGCGAGCGATCGAATATGCGAGTTCCACTCGTTGGGCACTTTCTATTAGCCACACAGAGCCAAGTTGCAGCAGCCGCTCTGCCTCCTTTACAAATACTGGCGCTTTCTTTGGTTCTCCACGGCGCTCAGATTTCAAACGCAAAATTGATCTCAAAATCTCTCCCAGCGTGGGTTTGCCAGCAACTACCTGGACAAAGCATGTGTGGCCCTCACCAGATATCCCGATGCCTTGAATGGATGCACCAGCGCCGTGGGAGAGTTGAAGGACTGTGACTCCTTCGCTCATGCTCCACAAGTCTTCACTGTGATGGCAGATTACTTGGGTTCGAAGCGAAGTCGCGAAGTCGCGAAGCCCAAGCCCAACACTGCACTCCGACCCGGACATACGGAGATGAGTGACAAGACGACGAGATGACGAAGCTAAAAACCACGTACTACTAATAAGTACTACGCTCGTAAGCTATATTTACTATTACTCTACGAGTAGTATGCATACAATAGTTTCAGTATGATGCACAGTAGAGATTTTGTTATGGATAATACCACAGTATGCATACTACTTCTTGTATCATACTAGCTAGTACTCTTGTATTATTATTTATTTATTTACGGATGCGTATGTGTGAAGAGTAAGCAGGATCCCCGCCGCCCGACTGCCACTAATCAAATCACAAAAGGAAGAAGCATCTCCAGCTACTCTAGTACAATGAATGCTTCGACCGCTCTGAATCAGCTGGCACTATCAATCGAAGCCAGTACAATTATCACCGGCCTCGACTTGTACCGCTCGGGTCTCGCCCTGGACGGAGCCAAGAGGCGGGCTTCTGGGACGAAGCACGGTAGTTCCGCGAGTGCGAAGGCGAGAGCCGCGAATCTCTCGTCGAGATTTGAAGAGATGATGGCAGCCCTCCCCGTGACGACCGTCCGAAGCGCCCTGCAAACTGTCAATGAAGCTTTTGTAAGAGTGGTGGGAACAGACGACGGCCCTGCCGTCAAGCATAGAGTCGTTGAGACGAGCGATATCGAGGCGGTGCAATCCCTATGTGGGATATACGCACACTCTGGTGTTGCATGTCGGCTCGGGTTTGAGAACAAGCTCTTGTCAGCGCTTGCTGTCCTTTACGATCGGTCTAGCTATTGTGATATTGCCCATGAACCCTCAAAAGTACGGGACTTGAGAGAATCCATATTTCTCGTCTTGTCGTCACTTTTGTTTAATGGTTTGGTACAATCCGAATATAAATCCAATGGGGATGACGATGACTTGTTGCTGCAGCGAATGATGGAAGCGGTGCGAATGCTGTCTGATGCGTCAAATTGTTGCCTTGGAGACTTACAACAATGGCTTGAACGAGACAGGCAAAGCTTGGTGGACGCAGTCCAATCCTCATTACCCGCTAACGAAGAGAGAGATTATCTTATCTTAATGATACAATCAAGTCCGACGTCGACAATGGTAGCGAAAGAGCAGAAGGAACATGGGATGAGCTCGGGTGAACATGTTCCCAGTTTTGCAACAGGGATCTCTGGGTCTCAAAGTACCGTCAGCGCAACGGACCGTTTAATAGCGCAAGTTCGTGATGTTCTTCCGAACCTCGGTGAAGGCTATGTGGAAGCAGCGCTGGCATTTTATGGTTTCGATGCTCCACGAACTTTGTCAGCTCTATTGGAGGCCGAGTCTGAACCCTCTGCGCTGCACCCGCGGCTCCGTGCACTCGACACTTATCTACCAGCGAGGAAGAAAGAATCCTCGTCAGTGTACGATGTCAACGATGACCTTGAGGCGAAGGAGTTACAACGGAAACACATGCAGAAAATGGAGAAGCAGGCAGAAATGGCGGAGTACACATACGAGCTTGTGGAAAGGGTTGATATGTACAACGACGACTACGATGATCAGTACGACGGAGTCAGCAATAATGCTAGCGCTGCCGATATGGGGACGTATGATATCGATATTGATGCCATTCGGGAGTACAATCGCATACGAAAGGAGGAGGAGAAAGAGAGTGCATTTTGGGAGACGTCACGAAATCTTAATCGCAATAGAAAATCTGGTGGCAAGAGTGGCTCCGAAGGCGAAGGCGAGGAAGGAAAGATATATAGGGGACCAGACAAGGGGAAGGGTGGACGACTTATTGGCCCTGACGGCAAATACCTTCCGACGAAAAAGGGTGGCAAGAAAGGAAAGAAGCAAGCCGTTGCCGCCGCCGCCCAACCAAAGAGTGGAAATGGCGGAAATGCCAATTCTAAGGGCGACTCAAGCGAAATGTCCAAATTGCAGAAAAGGCGAAAGGACATGAACAAGGCAAAGGTCGGTAACCATCATAGGAAGGAGCGGGCGGCAAAAAAAACTAGCATGTAGGATTCTCTCGCAGTGAAGCTCCTCATATGATTGAGTGTGGTTTGGTGGGGCGCTGTCGGCATCGATCGAAAAGGGGGGTCATACGAGAGGGATGGGTGTGTAAATACGCAACACATATCGAAGTTGCGCGCTTGCTGTTTTTAATACTATTAAGTTAGATTAGATCAATGCCGCCTTCAAATCACTGTTGGAGAATGGCAAAAACAGAGCTCAAGACCTGACGTTCCACTATAATTGTCCTGCCTTCGCAAATCATAAAATTATATTTCGCTAGAGCTCCCTACAAGAGCTCGTGAACTTCGTCCAGCATCCGGTCTTCCTCAACAAGTGGGATCCCGTTTTCATCAACTGGCACTGCTCCTGGGTAGGTTCCACCACGCCTATCAAACTTCATGAAGCCGCCTGGAAAAACCATTCCTTTGTCAACGCTCATATCAAGATCAAGAGCATCTTTTGTAGTACCCCTCACGGTAAATCTAGCAGGGGGTGCATTATAACCCATATCGACTTGAATCCTCCAATAATTGTACCACTTGTCACTTTTAAATGATTGTTCGGCTTGATAAGTATGGCCATTGCCATGAATGTAGACGACAGGAATGTCTGTCTGACTAAGACGTTCTTGCAAAAACTTGTTGAAACGCCGGCCACGGGCAGAGTGTCCAAATGCAACGATGCCGCGGACATATTCCTTGCTGTTCGGATCCGCCTCGGGGTCGCCAACTTTATAATCGTTGAGATATTTTTTGGCCCACTCAATGTCATTTTCGATAATGGTATCCCAATCACTTTGGGTGATGTACTTATTTGTCTGTCCGCCGACAAGATTCAACCCAAGGAAAACGACACCGCCACGAACGAATCCAAAGTTAACTTCTTGGCCAGGCATTCGATCCACTGTCGCGGGGAATGCGCTACGGCCTGCCCAGTTCTTCTCGAAAGGTATGAATGTTGAGGCCCAGTATTGCCATGCGGCATCAGAATTGGGACAATCGTTCCAATCGTTGTCGCCTGGCAGAAATAGATTTGGAAGCCCAGAGTTGTCAGTAAAATATTTAGCAACCTTCTTGTATCGATTGATATCACATCTTGTCTTCTTAGGGTTCTGGATATCCCCGACGTGGACCTGGAATATATCATCGTCCTTGAGATTGTTTGTCTGGTCGCGCAGTTGCTCAACGAGAGCAATCTCTTGCTTAAGGAGGTAGGGAACATCGCCCTAGATAAAATAATTGAATTCAGATTCGGCAGATGTTTTGGTTAGAAAGAGAAAAAAGAATGGAATCTTGTGGTCCTTACCACATGACATGCTTAGGAAAGGCTTCAACTTACAATGACATAAAAGGAGAAGGTTTTGTGCCCATCGAAGTCCTCGTCAGCTTGTTCCTTGTCTGCCTCGTCGTTCTTGTCACCTGCGCAGTTGCCGCACATGATTGGACAGAGGTCACGAACCAATTTGCCGTTGCCAAAAACAACCTCGCGGTAGCACTTTAGAAAGTTGGGGTCGGCGCTCGCGGTCAGCTTCGCGCATGAGCTGAATATCTCGTCATCCCTGTTTCCGTTAACAAAGTATTTGAATGGCGCGCTCGTTTGCGTGCATGGGGTCGCCGTAGACACCGGCAGATTTTGCGTGGGGGACCGCGTTGGGGCGGAGATTCCCGGTACAGCGACGGGACGAAGCGTCGGGCGGGCCGTCGGACGGCGCATTGCTGTGGGATGCTTGGTCAGTTCCCAATGCCAGGAACCTTCGAGTGAAGTGGAGCCATCGGCGGCTGTTGGGGAAGTTGTTATGAAAGAGAATCCGTTCGCGGTCTCTGATGATGACGGAGGGAAAATCAGTCCCGTGAAATACAGGGCGGCGAAGGCGCCACCACCTACTAGGATGAGAATGAGGCAGAGGATGAGCAGGTAGACTCTCGGGAAACAAGAGGACGACTTCCCGATATCCTCCTCACTCTTTGGGGGATTGTACGAAGAGGAAGCCTGTGTCGATCGCGACGGCTTCTGCCGAGCAATGATCGACGACGGAGGCGGTCCACGAGAAGACGGCGGAGCCTTACGCCGGCCATTGAACGCTCCTTGGATGCCGTCCTCTTCCTCCCATGAATTTGCGGAATGCTCCGTCCTGGGAGTGACGTCGTCGTCACTTCCACCGGGGGATGGGGAACCTGCGGTAGCACCGGTGACAATGGATGAGGGTTGGACAGTTCTCCGGCTGGGAGACCTGCGCGGCCTGTCGTCGCCGTTGGCGCTCGTCCGTTGCCTCGATGGCGAGGGGCGCGGCTGGCGTCTGCTCCCTGAAGGCGACTGCGACGAAGAGGGGGGGCGGGACTTTTCCTTAGCCTTAGACTCGCGTCGAGGATCGTTCGGAGGGGGGGGAGGGGGAGGGGGAGGGGAAGTCCCGACTCGGACAAACCCGGTTGCGATGCTCAGGGTGGGGAGGTCGCCCTCCTCGGTCCAATTTGATGCTTCATTCGCATTGCTCATCACACTCGGCTCACCGGCGTCTTCGACGCCGACACCATCATCATCTTCAGGGGGAAGCTCTCCAAAGCCGAATCCCAACGGCATCTTGACCGCAACAGTTGCAGTAGTTGAGCCTCAGATAGACGCGCGTGCTTCCTTCGTCCAAAAGATGCTGATGCCTCAATATGAAATCCGATATCTTGTCGGAGAGTTTCGAAGTAAGTGAACACACGGGTTTGTATCGTGTGGCGTGGGTGGCGAAATAATTTATTGGATTGTGGGGTTCGACCGAGCGGGGCAGGCAGGGGCTTTTGAGCTTATGTAGTGATTGCTCGTACTTTAGTGAGAGAGAACGAGCGAATGCCAATCGTACCTGGATTACACTTTGAATAGCACAAAGCATGTATCCATACTTACTAGCTATGCATACTCTAGTAGTAGTATTATGTATCGCAAGTCATCGTGCTATCTCTACGTAGGAATTCATAGAGTAGACAAATCCTACGCATATTATCCATAAAAAGTTATGTATAAATAATAATGTATGCAGTAGAAGAAAATGAGATACTGGTAAATAAATGCCGAATCGGTGCGCGGGTCTAAGTCATTCATCATACACACTATCATCAGAAACGATGAATTATTATTAAATTTTCGTACGGGAGACGACTAATGTAGTATGGATACTAGTCTAGAGTACAGTATGCATACTCTCGTACTTCAGACCCGGAAGACCGGCTGGGTTGCGCGCCCTCTTCTTGCAAAATTTGTCCCTATATATCCAACCCTAAACCTAATGAATCAAGAATCCCGGCCGGCCAGGGCATCGCAGGCTCCGGGTAGTTTCCAAAACCTCAATCTCAAATCCGATTTTCTCTCTCGCAGTGGCTTAACAAACAAACAGTAATGCTCTTACATAATA
>Ga0315315_10004529_pt1 | contig 12806 bp, 10 predicted proteins | sample M140m3416metaG_FD_203699 | JGI IMG/M metagenome (GOLD analysis project Ga0315315, IMG submission 203699) | Ammonia-oxidizing marine archaeal communities from Monterey Bay, California, United States - M1 40m 3416 | ecosystem: Environmental > Aquatic > Marine > Intertidal zone | place: USA...
TGGGCAACTGGGACCCAGACAAATGCGACGAGGGCCGCTGCGGCCGGAGGGAAGACCTCGTCCTTCAGGGGAAGAGCGTCCGGGTGGGCCCGCTGAGCAATACGGGCGACCTGCGAAAGGCGGGCCAGCAGCATCAGGCGGGCCAGCAGGATTAGGTGGCCCAATGCCCACGCAAACTCCGAATGCCTTTCCGCCTCCACGCCCCAGAGAGGGACGCGGTGAAGCAGGTGGTGGTCAACGTCGTGGGCGTGCTGACAGCAACGCCAATGCAGAGGATTTGCAGATTGCGATTGCAATCCTGCGGCAACTGATCGACGAGGATCCTGAGAATGTAAGTTATTGTTTGTCTCTGGCACGCTCACTTCGGCAGCAAGAGCATGATGCGCGTTTTCGGCCGCGACAAGGATCTGACTTGGGGGCTCGCGAATCGGTTGGCCTGTTGCGGGATCTCAAAGAGAAGCACCCCAACAATCAGACTGTATTATTTGAGCTTTCAGAGGCCTTGGCGGATCACCATCTATTTAACGCAGGTGGTCCTGAGTTCAGTGACAGCGAGGCGCAGCTGATCGAGGCAGCTGATACGTTCACGCATTTGTGTGAAGTGCATCCGAACGTTCCTGCCTATATCAATGCGATGGTTCACACGCACTTCAAGCTCGCGATGTTGATGGAACGCGCATCACAGGATGCTTCTGAGCAGGACAAGCGTGAGCTGAAAAGTCAAGCGAAGGCGGCATTGCGGCGAGCAGTGGATGGCTATGCCGCACAGGTACAGATGCATCCAGATGCACTCGGGTACCGGGCATGGTACGCACTGTTTCTTTACCACGATGGAAAAAATTCACTCAGTAGCGGGCTGTATGAGCAAGCTGTAGCATCCCTGCAAAAATCAGTGAAGCAATGGAATCAAGTAATTGAGTCAAAGCCTGAAGAGCGAATCAGTTGGCGAGCATTGCCTGAGGCTTACCGGAATTTGGGGCAGGCTTTTGAAGCCATTGGAAATATGAAAGAAGCTAAGGCTGCTTTTGATATGGCCGCGGTTAGTCAGCGGATGATTGATCTGGGACCCTAGCAGTTAAAGTGGCAAGGTAGACATGTAGGACAACGCTCCGCGTTCGTACTAGCGATTTCCTGTCATGTTGAATCGGGTTCCTTTCAGATAGACACTTTTGACTTTCAAGCGAGGGGACAGGATAACGATGTCTGCCTGTTTTCCTCGTTGCAGGCTACCGATTTGGGAGTCCATTCCAACTCGTTCAGCGGGTGTCAGTGACGCCATTCGGACGACATCTGTCAGTGGAATTCCAGTTGACTGATGCATGTGCCGCACCATGTGTGCCATTCCGCTTACAGAGCTGGCCAGCGAATCTTTACTTGCCCAGCCGACTTTACCGTCGCTGGTGAACCATGATCCACTCTGTTGAGGGCCGAACCGATATTTACCTGGTGGCATGTCCAAAGCTCGGTTGCAATCAGTCACCAAGCATAGTCGGCTGGCCGTTTTCAGTTGCCAGGCAAAGCGAAGCAGTTCAGGTGACAGGTGCATTCCATCTGCAATCACCTCGGTGCTCATTTCTGGATTGCCGAGTACGTATTCGAGCATGCTGCCCTGCATCGGGACGCCGAGGCGTTTACGAACAGAGGGCACAGTACTCATCGCGCACCAAAAATGATCGACGTGGCGCATTCCATTTTTAAATGCAGTGTCCATCTCGGACCAGCTTGAGTTTGAATGGCCACATGTAACCAGACATCCTTTCCGGCGAGCGTATCGGTAAAACTCAGCAGCTCCTGGCAACTCAGCCGCACAGGTTGCAACTTTGATGATGCCAGATTTAAAGTAGGCTTCATACTCTTTTGCGGCAGGCGTGCGACGGCCTGATGCGCTATGACAACCAACTTTGTCTTTGGCAAAGAAGGGACCGTACAGGTGCACTCCACCGATGGCAGCTCCGTTCTCGGGAGTCCACGTCTGTTGAGCTCGTGTGCTGGCATCTAGCATTGCTGCGATTTGCTTGGGACTGCCCGTGGTAGTGGTGGGGAACAGCGTGGTTGTCCCATGTCTGGCATGGGTCCTGCAGCTCTGTTGGACCGCCTCGAGGCTGCCGTCCATGAAATCGCTGCCACCCCCACCATGAACATGGATGTCGACGAAGCCGGGGCTAATCCATCCACCCTTGGCATCGATTGTCTCGGCAGTCTTGGGGATCCGGTTCTTTGACTGTCCCACGTACGTAATTTTGCCATCTCGGCAGACGACAACTGCGTCATCAACGGTGCGGTCGGGCAAAACGGCTATTCCACCTGTAAAGCAGAGAGTCGGCAACGTATTTTTCCTTCGGATTGGCAAGGCAACGTCGTTCAAAGATTGTCAGTGAGAACGCCAACGCACGCTCTTTACAGGGAATAACGGGAATCCTCTGTTCATCCACCCGAATTCGTTAGACGCTCCATGTTTGCATCGTAACGTAATGACCGGCTTGGTTGTCACCACAGCGAGCGAAAACCGCGGACCGCGTCACAACGGACAGGCGATCGGATCAGCACAGGGACCGGTGAAACACGCGGGTCCGAAAAATAGCTGCTCGACAAACCCAGAGCCCGACAAACCCAGAGCCCGACAAACCCAGAGCTCGAGAAGGGTTAGGCGGACCGTCTAGCGTGCCGAAGATTCAACGGAATGATTCGGCCCTTGGCAGCCAGCCAGCGACACCGCGTTGCTTGTCCAGATTCAGTTTGGCCTCGCAACGCATTTCATCGTCCTCAGCACGCAGTCGGACATGGACAATGACTTCACTTCCCAGAGGTTCGTCCATCGTCCAGTCGAGCGGAATATGGAACCCACTGACCGGTGAGTTTTTGACAAAACTGAGTACTTGTTCGCGATCAAAGTTCCAGCGTCCAAGTCGAGCCAGCGACGGCTCACGTTTCGGATCCAATACCACAATGGACATCTCACCATCTACCAGGAATTCGTTCAGGCTAATGGTCTTGCCAAGATCGTTTACAACATTCACTACGAGCAGCATGTCCTGAATTTTCTCATCAATACGACTTGCACCAGATAGGGTGGGATGAATTTTTAACGAGTCAGGCACTCGGTTATTTGACTTGACTGAGTCAGGCAATTGGATCTGACCTGGTGGTTTGTTCTTATCGGGAGAGCCAAACTGCGGGGGCAATTGTTCCCCGGGCAGTACTGGTGGTAGCTCAGTGTCTTCTTTCCCCGGGGGAACCGGCCCGCCAGGTGCAGGGTCAAGCAGTCGCGTTCTGGCATTTGGTTCCGATGGCTTGGCCGTATCAGATTCTCCGCTCGATGGAGGAAGTGAGAAGGCGGAAGGAGGCGTAGCGGCCGAATCTTTCGGTGATTCCGTGTCAGGACTGTTCGGATTTAACCCGGGGAAGGCTGGGGTCGGCAGCACGTTGGGGGGTGACGTGGCTGGTGGATCTGTCAGGGGAACTGGATCGAGGTTGAACGGTTTTTTGGGATCGGCGGTGCTGCCTGGTTCATTGATATCGATTGCGCCCGGTTCGACTCGTTCACCCTCATCAAAGGTGGGCGGCAGTAAGTCACTGAGTCCGATTTCCTCGTCTTCTGCTGGAAACACATCTTTGGTGCTGTCGCTGCGATTTGCCTTCGGATCAGGTGTGGGTTCGAAACTTGGCTCTCCTCGATAAGTTCCCTGCTTTCGCAGGGTGTCCGGGCGGCGAGCAGGTTTTGCAGAATGGATTGGGACTTCGCTTGCTTCGATCCGCGCCCGTTTCAGTTTTTCCGCAAGGACGCGGTTCTTGTAATCTGCTTCGTAAAGCTTGTCTTCCAGAACTCGCACCTCGCGAATCATCTTCTGCTGGTATAAGTCCTGCTGGGCACGGCTTCGGCACCCATTCGCAGCAGGCAACACAACGCCGAGAATTATCAAGGCGAGGTAGGGGATTCGGAGATGGGGGGTATCGCTCAACACGTTCGATTTCGGCAATCAGGTGTGGCAATGAGGGGTGAGACGGGTCGCACACTTCAATCCATTCAAATACCAAGCGAAGCGTGGTGAGGTCAACGGCGGATCACCAGGGGGTTGCTTTTGGCCTTTTTTTTGTCGGGAAAAGGCCGAGTTGAGAAGCGAATGGTGTGCGACTCAGGCTCCCATCGTGTCAGCCGCCTTTCGTTTTTGGGCGTTTTTTGCGGCGAAACGTTTGCAAGCATTGTGGGGAAAGCCCGTTGACTGGCACAATGCCGCTCCAAGAGGAACGTGCGGGCGATAGGGGGGCTTATTGACCCACCTGGCACGGCTGACGACGATTTCAATCTGGCTGTGGAGACACGCTGATTAGAAAGTGAAGCTGGAGCTTGTGTGCTTGGGTAGCAATGGTGGTTTTGGAACGCCATCGCTGCGTTTCATCTGTTTGCTTCTGACGCTGATCTGACACGTGATTTGTGTCGCGGAAAGACGCAGCGTCGGATTTGTCATTGTCATGGTCACTTGAGCGAACCGAATGCCAATCTTTCCGTAGGAACGGGATACCTCAAGCAAGGGAATAAAAATGTCGAATGCAACTGAATCAAATCAAGACCCGATGGCCTTGATCAATCTTGAAATTCAACAGGCGTGTGCTCCGTTTCAGCGTCTGGTTGGCGAGGTCGGTAAAACGATTGTGGGTCAGGAAAAGCTGATTCATCGGATGCTAGTTGGCTTATTGGCCAATGGTCATTTATTGATCGAAGGAGTTCCTGGTTTGGCGAAGACAACGGCTGTCGCTTGCCTTGCCAAAGCAATTCGTACCGACTTTCAGCGGTTGCAATTTACGCCTGACTTGCTTCCGGCCGACTTGATCGGCACACAGGTGTACCGGCCGCAGACGCAGGAGTTTGTGGTGCAGAAAGGCCCGATCTTTTCCAATCTGGTTTTGGCCGATGAGATCAATCGTGCTCCCGCAAAGGTCCAAAGTGCATTGCTTGAGGCGATGCAAGAGCGTCAGGTCACGATCGGTGGCGAAACCTTTCCTTTGCAGGAGCCGTTCCTGGTCATGGCGACCCAGAATCCGGTGGAGCAGGAAGGGACTTATCCGTTGCCTGAGGCTCAGGTCGATCGTTTCATGCTCAAGGTGATTGTGGAGTATCCAAGTCGAGATGAAGAAATCGAAATCTTGGACCGCATGTCTCGGACAAAAGTGAAGATGGATGTTGAGGCAGTTGCTTCACCCGCCGATATCCTAACCGCTCGTGAACTAGTGGATCGAATTCACGTAGATCGAAAGGTTCAGGAGTATGTGGTCGACATCGTGATGGCGACACGGAAACCATCGGCTTACAACTTACCTTTGGATGATTTGATTGAATTTGGAGCGTCGCCTCGCGCTACGATCAATTTGACGCTGGCGGCTAAAGCGAACGCTTTCCTTGATGGACGAAGTTATGTGACACCTCAAGATATCAAGTCGATGGCGATGGACGTATTGAGGCATCGTGTCGCTGTGACTTATGAAGCCGAAGCCGAGGAGAAGACATCGGAAATGTTGATCGAGCAGATCCTCAACACTGTCCCTGTTCCTTGATTTTGAGTTTCGAGATCGTGGTTGCGAAAGGACAATGTCATGATTCCACGCGAGATGATGCGGCGGATACAGCGTATCCAGATTCATACCTCCCACCTTGTTGATGACCTGCTAGCGGGCCAGTGGCATTCTGCGTTTAAAGGACGGGGGATCGAGTTCGAAGAGGTTCGCCCCTATCAGGCAGGCGATGATGTGCGAACCATCGACTGGAACGTTACCGCGAGAGCCGGCGAGCCCTTCGTCAAGCTGTTCCGTGAGGAGCGTGAATTGTCCGTGATGTTGCTGGTAGACCTGAGTGCATCTCAGGACTTTGGCACAAATGTGCAGACAAAACGCGAGCTGATCACAGAACTGGGAGCCACTCTCGCTTTTAGTGCGATTAAAAATAACGATAAGGTTGGGCTTTCACTGTTCACTGATCAGATCGAGAAGGCAATTCCACCACGAAAAGGGAAACGTCATGTGCTCCGATTGATCCGCGAACTGTTGTACTGCCAGCCGATGGGGCGGGGCACGCACCTGAAGTCAGCGTTGGATCACCTTCACCGTACAGCTTCACAACGCACGGTGGTGTTTTTGATCAGTGACTTTCAGGATGCTGGGTTTGAGAAGACACTAAGAATTACTCGCAAGAAGCATGATGTGATCCCGATCATGGTCAACGACCAAAGGGAAGTTGATCTACCCAACGTAGGGTTGCTGCGGTTGCGAGATCCAGAGTCTGGGAACATGGTCACGATCGACACTGCTAGTCGGCGACATCGTGATGCGTTCCAAAAATTGCAAGCCGCAGAAGCCGAAAAGCGAGATGCGGTCTTTCGGCGTTTGAAAATGACCCCCATTCGTCTGGCAACAGGCGAAGATTATGTTGAGCCACTGAAACGTTTTTTCCATCGTCGAGAGGCCGAACGTTGAAACCTACTACTCGCCTCATTGCCTTCGTTGTTGTGCCGTGCCTGCTGCTGTGCCTGGTGCCACTGAAGTCAAGTATGGCCGATAACGCATCGCCAGAAGACTCTGCGGCACCCGTCCTGCAGCGTTTTGAATCCACCGACTCGCCCATTTCTGTCCTGGCTGAGATTGTGGCTTCAAAATCGCAAGTTGCAGTCCCGATGCAGTACTTCGTGACGATTGATGCGCCTCCCGGGGCAACCGTGGTTTTACCGCCCATTGCTGGCGTGTCTATCAACGAAACCGAGAAACTGTCGATTGTGGATCAGCCGCTGGGCGACTTTTTGTTGACGGGGGTTGCGGTCACTCGTGACGTGCCGACCGGGGCAGCAAGTGGTGCAAGACGCACGAAATTGTTGCTCGACATTGAATCGCTCAAGCCAGGACTGCGGCAGGCACCGGCCTTGGAGGTCGCTTATCGCCTCGGAGACCAAGAGGGTGACACGACGGGGACTGCTGCGGAAGGTACGGTCAGGATCCCTGCTCTCGGTATCGAGATTGAAAGCGTTTTGGTTGCAGACGATGCTCCGGATAAGTTTCGCGGCATCAAAACCGCAATGGCAACCCCGGTGGATGATCCGGTGCCGCCCAATCCGCTGCTGGCGTTGATGTTTGTTGGGGTGGGAACGCTGTTTGTTGGTTTCTTTTGGTGGTCACGCCGCGGCAAGTGCGCGAAGCCAGAGCGATGGGCTTTGCAACGGATTGGCGAATTAAAACAGGCCTACGATTCCAACCAGATCGATACGGCGGAAGTATATGCAGATCTTTCAGTTGTGCTGCGTGATTATGTTCAGTCTGCATGTAACACCCCGGCCACAGCGCTTTGTACATCGGAGTTTTTGGACGTCTTAGGGCGTGACGGGTTCGGCGATGGGGCGATCTCCGGGGCCCGCTCTATCCTCACCAGGGCGGACGTTAGTAAGTTCTCACCTGAGGTGGAAGCGTTGGGAGAGGACGGGAACTCACCATTTGACCAAGCACGTTCTGTCATCGAGGAGTCCGTTCGATTGCAGAACCTGGCACGACAACGAAAAGCTGGCAGTTCTGCTGTTCAGGCAACCATGAAGACGGCCCGAAAGGCGGAGGCATAAATGTTTTATAATCCATGGTTTCTGACACTGTTGCTGTTGGTTCCGTTCGCAGCCTGGAGATTGTGGCGGGCTAATCAAGTGACTTCGATCAACTACAGTTCTGCTGCGACTGGTTGGGCAGCGCGGCCAACGTTACGGCAGCGTTTGGTCTGGTTACCCCCTGCGATGACTCTCGTTGCGATTGTGCTGATGGTCTTGTCCTTGGCCCGCCCTCGCCATGGTCGTGAGCAAACACTGGTTAGCACAAACGGGGTGGCGATAGAATTGGTGGTCGACCGTTCCGGTAGCATGCAGGCTCTTGACTTCCAAATCGATGGCAAGAACGTTGACCGTCTGACAGCAATCAAAAATGTGGCTGGCAAATTTGTATTGGGGGCGGATGCCTCCGAGACCCAGGCGGCGCTGGAAGGGCGTGTCAGTGACTTGATTGGACTCGTAACCTTCGCTGGTTATGCAGATGCGATCACACCCTTAACGCTGGATCACTCTTTTCTTGTTTCGCAGCTCGAGGGGGCCGAAATCGTCACCACGCGGGCCGAAGATGGCACTGCGATTGGTGACGCCATCAGCCTTGCCGTCGACAAATTAAACAATTTGGATAACCGACAGGCTGATGAGATCAAGAGCAAAGTCGTCATCTTGTTGACTGATGGCGAGAACACTGCGGGCCAAATCGATCCCGAGGCCGCTGCAGAATTGGCCAAGACGATGGGAGTCAAAGTCTACACCATTGGTGTCGGGACACGCGGTGTTGCACCTTTTCCAGTTCGTCGATTTGATGGACGTATCATGATTCGCAATGAGCGGGTCAGCATCGATGAAGTAATGCTCGAGAAAATCGCGGACACCACAGGTGGTAAGTATTTTCGTGCGACGGATACCGAATCGTTGGAAGCGATCTATAACGAAATCAACCAGCTGGAAACAACTGAAGTAGAAACACAACAGTTCGTTGACTACCGTGAGCTTGCTGTTCAGCAAGTGAGAATAGGCGGGATCAGGGTACCACCCCTGCTGTCGCTTGCGATGGGATTGTTGACACTGAGGATGATTCTGAGCCTTACTTTTCTACGACGTCTTGCTTGAGGGATGCGGTTATGAATCCTGACGAACTACAAATCGGAAATGCGCAGAATCTGCAATGGATGTGGATTGTGATGGTAGTGGTGCTGCTGGCAGTACTTTCGCTTTTCTGGCAGCGAAAGGCAGCAATGCGATTCGCATCCGGTGAGATGTTGACGCGTATTCTGCCGTTGGGAAGCATCTATCGATCGGCTATCTCGCTCGCACTCGTGATTGCATCGATGGTGCTGCTCGTGTTCTGCATGGTTGATGTTCGGTGGGGAAAGGTGGAACGAGAAGTTCCCCAAAGTGGTATTGAGGTGATGTTCGTCCTCGATGTCTCACGGAGCATGATGGCGGAAGACGTGACTCCCAATCGCTTGGAAAGAGCGAAGCAGATGATCAAAGACACGGTTGATGAGATGGCAGGCGATCGAGTCGGGCTCACAATCTTTGCGGGAGAAGCACGCCAGCAGATTCCCCTGACCAATCATTACGACGATTTCAAGCAAAGTCTTGATGAGGTCGGACCGAGCAGTCTTAGTCGTGGAGGCTCGCGTTTGGGAGATGCGATTACCGTTGCTTCACGCGGGTTTCTGGAGGTTACCAATGATCACAAGGCGATCGTGCTGCTGACTGATGGGGAAGATCAGGAAAGTCGGCCGCTAGTCGCAACGAGATCGGCAAAAGACAAAAATGGCGTACGTATCTTTACCATTGGTCTCGGTGATCTTGAGAAGGGGGCGCGGGTTCCCGTTCAATCCTCACGCGGCAGTGATTTCTTGACTCATTCCGGCAAGCCTGTCTGGTCGAAACTAGACGGTGCTACGCTTGAGAAAATTGCCGCTGAGTCTGGCGGTGCGTACATCCCGGCTGGAACAAAGCAGGTCAATATGGCTGACGTCTATCACCGCTACATCGCTAGCGTTGACCAGACGGAATTCGAGACCGCAAAGGTTGATTCCTATGAAGCGAGGTTCCAATGGTTTCTCGCCCCAGCTTTGGCACTGCTGCTGCTGGAAGTTTTTTGGGTACGTGGGAAATCCAACGTCGCCAATGATGTAAGTCCTGCTGAGGAACCACACTGAGGACAACCATCGTGTTCTGGGTCACCTCGGAACAGAGTTCCGAGTCCGCAGTTACATGACTCGCGAGTCTTACTTGACTTTTTGTTTTCGGCCAAAGAGGCGACTGCGAAAGCTTGGTGCTTTCGCCTCCGTTTTCGTCACTGGCTCGGCATCCGGTTCGGCATCCGGTGCCAATGCTTTGTCGATCATCTCTTGCGTAAGCATCGTCGCCTTCAACACAGCGGCTGCTGCGTCGGTTTCGGATTCGCCCAAGTTCTCTTCTGTTCTTAACGCCGAGACCATGTTTTCACGTTGATCCAGCCAGCTTTCCACCTCGCGGTAGGTACCAGCGAATACATCAGTCTCACTGGCGTCGCGGACTACAAATTGTTTGTCGCTGACGCGAAAGGCGATTCGGAATGATTCGGTGACGGAGGTCATTTCAGTGTTCTTGGGTTAGACAGCTGGTTCTATGTTTGCAGGATCTGATACGCGTTTCGGGACGATTCTTTGTCCTCCTCGATACGTTGATGGCCCGTGCTAACTCATGCTGCATGCACATCACCCGACTGAATTCCAATTCCGTAAAACAGAAATGGAACTGTTTGAGCGAGAAACGCAGCATGAACCGAAAAAGTCGCAGTCTGCTTCAACGACAAAACATCCGTGCAGTGCTTGTTGAGTGCGGGCGGATATTGAGTGCAGGCGGATTAACAGGCCTTCATTGGAAACATGCCGCTGATTCCGACGTCGGTCGGGAAAAATCTTTGATTTAAGACAAGAAACTGAAAGTCAAGCAACTTTATCAGAATATGTCTGATTTAAACGGCGATCTGGAGAGTGTTGTGTGTCTGCCCATGGGATCGGTGTGGTGCCATCTGAGCGACTGGGGCATTCATGCGGAACTCGACAAGCCAAGTGGTTCCGTTGCCCCCCGTCTGGTTCGGTTGTCGCGTACCGCCGGGCTAGGTCGAACACCCGTCTTTTTCGAATGGGGAGCCGCTGGACAGCAGAGGCGGACAGCAAAGATGAATAAGTCTCGCCAACCGGCGAGTGTTTCGGCTGATGCAAGGCGGAATTGGCACGCGAGTATCACTCGGCTAGCAGCACCGACAATAGTTCGCAAACCACAGGCACAGCCAGCGAGTTTCCAATCAACCGATATTGGCTCCTCTGACTCAAGTTTGTTGTTGAGAAGAACCCCTCTCGAAAGCCCATCAGTTTGGCAATTTCGTTCGGTGAAAAACGTCGGATTGAATCGTGCATCGAGGAGTACAGATAAGAGCCAGACCTGATGGGACTTTTCCCATAGGCAGATGTGAAACAGGCAGTGACGGCATCACGACTACCTACTTCGATGATGTTCATCGCACTCTCGTAATGACGCACTGCATCTGGTGGAACCTTCAAGCTGTGGTCTTCCCAACAGGCATCGTTGATAAATTCTGTGAGTGGCCGTTGCCGCTTGCTGATTGCAATGTTGGGGAATGATCTACCGCCTTGTTTTGCCAGTAAATAAAATCGCTTGCGGCGCATCGGAATGCCCAAGTCAGTGGGGCAAAGTGTGTACTCCTTGCATTGATAACCTGAGTCAGTGAGCGTTTGCTTCATTTGTTGGTGGTGTTGAGAGCCTTCGAACGCAGGAACATTTTCAAGTCCAATCAGTCGAGGGAGTTCCCGCGGAATGAGTTGAATCAATCGAGCCAACGCGAGACTGCGGGAATCGAGATCTCCGAGCTGTGAGCCGCGTTTGGTGTAGGGTTGGCATGGGGGAGACAGCCACCACATGTCGAGTTCTTCATCCGAGTCTTCGGCAACTCTCTGGAGTGATTCGATGGTCGAACACCGCGGAACGAGACCGTGATGGTGCTGATACAGTGACGCTACTGATCGATCAATATCAATGGCAGTGACGACTTTCGGACGGCTTTTGCGAAGTTTATCAACGAGCGGGGCAGTGTCCGTGTGGGGATATTCAGGCAGGGTCTGCGCTGCCTCAGCGATCCCGCCAATGCCACAGAAGAGATCAGCGATTCGGATGTACATTTCACCCCCGTTTGCAAATCTTGCTTTTGGAATGATGAGCGATGCTGCCTGTCACGAGATGCGAGCGATCTGAAAAGCCGGTTCCCTTGTCTTTCCATGGAAGTGTAGGGCGTCCATGGCAGCGCTGTGTTTCCGTGGAAGTGCGGTCTACAAACTGGTAAATAACAGATACCTTGTTAGGTGGGATTGGCATTGCGGAGGCAGCATGTGATGGATTTTTAACGGCTGCTGCGCATCCCATTCGCTCTTTGAACCACCCACTGTCGAACTGAGGCTGACATGATTCAAGCATTAATTTTTGATTGTGACGGGACTCTCGTGGATTCGATGTTCGCCCATTATTCAGCATGGCGTGAGGCGCTGGTGAGCCAAGACATCGAATTGGATGAGCAGCATTTTTACCGGCATTCAGGAACGCCGTCGAGTCGAGTCATTCCCATGTTCGCTGCTGAGCAGGGGAAAGAAATCGATTTTCAGCGGGCACTGGTTGACAAAGAACAGCATTTTTTAGAGTCGATTGACTTGTTGAAACGCATTCCCCAAGTCGTGAAGATTGCTGAGAGTCACCGCGGCAAACTGAAAATGGCAGTTGCCAGTGGCGGGACTCGAAATTTGGTCCATCGTCAACTGCGGCAAATCGAAGTCATGGACTGGTTTGAAACGATTGTGACATGTGAGGACACTGAGCATCACAAGCCGGATCCGCACGTGTTTCTGGAGGCCGCCAGTCGCCTGCAGGTAAAGCCAGAGCACTGTCGGGTTTACGAAGATGGAGAGCCGGGTATCGAGGCGGCACGTCGCGCAGGCATGGAATGCATCGACATCCGCAAAATGTGACGGACAGGGAGAGCAAGTTTTGCCAAGATCGCTTTCACTGCGATCACGTTGCTGAGTGTGTCGAGCTGGTCTGGTTCGGTCGAGAGAGGGGCAGTGGAGAGAGGGGTGGTGGAGAGAGGGGCGGTGGAGTGAGCGTATCTTGGGTAGCAGCAGTAGCCGGTCGCAACTTTCCTGTCGAATCAACGATGCCGGTTGGGTCGCT
>Ga0315315_10004531_pt1 | contig 12801 bp, 8 predicted proteins | sample M140m3416metaG_FD_203699 | JGI IMG/M metagenome (GOLD analysis project Ga0315315, IMG submission 203699) | Ammonia-oxidizing marine archaeal communities from Monterey Bay, California, United States - M1 40m 3416 | ecosystem: Environmental > Aquatic > Marine > Intertidal zone | place: USA...
ATTCTATTAATACCGAGAGAGTTGAATCTGGCGATGGGACTTTAATTGACTTAATATATAATATTAGCGTTACTGGACAAATTATTGCCACTGGAGATATAACTAGTCCCGGCGTTCGTCAAAACAACTTAATGAGTCAGATGATTGCTAAGTTAGCCCTCATGGAAAATGAAGTTCCTATCGGTAAGCTTGAGATAGTTTCGTATGGAGGTCTTGCGGATGACTTCGCATTTAATGATGCTGTTCTTACTGGCGTTGAATATGCGGATCAGGATGACTCTGGTTCTGTGCAATACCAAGACTATACCTTTACCTTTAGTGCCCATAAAAGAGACGGTATAAAACAAGGTAATACTTATTCTCTTACTACCGCTGAAGAAACTTGGGAGATAGCTGAAAACTCAGAGAGAACTTTTGAGAGTAGTACACTGTCGGGCACACCCCTAAAAACCTTTACAATTACACACACGGTAAATGCTACAGGATATATTAAATCACTCGATACTGCCTATCAAAAATCTGCATGGTCTGAAGCAAAAGACTGGGTTTTAAGTAGGCTTGTTGATAACCCCGACGAGACTATAGCCAATGACATGGCGGATAAAGGCAGATTCACTGATTTTATTCCTATATATATGGGAGCTAACGCTGATGACTTTATTGATCTTGGTACAGAGGAATATTATAACCATAATCGTGTAGCCACCTCCGACTTATCCGGTGGATCTTATTCAGTAACTGAAACTTGGTTTGTCTCCAAAGAGTCAGTAACGCATGACGTGGAGATCAATTACGACCTAAATGAAGAACAGGTCGCCTCTGTTGTTGTAAATGGAACAATATCAGGACTCAGTAGTTCTACTTTTCGCAGCAAGGAAGAAAACAAAGTAACTCAAGCAGAAGCCGTTTTGAATTCAGTTTTAGGCCAAGCTTACACCCTTGCTAGTGGTTTTTATAACACAGTTAAAGAAACTGGAGCTGGCACTTTAACTAATAATGTATTATCAAAAAGTGTTGCAAAAAGTCCTGTAGCTGGTACTATTACTTATACGGTTAACTTTAGCGACAAAGAAAAAGATAATGATGACACTATTACTGAAACCCTAACTGTTACCGATGATAATGAAGATAGATCTGTGCAAACGGTGGCAATTATAGCTATCATAGGCAAAGCAGATGGTCCAATATTTCAGGATATGGGAACCACACCAGAGAGAAAAAGAAGTGTTTCTGTTGATTGGACAATGAAAAAAGACAAGAGAGATGAGAAGCCTAGTTCAGCAGCCTTAACTGCAGCAAATGAATATAAACCAACAGGAGCGTATCAGCTTTCAAAAACTGAATCTTGGACTAAGGCAACCGGAGCTTATACTTTGAATATAGATTGGTCTTATTAATATGGCAGCAATACTTACAGAACCTTTAGAAATGTTCAACGCTTATGTCGTTGATTTCAGTTGTAGTGTTGGTTATGGCGCCGAGTCTAGCACTATGCAGATGACGCTTGCTGAAGATCTAAATCATGTAGACTCTAATAATAACCCTTCTCCTAAAACTATAAAGCATAAGAAACCTAGACTTGATGAAGATGGTAAATTTATTCCTGACGGAAATGGAAGCGTCGAGTTTGATATCGTAGATGGTTTTCCAGAAGTTGGAACTTGTTGTCAGTTTAAGTTTGAGGGTTTTGAATTTGTTGGTATATTCCAGAGATATAACTACAATCAAAGCATAAGTGGAAATCTTTATGATGTTACTTTTGAATCTCCATCTAAAGCTCTAGATGGCGTTCAGGTTATTTTAGATAAATTTGAAGGCACAGTCTTTACAGAAAACACTAGGTATCTTCCGTCAGAAGGCGCTAATTTTACAAGCCAGATAAGAAATGTTTATAATCCATTTGGGCTGAGAGAAAATCGTAGTTTTGGTGGAATATTTGGTGGGTCAGGTAGAAATGAATTTGGCTTCGATGCAAAAGAATTGCTTAGCCTTATAGAGCAAATCTCTAGGTCAGAATTTACATTTGACAACCCATCAGGAAACCCCGGAACAGACACTGATACTAATGACGATGATGAGGAAATCATTGGAGGTCCAATACACTTTGGTGAATCAAAGTTTACAATTAATTTTGGGGATCTTCAATCGCTCCTTCCTGATTTTCTAAGGATCAAAGGCGATTTCCAAAGCATAAACGCCATCGTGCAGGAATGCACGGACATGATACTTCATGACTATGTTACATATATTGAGCCCACAGTAACTCAGGTATCAACTGGCTATGGGACAGGAATTATTCCACAACAACAATTTGTTCAGGAAATTCAAAATGGCGTTTCTTTACCTCAGATGGACAATGACTACAACATAACTGGCCCAGTAATTTCATTCAAATATCTTGACAAAAAACCACAGCCTCAACCAAATGTCGTCGAAACTTTAGTAAATGAGAAAAAGAGCACAACACTTATCTCTGCTACTAATGGTAAAGAGCTTGCTGATGCAGTTACACAGAAACTAATTATTGGGGGCGATGCAACTAGAGTGTGGCACGCCGGTATGCAATATATGATACCTGTTTATGGTAAAGATCATCAGGGTGCTTGGTTGACTGGTAATGGCTTTGACGATCAGGCCAGTGTGCCTGTATGCCTAGACAATGGTTCGATATACTCAAGTAAAGTCATAGAATTAAGAGCCGCATTGTCTGGGTTCAAAACGTGGTGTTGGTATCATGTTGTTGGTAAGGCATATGGATACACAAACATAAATAACCCAATATTTTCTCAATTCGCCAGAATGACGACATCTGTTTTTAGTTCTATGAGCAACAATGCTCTTAGCCCGTTTGGTGTCTCTGCTGGTTTTGATGGATCTGTAGCACAAGCTGCTGCACAGCAAGATGCTCTAGATGGTATTCAAGGTAGATCCGATGGGTCTCAGGTGTTTGATGCCGTTTTGAATACAGCGCAAAACTATTATGGTAAAACATATTTTATTATGCTGCCAGTTGAGCCGGGTGGACTCAATAACAATATTAGGTTCACTGAACAAAAATCTGAGTCAGCTTGGCAAATGGCTGATTCTGCGTGGGACCCTACGTTTACTATAAAAGATATTGAAGCTTATGACGACGAGGGTAGGCTAAAAGCTTGCGCAGGTTACTTTCCCAGTTATTCTGCCGGTAGTAAACGATTCGATAGAGACTTTAGTGAAATAGAGAGTCCTCTACCATATGTTATGCCTGCAGCTGATTTGGTTGGGGCTACCAATGTAACAGTAGACAAAAAAATATATTGGAGACAAAACCCATATTTCCAGTCGAACAACAATCCTTATGATGATGTTTCTGCAATGGTTCATGTTACTGTCCCAAGAGTTTTTGAAAATGTTATTGATGCTAGTATGTCATCGGCAACTTCTGGCCCTAGAGCTGGAATGGACGGAGTATTTAACGCTGTTGCTGGAGGTTCAAACAATCCTCAGCTCGCACAGCTAGCTGGTTCTAGTCAGTGGTCTAGTTATAGTCAGGGATTTTCAAACTATGCAAGTTTAGAAAATGGAGTTCTTGCACTTAAATTCATGCCCAGAGCTGTTAGACCTTTTGAAGTATCTTTGCCTCAGTCAAGCATTCGATATACATGGGGACCTTGGTATCGCTACAGTGCTCATAGGGGAAAGGCTGAAGTTGAACAGTCTGACCAATTAAGACCTGAAGTTTTTGGTAGTGCGAGAGTCATGGATCAGTCGGCATTTGCTTTGGCTGGAGCTGCAGTTGCTGACATGTATCAATCTGAATCTGGAACTGTAGAACTTGCAGAATTCCCTCAGTATAATTTTGCAGAGAGATTTAATACTAATGGTCCTTATATTACTAAAATGTCTATTAAGGTCGGAACATCTGGAATAACCACAACCTATGAGTTCTCTACTTGGACTAGAAAGTTTGGTAAAATAGCTAAATATAATATTGATAGAATAGCGGCTATCAATAAGAATAAAATTGCCGCCATGAGGACAGCCAAGGAGGATGGCGCTGGAGGTAGAAGGTCAAGCCCACAGTCGGGCAGTTCTCAGGCTCAAAAACAACAGGCTCAAAATCCGATTATGACCAACTTCATGTCTGGACTCAAAGTCCCTATGGCTATTGGTCAGGCTCTCTTTACCGGACAAAGTGTTTGGGCTATGAGCAATAAAGATGGTAGTGTTAGTGTTAATGATTTTGCTAGAAAAGTAAAGCTTGGTGGTCAAGTTTATAATGCTTATGATGTGTCATTCGGTTGTACTCAAGAACAACTGTTTTCTCCCGTTGGAGTACAGCATCCAAACAATGTTAGATTAAAGCCGGACGCTAACCTACCCGCACCTAAAAGTGGCTTTTCTTACATTAGAAAACCAGATTCTCTCAGTGACACTAAAGATGGTTTGTTTGATAATGCGAATTCTAAACAGGTTTCTCCTACATCTTTTGACTTAGATCCATATTTTAGGTTTGAAAAGGTGGACTTTGGTGCGACTGTCACTAATGACTTCCAGTGGTTTGGTGGAAATCAGAATAATTTGGCATTTGAGAGAAGAGATAATGTTAGTAATACTGCTGATGAATATAGAACCTATGGTGTGAAAGGCCCAATGTTAATGTCTGGGTGGGGATATGATGTTAATGGAAATCCCGTTCCCGGTAAACAGAATAAGCAGTTTGATCCTCAAATTCCATCTGAAGATAGATCATCTTGGAAGTCTGGCCCAGTTGACTTGAAGTGGGATGAAGAACGTCAAGTCTGGGCTGGCGGATTGCAGTTTGTTGAAGGTGTTCTTACTTCTGCTATTAAAAAGGCTACTAGTCCTGATGCTCCAGATAAATCAGGAAAGATGAAACTGCGCAGACGTTTCTTCGATGGAAATAGTTATAAATGGAATTCTACTGAAGAAGAAATAACCATAACTAATAGAGACCCATCTTTAGCAGTTAGTACTTCCGGTAGCTATGATATATATTGTATGTGCGTTAGGATTAATTATGAATGGCGAGTAGTTTATGTTAGTTGTGATAGTCTTAGTCAATAATTAGGAGAGTTGTTTTGGGAAGACCCGGATGTGAACAATGTTGTGGAAAACCAGAACCAGCGCAATGCTTGAGTTGCTTGCATGCTTGTGAGTATGCAGAAGTTAATGATCCAGACCTATTGGAGAAGTATTGGAATGAAAGGGTGTACCAACCTAACGTTTCTTATTCAGACTTCGGCTATTCTGGTGAGCAGCAGGATTTTCAAAATAATTCACAAGCCTCACCTTGGGGATTTAATGTTACTAGAACATACCCAAGATTTGATCCAACAATTCACCCTTGCAATGAAGATAAATTTGAATATGTTGTATTCGTACTGAATTGTCAGCTGAACACGGAGATCCCTAATGGTGACTATGATATATGTATAAATGGTGAAAATTTAGGCACATATTATGGCAGCGACATGATCAACCCTCAAGATATTCCAACCTTTGAGGGACTTCCGTTATTCCCCTTCGACTCTAAACATAACGAGAGTCAAGCCTGTGGACCTGCTCTGTATAAACATACAATATTTGGGACTAGCCAAGAAGCTATAGATCAGGCGATTGATACTAACTTTGGTCATGGATGGTTAACATCAGGCGGTATTGGCCAGCCATCCGAGCTGATACCCCCAGAAGAAAGGAGGACTCTCGCTGACTTCAATACCTATGTTGTGCCTAAAGATTCATTTCTCATGGATGCAAGAGATATAGTTATTGACCAAAGCGGCAATCCGAGTTTTGGGCCAAGGTCTGGTTCTTTTAATATCAAGTTTATACCAAATCCCGGTATAAACAATTTAAGATTAGATCTCCGCGTTGATGGGAATGGCACCGAGGCTACCATGCGTGCTTGGGAATATTCGTTAGCGTGTGCTGTACCTCAAGGTATTCTTGACGCGGATGATGCAAGAGGTGGTCAAGATGGCGTTCACCATTATCCTGTTCAATGGACTCCTCCTAGCAAAATACAGGTAATAATCTATTCGTTAGAAAGAGGTGTTACAAATGATAATCTGGTTACTGGTGGATTTAGATTTTGTACGGTTGCTAACGGGTGTTTTTGTGCGCCGAAGGAAGAAGAGGTGTGTGATAATTTTGGGTTCAGACCTTTGTGTGTAAATCCTTTTGATTCAGATAACTATGAAGATGGCGAGGCTAAGTTTATTTCCGCCGCTGATTATGATGCTAGCACTGAATGTACATGTGATGATGAAGAGGAATATGAAGAACCAGAAAGTCCGGGAGAGCAAAATGCTGCTCCCACCTGCTACTATGAGGCAGATATTTTTACAGATCAATATCTCGGTCACACTTGCTTTGTGATCACAACAGCCACAGATGTACCCGCTGATGATCAAGGCGATAATGAATCATCGTGTTTATGTAATTGTCCAGATCTTGGACCCTATGAGGACTTCAGTCCGGGTGGCTTTCAAACCCGTCAATGCTGCCCTTGGTTAGACACCCTCAACCTTTATATAGATGCTCACGGCAATGGCTGGGAGTTTGCACCGCTCGGCGCAGCAAATATGACCCCTGCAGAAATAGAAGCTGGCGGCGGTATATATTTAGGAAATACTCGTCATTGTTCTGGCACCCCTGTTGAAAACGAGGAACCGGCTGCCGGAAATGAATTCAATCAGACTTTCTCAGGCGTTGGCGGAACCGGATGTGTACTACATGTAGGTTTTGATGCGTCAATCCCCGTGGATGGGGACTGGAAAGGTAAAACTCGACAGATTATACAGGCGGCGGTTGATAATGCGCAAGATGGTCCTCGTTTTCCAGATGGAGGTGAACCTGTCAATCCCGGCTATGCAGTTCGGATAATGAAGGCTCTACAAGCAAAAGCGGAAGAAGCGCTAGCCCTAACGAATGGTTGCCCAGCTAGAATTACCGCTAAAGGTTATGTTGGACCTTTCGCTTTTAGTCCTAGCCTAGCTCTTACAGGCGGTGTTCAAGCTAGGGGCACGATCTATGGCAGTAAGGACGGGATGTTCGGTAATCTAAATGATGTTTATTTACTTTTTGATTTAACTTTGAATTACGGTGCCAAAGCTTTATCTGATGCGATTGCTTCCGATATTACAAACTCTGATGGCCAACTTGAGTTTGATGGCACCTGTTGTGCTAAGTGGCGTGATGAGTCCGATTTGTTTAGTGTCGCTCCTGCTACATTAAGAAATGCTGGAGGAGTGGTCAGAGATAAAAATGCTGGTTTTATAGCTCTAGCACAGACCACTACTGGTACGGACATTAAGTCTAAAAATGAACGAGTCAAATGGTCTACTAACTTAGGTAGATTGTTACATATGAACCCCGGAGTAGGCACATACTCTAGCGGCTTCAACCTTTACCCGTGCGATGAAGCTTTAGTGAATGGCGTAGATGGTGATAGCATACCACTGTATATGGATCTAGCTAATCCTCTTGCCGCTACCGCACCTTTTCCTGATCCACCAGCTGATCCTAACCAAGATATGCTTGGATTTGGCCCAACTACTTCTGATTCACCTTTGGGTGTTCATGAAATTACTAGAGAGGGTGGCTATTTTGATTTCGGTGGTGGGGGTTTCGATAGTGTGCCAAGAGACCGTGTTGAAGAAATAAGGATTTTTCCATTTCTGGGAGAGCTTAATGATGAACAAATAGTATATACATTAAATGATCTTTCTACTGGTCAATATTATTTTAATGTGGATTCGGAATGTGCTGGTATGGGATGTACCAAACCTGAACAGCCAGAAGGAGAAGACCCTTGTTTGCCGTGCGGTAACTGCATTCCACTGGCTCATGAAATACCGAATTTTCTATGCATAAGCTCAGTAACTGAGTGTCCACCAGATCCCCGCGATCCCTGCCAGCCTTTTGCTGCTGATCCCGATAACTGCGCAGAGATTACAAATGGGGTAAAAGAGTATCACTTAGACGACGACGGGAATGTATATTGCGGCATACTTTGCAATACTGGATATGTTTTAGAATATGATGATGTTACAGGCTGTGCGCAATGTGTTCAGGTTCAATGCCAAGGCAGTTGTAATTTTTCATGGACTGGTAATAGCTGGAACTTTTTTCCTATAGGGAGTACGTGTCCTTGCAAATGCGAACCACCTAATATTCCGGGAACTTTTGTAGGCGAAATAGGTCAAGGAACTTGTGTTGACGATATTGCTAACCGAATATGTGGTGAAGGTAAATGTTGGTGGACTTGGTTTAACCTTGTCGGTGGTGGAGGAGAATGGCGTAAAAATGGAACGGATGATCCATTTGGTATTTCTACTGATTGTGAATGTCGTTGTGACCCACCTAATAGAGATGGTTTTGCTGGCGAGCAGCTCCCTACCGGATGTTATGAATAATTTAAGGATTTTAATATGAAGATGTTATGTGGAAAATGTAGTCAAGAAAGAGAATTCGTTTCTTATAATGGAAAGAAATACTTTATATGTAGAGCATGTGAACCTATGTGGGATCAGCTTGGAGATGAAGTAGTTAAACTTGAGACTCCTACGAAGCCACCTATGCCTAAAAAAGAAAATGATAAACAACCTGAAAAGGTTGGAATAACTAAGAAGGCGGCTAACTTTACCAAGGCTGTTACTAAGCATGCTTTTAATGGTTTTAGAAAAACTCCTAGCATGGTATATAGATCTAGAATAGATATTTGCAATTCATGTGAATTTTTATTAAATAATAAGGAATGTGGAAAGTGCGGTTGTCCAGTAGCAGAAAAGGCTTCTTGGGCATCAGAACAGTGTCCCATAGGCAAATGGGAAGTGTATAAAGAGACTACCGGGAAATGTGGTGGTTGTGGCAGAAAATAACTTAAAATTATGTTCATAAGTGGCATTTTTGTGTATTATAATACATAGGTGCTTTTAGATACAATAAAGGAGACTTTAAAATGGCAGAAATAACTTTCGGGATTGGTTCCCAAAATAACATCGTAGGCTCAGGGCTGGGCTTCTACGGAGCTTCGTTTGGCTCCTCAGTGCAAATTGGTGCTTTTCAAGACAGAACATTTGTAACGAATTCAGCAGGTACAGCTCAAGGCCCAGCGGCTAATAATATTAAATTTACAGTTCCAGCTACAGGTAACACCCAGACAATTGGCTCTGGTATTCCTCTTACTAAGATTAATTCTGGTAATAGAAGCTTTCACATTAATTTCGATCATAGTACTGATGTTAATGTTCAGAACTGTCAATTAAGAATATATGACAGAACTAATGTCAATTTCCCAGCTTCTGGTGTGACCACTAAGGTTTGTGAATTGGTAAACTTTGCAGGTAAGACATCAAGCGCTTGGAATAGTGACAATGGCGCTGATAATACTGCCTTACAGGGTAACTTCTATGGTTCTGGTGACATGTTCTGGTGGGGAGCTCCTTGGCCAGATGCAGGCCCAGTAAGAGCTGGACAAGACTTCTATGATAACTCTTCTGGAGTTAGATTCCATAACTTTACTCAAACAGAAGCTACTGCAGGCAATGGTAATGGTGACTCAAGACTTGGAAGCGTCACTGGTGATACCGAAACTGTTGGTGGTACTGGTGTTGTGGTTCCATTGTACAACTCTCCCGGAAGTGGCGGACACTTTATAAATAGTATTAACACTGATGTCGCCGCTGTTCAACCTAAATGGTTACAATACTATGATAATAGTAACAGACCTGATGACTGTCCTAACTTGGGCACAAAAACTACTACTAATACATTTGGTGGTACTGGTCTTGCTAAGCGTCATACTTGGTTTGTTGGCATTTCAGCTTCACCATTAAGTATTGGATCTAAGACACAATATGGACTATATGTATCTCTAGAGTACCTATAAAGACTTGAGCCTTTAAGTCCATTAAAAAAGCCCTGCCTAGTGTGGGGCTTTTATTTTTGTGTAAAGAGAAAATTGCAGAAGAACTTGTGACCACCTGCTTTAACTTCTTCCAGCATCTTGCGGTAGTTCTCTTCTTCCGTAAAGTCATTTAGCGCGTGCATAGTTTGTCGATAGTTTTCAACCCACTCAGGAGTTCTAAGTTCGGGCGATTCTTTTAATATAGTTTGTAATCTTATCTGCCAATAGTCATGGTCTGAAGCTGTGTACTCGAACCCTTTGGATTCTAAGTAGTCTTTAATTTCTTCTATTGTGCAACCTTCGTTATAATATGTATTTTCATGCGTCATGGTTCCCTCTAGAAGTATTCTTCCCACATCGCTGATTCTTTCTCCTAATCCTTCAAGGGCCAGCAGTTCAGTCTCCTGAAGATCCATGATAAGTATGTCTATCTTGTCTATGCTTTCCTGCTCCATAAATGTATCCAGTCTAATCGCATCAACTTCTATCTTTGTCACGGGCTCATTCATATTTGAATTTTCTAATATCGAAGACGCTCCTATGTTTGAGTTTTCGTCCAGAGCATCAACTGAATAAAAATGGATTTTTTGGTCGGTATTATATACCGCTTTTTCCACTAGTTTTATATTGGCTTGGGAGTATTTAAGATTTCTCCTACATAGATCTGCTGCATAGGGATTACACTCGAAGGCATATGACTGATCAATACTGTAAAAGCCACTAAACACCATAAGATCAATAGTATCTCTTGAACCGCACTCCACAGCAACCTCATAGTCACCTCCAGCTAGAAAGTTGCCCATCTTGCTATTCACATAATCACAGGTAAGCTGTAACTCTTCTGTATCATTTTTAATTAGTTCGTCTAAATCTATATACATCTTTCTTCCTCTAAAAGCAAAAATAAAACCTCACCCAAGTTTCCCTGAGTGAGGTCGCCCTAACCGGAGCACCCTTTATTCAAGGGTTTTAGTTTTAGGATTCCATTTCTGCCAACCACCATCAGGTAGCCAGTTTCCATCGGAGTCTTTCCGTCTAGGAAATAGTCCGCCGCCCTTCTTGTTTGCGCCAAACGCTAGCTTAGCGCCACAATCATTACAGCGAAGCTCATAGTATTCATTTCCGTCGTTTTCTCTTACGACGAATCTGAGGTCTTCTGAGCCACATTTACCACATTTAGTTTCACCAAATACTTCTTGAAAAGTAGATAGTTGCTTCCAAATCTCACGGACGCTATCCGCTTCAAATTCTACATTAAGTTTGTTTACTTTAAAATTTGCTTTCATCAATTTCTCCAATTCTTGTCATAACCCACAATCGTGTCTGGCACCTCTGTTGCTTTAGTTTGGTATTTATTAAGGACTCCAAGCATAGCCGAAGCTTTCTTCTTTTCTACATCATTAACTGATGCATAATCGCCCTCACCAGAATTAATAAACCCAATAACGTTAATGTCCAATTGCCTACATTTGTTGTCGATAAAGTTGATCTGAGACGCACTAATTTTAGAGTCCTCAGCCCACTCGCCATCTGTAGGGTTGTCCTTCTTCACACTTTGCTGAACAATAGACACAATGTCTTTTCTTGCTAATTCCTCAGCAGCTAAACATCGAATACCTAAAGCTTTACGCAAAGCTCGTCCTTCCGCACGAGTGCTTGCGGTAGCCACTGGATGAGCACAAAATAGATCATCAGTGTTACCATGCCACACATCGGCAACTTCCTTAAAGACTCGGGCTTGTCCAGAGTTCATCCAATTGATAACAACCTGATAAACAACCGTAGCTCTTCCCGGTCCATTTCCATCAGTTGCTGGGAATACTTGATCTGGGCCAGATTCAACAACCTCACCCAAAAGCAATCCCGCAACTCTTCTCAATCCTGCACAAATAGGGTTTCCGTCAATGAGTTCATCATCACGGAAGTGTCCCATTACATATTCATTCCATTCCTTTGTTGCGTACTCAGGAATATCTGGATCTTTTGGTACTGCAATTACATCTTGTTCAGTAACATTCTCAAAGTCAAATAATTCTTCTTCAATTTCGACAGTCTTTGTCATTAAGAGATCTCCAGTTCTATAAGCCTCTTCGACTTCGGAGGAAACTTAGTTGAGATTTGCTTTACTACTGGCTCAACCATTTCCCAAAGTCTATTTTCAACACCCCTAGTAAAGCTGGGGCACAAATACTTAATTCTAATAATACAGTATCCATTCTTTATCATGATACCGTTTTTAATTGCATCGTGCTTGACATATTCTCGCAGATGCTTTTCTCCAAATATGGGCATAAAATGTTGTGGCCCATCTACTTCTATAATAGTACTGATGTCTGGTAAATACAAGTCCATTTCGTACTTTTCTCCAGTTATTAGCCCTTTTTTATGGAGCTCCACATCGTACCCTATTTTACTAAGATTGCTGAAGAGGCTCTTCTCTGCCTTAGAGCCATCTCTTATCGTTTCCCTTAAGGCGTCACTGCCTTTTCTTTGTATTTCTTTGCGCTCTACTTCGCTTAACTTCTCCCAGTTCTCTTTAGCTATTGTGCTACGACGCGATCTTTCCTCCTCGGACATATTATTCCAGTGCTTCTCCAAAGAGTTGCTTATTTTGTCTTTCGACTCTTCACTTCTCTTTTTGCCTTTTGTTGGATGTGTCGCGCTTCCACTTTTAAGTGCCTGTTTCTGGGCATCACTTTTGCTACGAATTTCGATACCATTAGAAATCAAGATTCTTCTGATCTTGTTTGGATAGGTATTGTATCTTTCAGCTATAACTTTTGTGCTGAGTTTATCTTCTATATATAGTTCTATGATTTTGCTGGCGTCCATAATATCTCCTCAAATTGTTTCATGTTCCAGTTATCAACTATGCCCGCTACTTTCTT
>Ga0315315_10004532_pt1 | contig 12800 bp, 13 predicted proteins | sample M140m3416metaG_FD_203699 | JGI IMG/M metagenome (GOLD analysis project Ga0315315, IMG submission 203699) | Ammonia-oxidizing marine archaeal communities from Monterey Bay, California, United States - M1 40m 3416 | ecosystem: Environmental > Aquatic > Marine > Intertidal zone | place: USA...
ATTACTAGCTAGTACTCTAGCTAGTAGTATGCATACTCTATAGTAGAGTATTAATAATATTATATCCATATTTTTATGGATACAAGCAAGGAAGGACGTATGCGAACTTACTCTACTATGTTAGTGAATCGGGGGAAAAAGCTCGTCCGTGCGTCATCGGCATATAGAATAGAACGGTTGGTATTAGAGAGATCTAGCTAGGAATACATGTGTGGACGGTAGGGATTCCATAAGTACTATGCACATAGCTAGTAGAACCGATCATCATCATGCCATCACGCAATACCAATCATGTCAAATATTTTTAATCCTCCATCAATTCATCAAGCGAAGTAATAAACACACAATCGGCAGCTGTCATCGGGACCGACATAATCGAACTACAGCAAGGATACACCGTTGCTATTCGTACTCCCTCATACCACTCGTATATTGTCACCATCGAACACCACGAATCTCAAAATGATACGAATGAATCTCGTCGCCATCACCGTGGCAGCTCTTGTTGCCATGGGACCGCAGGGACGTCTTGCCTCTGCATTCCTGGCTCCTTCGGCCTCCTCCCGTTTTGGTCCTTCCCATGTGAACAGGCATGGGACACTCACCATGGGCCTTTCCTTTCCAGGTATTGGTCGCCTAAGCAAGAGTAATCCGTTCCCTCGGTCTTCTTCCCGCATCAATATGTCCGACGCCGCCATCGCTGCAACTCCGGATGACGAGGAGAAGAAGAACTTCATGCAAAAGGTGAGGTGTCCATGCATTGATCGGATGCTATTATGTTCTAATCGTACATTTCATTGACCGCCATCGTCTTTCACTCGCAGGCACTGTGACGTATTATCTCATCATCAATTATTCTCTTCTTCTTTCCTCCCCATCGATATTGACTTGTGCACTCACAGCTCAAAAAGTTCTTGCCACCTGCCAACGAGCGCAAAAAGCTCCTTCCTCTTGCACTGATGTTCTTCTGCATTCTTTTCAACTACACCATTTTGCGTGATACCAAGGACGTCCTCATGGTGACGGCACCCAAATCTGGTGCCGAAGTGATCCCTTTCATCAAGACCTACGTCAACCTTCCCGTTGCCATCGGATTTACGGCCTTGTACTCCAAGCTATGCGACAAGATGGAGCAGAAGAATGTCTTTTACGCCTGTACCGTTCCTTTTCTCGTCTTCTTTGGTTTATTTGCTTGGGTTATCTTCCCCAACGCTGCTTTCCTTCATCCTCATGCGTTTGTCGACAAGCTCGCAGCGGCCCTACCCGCCGGCGCTTCAGCCCCTCTTTCAATTATTCGCAACTGGAGCTATGCTGTTTTCTACGTCATGGCTGAAATGTGGGGCAGCGTCGTTGCCTCTCTCCTCTTCTGGGGTTTCGCCAATGAGGTTACCACTGTCGATGAAGCCAAAAAGTATTATCCCCTCTTTGGTATGGGTGCCAACGTTGCCCTGATTTTCAGTGGCCAGTATGTGAAGTGGGTGTCCAAGATGAGGGCCAATCTTCCTGCTGGTGTCGATCCTTGGGGAGTCTCCCTCAAGTATCTTATGGCGGCCGTCATGGGCGGTGGTACTCTTATGATCGGCTTGTGAGTAATATCCTTTTTTCGTGGGCATTAGAATGTCTGTGTTTGCATGCTTGTTTTATCCTGAATGATGGTCTGCTATTGATCGTGATTCTTCAGGACGATTTCTCACATTCTTTCGCTCCATTTTCGTATCGCCTCGCAGGTTCTCCTACATGCAGAAAAAAGTCATGACTGACCCCAACTGCGTTGATCAAGAAAAACTCAAGACCAAGTCAAAGAAGAAGAGGGTCAAGATGGGAATGCGCGATTCAGCGAAGTTCTTGATGAACTCTCCGTATATTCGCGATCTCGCCACCCTCGTCATCTCTTACGGCATGTGCATAAATATTGTGGAGGTTTCGTGGAAGGCGAAGCTAAAGCAGGCGTACCCCGACCCCAACGCCTACTCGGCCTTCATGGGCAACTTTTCCTCAGCTACTGGTACAGTCACACTCATCATGATGCTTTTGGGACGTACCATTTTCGAAAAATACGGTTGGAAAAAGGCCGCGATGGTAACTCCAACCATGATCGGCGTCACAGGCCTTGCCTTCTTCGGTCTCAATATTTTCGCTCCTACCTTTGCCCCCCTTGCCGCAGCTCTCGGCACATCACCATTAATGCTTGCTGTTCTTGTCGGTGCCGCGCAGAACATTCTCAGTAAGAGTTCCAAGTACTCCCTATTCGACCCATGCAAGGAGATGGCGTACATTCCCTTGGATCAGGATTCCAAGACCAAGGGTAAGGCGGCTGTTGATGTCATCGGCAACCCCCTGGGAAAGAGTGGCGGCTCTCTTATTCAACAGGCGCTAATCTTTGGTGTTGGCAGTCTCGCCGCTGCCACGCCGTATCTGGCAGGTATCCTTGCGGTTCTGGTTTTCTTCTGGTACAAGGCTGCTAATTCCTTAGGGGATCAGTTTGAAATCGCGATGGAAGCAGATGACGCAGCCTAGGTACCTATAGACGAGAAATTTAATCATTATAGTATTGATGCCGTTTTCGTTGGGAAGATCTCGAGCTGCAAATCTGTCACAGTAGACACTCGCAGCAAAATTTTACATCTTTGCAGCTAATATACATTATTTTTATGCCCATTGACTACTTGTTTATTTGGCCCTTTATTTAGCTACGTGTCCATACGAACGTAGAGCAAGCTCAATCTGCAGATCAACTCGACAAATTATGCGGACGGCTCATTTTTCCAGTCATCGTTTTCCCACACCGGATGGTTGAGTAGCTGCTTGATGAGAGATGTCCCTCTTAGGGCGCTAGTGAGAGGTAGGTGGCCCTGGGGAGCTTTCTTCACGTCATAAATGAATTCGGAAGCACCAAACCAACGCTTCTTTCTTTCGACCTCACCGTCGGTCGTAGTCCAACCAATCTTGCGGCAGAAAAGCTCGAAATCACCCTTCGATCTCTTCCACATAAGCTGAGAGATTTGAAGAAGTGCATATTTTGGAAGATATCACACGCAGAGTGAGAAAAAGAAGACACAAGAATAGTATTCAAGGACGAAAGTGCTTGCATTGCATCAATATGGAATGCTTCACAAAGCTCACCTTTTGGACGCTAAAGCCGAACTTTCCACCAGAGAACTTGCTCCAGAGACGCTCCATGGTGGCAAGATCCGTGGCGGGGATGTCCTTCACCTCAGTCCAGTAAACGAAATCACGTCCCTTCTCTTTGGACCCAGCGAGGACAACGAGAGTATCGCGGGTAAACTATGCGCAAAAGGAAAATATCAGCAGAAAGGGTGAGGTTCAGTGTCAGCACATGATAAATCACGAGACTACATGTACAACTGTGCATCTTTCCACGTGGCGACAGCAGCCAATCGACCTCATGAAAGTCATGTTGAAAGCGAATCACCAACTCACCTGGTCGGCCTCTGCAAGCTGGCCGGTCGCAAGCATGGTGGCAAGGGGAACGTAATCCACGCCCATGTCGCTGGGCAGGACGGTGGGAATTTCGGCATCAGCAACCGATTCGGACGGGGTGGATTCGGTCGCAGGGACGCCACTATCAGCCATGGCCGCTGTTTCAGCTGAGAGAGAGACAACGGCTGTCGACCTCGACTGTTGTCGGGACATTGATGCCGGGGCAAACGCGGTGGCGGGAGAAAGGAGGAGACCGATAGCGGCCGCGGTGGCTAGAGTGATCGAGAGCCGCATGGTTGATGTACGAGTATCTGAAATGTGAGAAGTGACGTTGTTGGCAGTGCGAGGAGGGAGAAAGGACTAGAGGTTGAACCGAATCGGCCAGCGGGCGACAAAGACTCTCTCTTCTTCTCTGCAACGAGCTAGGTAGCTAACTATTAAATAAATTAATACGGAGTTCCTTTCTTCTTCTTCTTATTTATTTACGCATGCATGTAAAAAACTCCTACTAGAGAGTAAAGTACTCTAGTACTAGCTAGTACTAGAGTAGTATATTTTGCATAAATATTATGTATGCATACACGTTTCGCCACGAAGAAAATAGCAGAGATAGAGAAACCTCCGCATAACCCTAGCCTTAATAAAAGATCTGACGAACTTCAATAGACTTCAATGCGCGATACATAAAGAGACTTTCTCTAGGGTCAGTTACTGTTTTACAAAACAACGCTCCCGAATCGAATCATCATCATCGTCATCTCTAGAGTAGCAGCGACTGTAAATTTTCTTTATCTCTCTTTCAATCTATTAGTAATCGAAGCCCACCGACGACTTCTTCTTCTGCTTCTTCTGCTGTTCACGATCTCTACCACCAAAGCCATCGCTCCCGGTGTTCTCTCCAAATTCGTCGAGGACAGCATCTGCCACAGCAATGCCATCGACAGCAGCAGAAACGATGCCTCCGGCGAAACCGGCTCCTTCGCCAGCAGGAAAGAGGCGCTTGCAGCCAATAGCCTGGCAGCTTTCAGAGTCCCTAGATACTCGGACTGGGCTGGAAGTACGAGTTTCAACGCCATGGAGCAACCCATCTTCGCATAGATAGCCTGGCATTTGTTTCTCGAAGTGGTTTACAAGGGCATCTCTCAGTGCATTCGTTACAAGCTCAGGATAAATTTCGTGGCAGGCCGCCGGTTTCACACCAAGCCTGTACGAAGACGATGGGGCAGATGTGGATGCCCTACCCGCAACAAAATCAGGCAGCCGTTGTACAGGCGCAGTGAGATTTCCACCACCCATCTTTGAGGCGGCCTTTTCCATATCTTTTTGAAACTCAATGCCTGCTAAGACCCCATACTTCTCACGATATTTTTCCAGTACTGGATCGTCTGGAGATATTGTAACCACAAGAGCGCTGTTTGCCCATAAGGACTGACGCCTGCTGAAGCTCATTCCATTGACACACACCTCATCAGGATTTGTGGAGGCTGGAACCACCTGTCCGCCTGGACACATGCAGAAGCTGTACGCGCCGCGAGCTTTCTCGCCATCAAACGCCTTATCTGTAGCAAGCCGATAGGATGCTACCGGAAGACAACCCTCATGGCCGTTGACAATATTGTCGTCCAATGCATCAAAAAAGTCTTCGTTAGCAGAATCAGTGACGCTGCGTCCTGTGACCACGCTGCGCCCCCACTCTTGTCCGTACTGAATCTTATTAATGACACACTGTGGGTGTTCTACTCGAAAGCCAGTCGCGAATCCCTTTGGTTCCAGCTTGATCCCTGCTTCATGAAGGTTCACGTAAACATCTCTTGCAGAGTGACCGGTTGCCAGCACAACAGCGTCTGCAGAAATAGTTTCGAAACCTTCAAAGCCCTGCCCAACCACTACGCCTCCGACGCCGCGCTCGATGGCCTCACTATATTCAACCTTCACATTTTTGACTGCACCATCTCCCAGCCCGAGCTCCGTCATGCGTGCACCAAATCGAATTTCCCCGCCCAGATTACGGAGATCTGCCCTCATATTTTTCAGCAGCTTTACTAAATTATCTGTTCCCAGATGAGGTGAGCCGTCGATCAAAACCTTTTCGGGTGCGCCATACTTTACTAGTGTTTCGAGTACGGCTCTTACTGGTCCTTGATTTCGACCGATGCGAGTCGTTAACTTGCCATCACTCCATGTTCCGGCCCCGCCCTCCCCAAAGGCAAAGTTCGATTCGGTGTTCATCAAACGACGATTTACAAGAGCGCCAATATCCTTACCTCGAGACTCAACTGCTTGTCCCCGTTCCAGTACGACGGGCCGAAACTTACCGCTCCGCGCCAGCGTAAGGGCACAAAAGAGTCCGGCAGGGCCAGCACCAACAATGACTACCGTAGGCTTTGCCCGTCCATCTTCTTCTTTGACCTCGTCCTTCTCGTTGCGCGCGGTAGATTGAGATTGAGATTGGTTGGTAAGCAGTCGTGGCGAAGGGGACAAGAGCTCCATTTTGCCCGGCTGATGCTTCAATCGAAGCCTGTTCACCGTCGATGAAGAAACATCAATATCAATAACGTAGATGTAGCGTGGCCCAGACGATCCGGCTCCACTTCTGCGTTTACGAGCATCAAGGGATCGCCGAATAACGCGCACATCTTTCAGTTCGCTCGGAAGGCTTGAAAGGGGATTTATTATGTCACCTCGTTTTAATCGCAACTTGGACATCAAAGCTGCTAGAACTGGGCCAGTCAGGTATGCCTTCTCAGGCGGAATAGAAGTTCTGGCACGACCGGGGATAGTCGTTGCTAATCTTTGCTGCTGATCACCGTGCTCCATAGGGCTGACAGCGTTTCGGCCCAGCTCATCTGGATGGACCTCGATGCCAAATAATCTCCAAGTTTGCTCGCCGTTCGATTGTCTTTTATTATTATTTTGGCTCTTCCTCCGACGAGGTCTTCGTCGCCTCTTAGTTGGTACCGAAGATATGGCTGAGTCGCCATCGTTATCGATGGGGGCCGACGCTAGAAGGTGCAGCCGACGATGTGCTCCGCTCCGCATCGACGACACTGACCATCCAAAATGAAATGCCCTGGCCGTCCGAAAGTTGGCGAGAACTATCAAGGTAAAAACAGCTGTTGCAGGGAGGCATATCATGGCCTTCCTCGCCAGTGATCTCGAAGTGTTCAGGGTCATAGGGTTGCAAAAGAATTAATAACGATGAAGGATTTCTCGACCGTAATATGTACGGGAATTATGGGAGGTGAGAGTTGAGTGATTAGTGATATATGATGTGATGAAGTCGTACTCTAGTACGAGCTCGTATGTGATGTCTGACTTGTGTGAGAGATGTGACAGTTGAGAAATGAGGAAGTCGAAACACACACCCGTAGATATATAATTTAATACACACACGTCCGTCCTTCGCCAGCTCTTTTGACGATGACGTGTTGTGTGAGGGCGTTTTGAAACGTTATTTCTCTCGCGCTTTTGAACTCTCGCCGAACAATTGTAACGCCACCCCCCTCGCCTACCTACCTGACCATGGCCCGCTACGCATCCATGTCTCTTCTCCTCCTAGCCGCGTTTGCGTCCCGGCGATGCGCCGCGTTTGCGCCCAGCGCGGGACGCGCAGCGGTCGGTAATGCGGCCCGATCGGCATCGGCCGACACCGCCTTGTCGGCCAGCGACGACGATTTTGCTGACTTTTCGACCAAGGTTTCCTTCATGTTCCCCGGCCAGGGGGCGCAATTTGTCGGCATGTGTGGCGAACTGTGCGAAGAAGTACCCAAGGCGAAGGAATTGTTTGACGAGGCGTCTGAAATCCTCGGCTACGACCTACTCGAGCGTTGCACGGCCGGTCCCAAGGAGGTCCTTGACTCTACCGAGGTCTCCCAGCCCGCCATCTTCGTCGCCTCCATGGCCGCCGTCGAAAAGCTTCGCCAGGAAGAGGGCGAAGATGCTGTCAACGCCGCTACATGCGCCATGGGGCTTAGCCTTGGGGAGTATTCTGCCCTCTGCTATGCTGGCGCCCTTGACTTCGCTGACGGAGTCCGCGTCACCAAGGCGCGGGGAGAGGCAATGCAGGCCGCCTCCGACGCTGTCGACTCTGGCATGGTTTCTATCATTGGCCTAGACAAGGAAAAGGTCGCTGAGGTCTGTGAGGCCGCTGCTGAGAAGTCGGGGAAGCCCATTCAGATCGCCAATTTCTTGTGCAACGGCAACTACGCCGTCTCGGGCGCGTCAGAGGCCTGCGACGTTGTCGCTGAGATTGCAAAGCCAGAGTTCAAGGCCCGGATGACGGTCAAGCTCGCGGTTGCCGGCGCTTTCCACACAGATTTCATGGCACCCGCCGTCCCAGCTCTTGAGGAGGTTCTCAAGAAGATTGAGTTCAAGAAGCCCCGCATTCCCGTCATCTCCAATGTCGACGCCAAACCCCACTCCGATCCGGACACTATCAAGGAGCTTCTGGCCACTCAGGTCACCTCTCCTGTCCTCTGGGAGAACACCATGGACTCCATGCTCGGCAAGGATTTCGAGAGGGCGGTTGAGCTTGGACCCGGTAAGGTCACCGCGGGCATTCTCAAGCGTTTCAGCAAGAAGGCGGAATGCACTAACGTTGGCGTTTAGGAAGAGGGAGGAGATTTATTCCGTAAATTGTAGAGTCAAGCACTACTTAGCTAAATTTTTTAGAAGCTAGCCAAAAAATGAAAGCACTATGCATACGAGCTTAGTACTAGCTAGCTAGCCTAGCTACTTGAGTATCCATACTCTATTATGGCGTAAAATTATAAAAATTATTATTATACTAGTAAGCTAGTAGTACTACTCGTATGTTACTCCTACTAGAGTAGTACTACAGTATTCATAGTACTACTAGACAAGTACTCTACGAGCAGTACTATTAGCATGCGTACTGTATTACTCTCGCGTATGGCATAGTATGCATACTAGAGAATGCATACTACTCTCGTACTAGCTACGTATAGTATGCATACATCATGATGCATGCATACGAGCTAGAGTATTCATAATATTATACTGTATCATACTGTGTACTAAAGTGCTAGTACAGCGAGACCTCCTACCGCACCGCAAATTCACACGCACAACACAGGAATAACATGAGATTGTCCGCCGACATCCTCGGCAATGCCGAGCAGCGACCCAATGCCTTGGGCGAGAGAGAGATAGTTCTCCGCGGTCTAGCTATACCAGCCATAGAGCATCTGGGAGCCACCAGGGATGCGTTTGATACAATAGATTTGACGGAAAACCGCATCACACGCATAGAGAACTTTCCTAAGCTCCAGCGGCTGTCGACGCTCATGCTAGCGGGCAACGCTATTGCTGGCGTTGACGCGAGGAATTTGGCTTCCAACCTTCCCAACCTTACCACTCTTGTCCTTACAGATAATCAGATATCTGGACTACACCAGGTGTCGAAGATTGCCGAGGCGTGTCCCAAGCTGGAATATCTCAGCTTGAGGGGAAATCCTGTTGTTCGTGAGTGCTAGTAGTCTTAACCCCGTATTTTGAAGCCTCAGATAAAGGAGAACCCCTATTCTCGTGCTTTTCTTTCACCATGAATCTATTTCACACTAAATTATTTCCCTTCACGCATATTCCTTCTCAAATACACCAGTGCGGCAATATTATCGTCTCTACGTGATAAATAAAATGCCAGCATTGAAAGTGCTCGATTTTACTAAGGTGAAGCAGGCGGAGAGAGAAAAAGCGCAGCGGCTTGCCATGAGCGCAGCAGGGGCCGCGTTGGAGAGTGATGTGCGTATGGACGCTAGAAATGCAGCTGCAGCATCTTCCAAGACCTTTGTCCCTGGTGAGGGCAGCACCGCGGAGGAGTCATTCACCACAAACTTTACTAATGAGCAGAAAGAGCAAATACGAAAGCTGGTGTCGACTGCATCGTCTCCGGAGGAGATTGAGCGGATAGAGGAATCTGTCAAGAGGGGGGTGTTTCCCACACTTTCGAGCAGTGCACGAACGCCGCCTCTAGTAGCGGAGAAGAGGGCAGAACCTGACAGGGACGAGAGTAATACTACCTCCGCGGCCAAGAACAGTAGGGTTTAATCATTCACTAGATGGAGCTATTTTAAGAGAATTGGGCTGCGCAACAAGATACATGATGTATCTGACCATTGACCATTGGTATCAAAAGGGAAACCTTGTTCGAGGTATAGGTCTCCAACCACCTTTCTTCAATTGTTGTGTGCCTTGCTAGAATCATAACCACTTGTGATCTTGATGATATAATCTGAAGTTTTCCGAACAATCGCCGAATAATGAATCACGAGGAGAGCGCTATTCCTAAAGTGTGGGGAGAGGAAATCTGGCACAATAGGCAAGGGATCTCCATTATATAACTACTTTTGTTCGTTGACATAACCAGACTAACATAACCAGGTATATTTATTTTGGGCTCGAAGTGGCGAGTCGGCTTGAGTTACACGTACTCTAGTACTCTAGTGGCTGTACACACAGCCTCGTTTTCATGCCCTCCGCGCTGTGATGGCAAACATAGGATTTGCAATCTCTAGGAGCAGATCATGCGTGATCCGTTCCATCAATATTTTATTCCTGCGCTGGCAAGCTTCTGTTCCAAGTAGGAAATGCGGGACATCGCCTCATCAAGCTCCTTATTGAGCTGACCGACCGATCGGAACTTTTTCTTTCCAGCGCCGTCGCCCCCCTCTTTCCGGTCTCTTGGGTTGAGGCTCATTGTGACGTGGTCTTTGGACGAGCCAGCGGCCCACTCCTCGGCCGTATGAGCGGGCATGCCCGAGGGACAGTCGGGAAAGATATCGTCCTGGAAGGCGTCGGATTTACGCGGAACCACGAATCGGAGCGGTTGAACACCCTGGTTGTTTGTGAGCTTCAGAATACGTGTCGTTTCACATCCCATGATGTCCAATCCACGCTTGGGTACCATGCAAACTCCCTTCGCAGGAGCTGTCGATCGGAAGCCATCGTTGAGTTTGTGAAGATAAGGGTTCTTGTCTTCAAACTCATACGGTCTCATGATACCGTCACCCTTACCGCAAAGATAAAGGACTTTGGTGTCATCATCATAAAGAGGGACGAGAACACCTGACGCAGTATCAATCGTTTCCGAGGTGAGAGGCTCAGACAGATTCTTCAGATCCCAAATCTTGACCTCGCGAGCCGACTGCCGCGATGCTCCGACGGTGAGAAACTTTCCGGAATCACCCATGTAGGAGAGTTTCACGCTCTTCACGCCCTCATGGGGCTTTTCAATCGTGTTGGAGACTCTTCCGGAGCGTGGATCCAGCATTCGCACAATCTTGTCTTTGCAAGAGGTGGCCAAATTGTCGCCTCTGAGATCCCACACGATGTCATGGGCCAAATCTCCCAGCTCATTGAAGCTTGAGATCTCTTCTGCCTTTTCAATGTCCCACACCTTTACCGAACCGTCGGAGCTAGTGCTCCCCAACACGTTAGAGGCAGTGGGGTGGAAGCGGATAAGGGTCACCTTCTTCCTGTGGCCAACCAGATCGACCAAGCTGTCTGAGAGCGGATCGCCCTTCTTCGCCAGACCCTTTTCATCAGTCGGTTCCCAATCGTCAGGGATGCTCCAGAGCTTGATGGTCGTATCCTCGGATGCCGAGGCGAACATTGAGTCGTCAAAGGGATTGAAGTCAAAGTCAAGGACGGCGCCCTTGTGTCCCTGAACGATGCTAGACGTGTTCAACTCAAACCTACCGGGACGATCATGACGGCCGATCATTATGGGGCCGCCGCCGCCAAACAGAGCGACCGCAAAGTACTTCGCCGAGGCCTTGATGTACTGTTGGTCTCCCGTCAGGGTGGAGAGCTTGAATCCGGTGAAACACTCCTGGAGGGGAAAGAGAGACGGCGAAGTAGGAATGAGAGAGAGAGCGTCAGAAGAATGCGCGAATGAGAAATATATAAAGTTTACATACCACGAATATATTTAATGTTCAAAACCAGCGGAAGACTTGGTGAAAGCTTTGCAAACCATGGTACTGGGAACCGTCTTTGGTCAACACCTCTGGGGCAGACCGGGCCCTCTTTGATATGTAGCTAGCTTGGTGCTACCATGTACCTTCTCTGGGCAGCAACGACGGTGACATTGACGAAACAGTTTGCACAGCATTATTCACGTCCATGGCGATAATCGTATCATATTGTCCATACTGTGGATACGACGCGTAGCATAGTATGCATACGAGGCTGTTGGATCCAGTACCAGAAGCCAACAAATTGTCGTAATAGTTAACTGTACATGCACATATACAGCGGTCGCTCGTTCCACCGTCGTATCCTTACCTCCGGTTTGGGCGCATCGCAGAAAATGTGCCTATACTTCGAATGGCGAATCTTGAACGCCATGGTCGCGCGGGCAGAGGGGAAGGCTGGTCCAGGAATGGAGGCGAGTCTGGGGGAGTGAGCGACAAAATAAAATTTGTTGCTTACACGATGCGATCTGTGCCAGCAAGCCTGCGTACTAGTAGGTGCGCCTGCCTGCTTTTGTCCTTTGTGTATTTTTTGTGCCCGCGCAGAGCGCGCGCCACGCGCTTACTGGCGAAGAAGATAGATAGATCAGATTAGATCAGATGATCATGAAGAAGAGAGAGATCAGAAAGATCGAGTGGCCTCGCACATTCATTTCTCCCTTTCCTTATTTTGAGAGCCGAACCTTTCAACCACTTACAAATACGCAAGGCGTTATCTGATATCAATTTCTCATGGACTCGAACATGCTCCAATTATCGTCGTCCATTGTGCACGTCTCCATGGTGACATTTTATGCGATTCTCTTTGTCGTCACGCTGGCAACGATTGCGTCGACGCTTGCCATGTTTCCTCTCTTCCCGCTCCAACTGGATTCAATCGAGTGGTCAAATAAATGGCTTGGTACCACTGTCATTGATTACTATGGAGCATGTCTCTGCTTTTCTGGGGTAGTGATCTCGAGCGAAGATTCCTATGTTCGTGGCTTTCTTTGGGTCCTTTCCTTTAATATGCTGGGCTCTCCGTTCTGTTGTTTATGGGTCCTTGCCCGTATTTACAGAGGCGACCACCTTCGTCTCGAGAGTAGGAGACATTTGGATTTTGAATCGCGTTGAGCGAACCCATTGCGAGCTTGCATGCAGTTGTCAAATACGGGCGCTAAAATGAAGATTTAGATATTGGTTCTTTGAAGAATGATTAGAAATACATTCAAGTTCCTGGAGTGTAATGATTGCGATGGTATAGGTTGCCATATTAATTTACTTCTGGTATATATATATATATATATACATCAAGAAACTTCACAAGCCATCAACTTTTAAGAAACCTTGAACAGCTCGACCTCGAACTTGAGCGTTGCTCCGGGG
>Ga0315315_10004533_pt1 | contig 12800 bp, 10 predicted proteins | sample M140m3416metaG_FD_203699 | JGI IMG/M metagenome (GOLD analysis project Ga0315315, IMG submission 203699) | Ammonia-oxidizing marine archaeal communities from Monterey Bay, California, United States - M1 40m 3416 | ecosystem: Environmental > Aquatic > Marine > Intertidal zone | place: USA...
TGCCTGAAATATTTCGTGATCGTTTATCGTGTGTCGGTGCCGGGACGCTGACGGTCGCTGGCGTAGCACCCCTCCCCCATGATAGTCGAATTCCCGGACAGCGTGAACAGTGGCAAAGGAATCCGCGACCGCCCAGCAGTCTCTTCGCGTTTGAGTATGAAGCAATATTTTTTTACCGAACCGATGAATCTTCTGTTGATGATGCATCGTGCATTCTCTGACAGTTAATGTTGCCGAAAAAATGCATATTTGTTCACGCAGAGGCAGGGGCACAGTCCGTTTTGGTCGGCCAGGAAAATAGCATTGCCCCGTCAACCCGATTATACTGCACAGAGACAGTCATCACGTCCGATGTATTTAACTGTCCTCTGACATCTCCAGTCGCACTCAATGATGCTTATATCTTTGTCATTCTCATGCCGTGTTTATTTCACTGGTGTTCTGCTGTTGGTTACGAGCCAGGCATTGGCCAGTGACATCAGTTTCTCTCAGGACATCCAGCCAATTCTGGCGAAGCGTTGTTTTGCCTGCCACGGGCCTGCAGATCAGGAAGCCAATCTGGCATTTCATGACCGGTCACTGGCTACGACCGAAGCAGAATCCGGGGACATCGCCATCGTTCCCGGTCAGCCAGACGAAAGCTCGCTGATTTACCGAGTATCCAGCGAAGACGAATCGGTCCGCATGCCACCGGAAGGAGAACCTCTTTCCTTGCGCGAAATCAAGTTACTCTCCGACTGGATTGCATCCGGAGCTGAATACACCGCTCACTGGGCATTCGTCAAACCTGAACGGCCACAAACACCGCAGATTAACAATCCCCAACGGGCCCATAATCCCATTGACAACTTTGTCGTCACGAAGCTGGATGCTATCAATCTGGACCCGGCGCTGCAGGCAGATCGAGCAACGCTCATCCGACGCTTGTATCTTGATCTCACTGGTCTGCTTCCACCCATCGAAGATGTCAGTGCATTCGAGAATGGTGAGCTGGAGTATTCTGATATCGTCGATGGACTTCTGTCGTCTGACCATTTCGGTGAACGCTGGGGCCGGCACTGGCTGGATCTTGCGAGGTACGCCGACTCCTTTGGATACGAACGTGATGATGTGCGTCCCAATGCCTGGCGTTATCGAGACTGGGTGATCCAGTCGTTCAATCGCAACCAGCCGTACGATCAGTTTCTAACGGAACAACTGGCCGGCGATCTGCTCGATGACAGCTCCATTGAACAGCAGATCGCGACCGGCCTGCACCGCATGAATATCAAAAACAATGAATCCGGTATCAACAAGGAAGATTATCGCAACCGGGAGATGGTTGATCGTGTCAACACAACCAGCACATCGATGCTGGGCATCACCCTTGGATGCTGTCAGTGTCATTCCCACAAGTACGATCCGTTTACACAAGGGGATTACTACCGGCTCTACGCGTTCTTCAACAACATTGAACTTGTTGACACTGACATTGAAGGCACCCCCGCTGAACGGCAACGCTATGAAAAGGCTCAGGCAGAACTGAATGCGCATGAGAAACAGCTCAAAGCCCAGCAAACACTTCTCACTGAAATGAGGAAGCATTCCTCATTTCTTGCCTGGCGTGGCGACGACAAAAAGAAGACTGAGGTGGCGATCAGTCTGTTGAATCAGTCGGAGTCACTGACGGTGGCGATTCGCAATCCGCAGGAGAATTCTCAGCAATTGAATCGGTTGTGGAAGTCGCTTGCGGGGCGATCTGACGATGTGAACAAGGCGCTGCGACAGTTGTCGGTGCAAAAACGCCATCTGCCCAAACCCGCTGTCATGACTCTCGGGGAATCAGCAAATGACCGACGTTCCACTCATGTGCTTGTCCGAGGCGACTTCAAACAAAAGGGATTACAGGTTCAGGCGGCGACGCCCAATGCCCTGCCTCCGTTTACGGCACGTGGAGAAACTCCGGACCGACTCGACCTGGCCAGATGGATTGTCAGTTCCGAAAATCCTCTCACCGCTCGCGTTGCTGTCAATCATATTTGGGCTCATTTGTTCGGTCGCGGCATCGCGACATCGCTCGACGATCTTGGGACTCAGGGTGAACCACCCACTCATACAAAACTCCTGGATTGGCTAGCGGTTGAGTTCATGGAATCCGGCTGGGATCGCAAACAGCTGATTCGCACCATCGTTGATTCCGCGACTTACCAGCAATCTTCGCAAATGATTGAATCTGACAATCTACAACATCAACAGGCATTCGGAACAGACAACCGCCTGTTCGCACGACAATCAAGGTTTCGAGTGGAATCCGAAATCGTTCGAGATTTGTTTCTGGATGCCTGTGGATTATTACACCGAGAGATTGGCGGACCAACAGTGCACCCCGTTCTGCCGACCGCCGTAAGCGACCTGGGGTATAAATACAAAACCCGCTGGGTCGTGTCTGACCAGCCGCAACGATATCGCCGAGGACTTTATATCCACTTCAAACGCACGAATCCGTACCCCACCCTGCTGATGTTCGATGGTCCGGAAAGTAATGTCTGTCAGGCCATGCGCAATCGTTCCAACACGCCACTGCAGGCCCTGGCAACACTCAATGACCCTGTCTTCGTCGAATGTGCCCAGGCCCTCGGTCAGAGGTTGTCCAGCATGGAATCCGCCGATGAAGATCGACTGAAATTTCTCAGCATGCGGTGTCTTGGTCGAGTCTCCGAACCACGTGAAAATGCTGCACTTCTGGAGTTGCTGAACACGGAGCGCAACTGGTACCACAGCCATCCTGCGGCAGCCGGAAAACTGGTTGGCCAATACTCCACTGACTCAAAACATAACCACGAAACTGCCGCATGGATTATAATCGCTCGAACGGTTCTTAATCTGGACGAATTTGTAACACGCGAATGAAGAAGATGAATTATCCGGAAGGCACAAAGGATGACGCAGTCGAGTTCAAAATACACAGCGATTAATCTGCCATGAATAATCATCACACATTCCAGCATCTCCGCCGAGACTTTCTGACGACCTCCGCCAGTGGGCTTGGTGGGGTTGCGTTGTCGTCTCTGATGAATGCCGATGTCCAGGCCGCTGACAGCGACAGGTCCCATCACAAAACTCACTTCCCGGCTAAAGCAAAAGCCTGCATCTTCATTTATATGGCCGGTGGTCCGAGTCATGTGGACCTGTTTGATCCCAAGCCAATCCTCAACACCCGCGACGGCAAAAGCATGCCGGATTCACTGCTTAATGAAGTTGAATTTGCATTTATCAAAAAAGATGAAGCTGTTCTCAAAGGTTCCCCTGCCAGGTTTCGACAACGCGGTGAGTGTGGGATTGAATACTCTGATATGATCCCCGGAATCGGAGCTTGTGCCGACGATATCGCACTCATTCGCACCATGCATGGCGAACAGTTCAATCATCATCCCGGGCAGCTGTTACTGAGCTGTGGCAGCGCTGAGATGGGGCGGCCGACGATCGGTTCGTGGTTGTTATATGGACTCGGTAGTGCGTCTGAAAACCTTCCGGGATATGTTGTGCTCACAGCAGGTCGGGGTGCCAGCGGAGGAACATCGAACTGGTCCAGTGGCTTTCTCCCATCGGCCTATCAGGGTGTCCAGTTTCGTGACAAGGGAGACCCCGTTCTGTACCTGTCGAACCCTCCGGGTGTCGGTCGTGAAAATCAACGACGAACCCTCGACACGCTTCGACAGCTCAACGGTTTTCGTCTGAAAGGCAATCCGGACCCTGAAATAGCGAGCCGGATCGCTCAGTACGAACTGGCGTTTCGAATGCAGTCAGCCGCACCTGAACTAACGGAGCTGTCCGAAGAAACTCAAACAACACTCGATGCGTATGGAATCGGCCGCTCATCTCCGCGTCCGACCGCCGAGATGCAAAATGGTGACACGTACCATCGTTTCTCTACGAACTGTTTGTTGGCTCGTCGACTGGTCGAACGAGGCGTTCGATTCGTAAACATCGTGCATGCGTCGTGGGACCAGCATGGCAATTTGAAGCACGATCTGGCATGGAATTGTGGTATGGCCGATCAGCCGATTGCCGCACTGCTAAGAGATCTCAAACAACGGGGGATGCTGGAAGATACTCTGGTCGTCTGGGGCAGTGAGTTCGGTCGTACACCGCTGGGGCAGGGCAACGATGGTCGAGATCATCACCCGCATGCATTCAGTATGTGGATGGCCGGCGGAGGAGTGAAAGGCGGTACCGTCCATGGAACGACCGATGAAATCGGCTGGGCTCCTGTAGAGAACGCTGTCCATGTCAACGACTTTCAGGCAACTCTATTACATCTGTTTGGCCTAGATCACGAGCGATTGTCTGTTAACCATCGTGGTCTCGACGTCCGGCTCACGAATCTGGAAGGTAAGGTCGTCCACAATATATTGGCGTAGCGTGTTCTGCTACGAATGTATCACTTCGTTGACCAGTTTTGATATGGCCTCGGCCATAACAAATCCTGATGTTTCCGTGAACGGAAACTGATTGCAGTACTTCGGCGACCGATATGCTGCATACGTTCGCCTCCGCACATCGTGTTCGTCTGGTACGTATCCGATACGACCGTTCGCATAGCATGCAAGCATCAAAATATGGATGTGGAGACCTGTCCCGGCGACATCATGGGGCCGGATTATCATACGGTGCACGTAGTGAAAGATCAGCAGGCCATCGCGGGCCCCAACATTTCGATTACTGATTGCTGTGGTCTTGGCGTGGAAGTCGACTGGGATGTCGTGGCTGATCATGCGATTGGATGAATTGAGTCCTGTGATACGTGCAGACAGTTACTTGCCGCTTGTCAGTTCACTGTCAGTCCGATCCTGCTGTTGCCAGGGCATCGGCATTGTCGGAGCAACACTGTGGTGATCCTGTCGAGAATCCCGTGTTCGCTTGTCAAAGAATTTTACGAGTTGTGCCAGCTGCGCAACTGCTTCTGTGTACACGCGTTCTCCTTTTTCTTTTGAAGCGAAAGAGGGTTCGCCAATGACCCCGTTTGGCGTGTAGGTGCTGGTCCACGATGTCAGCGCGGCTGGTCCCCGGTTAAGCAGATCTACCCAGATGTACGGGTTGCCGTCGTGGTGAGAATTGATGTGATCCTTGATCTTGTCCTGTCGAACGTCGTCTTCCGCAAGGTACATGTAAAGCGAGGTTTCCAGCTCACACGCGTGCGACCATCCTCCTGGAAAGGTGCTGTCGCGGACGGATTGCTGAAATTCAGGGTCAATGGTAAGCAGGTGCCACCACGCGATGAGCAGGCATTCGGCATCCGTTTCCAGATTCGTACGGCGAGCCGCCAGATCAAGATTCGGCATGTTGGAACCGTGTCCGTTTAACAGCACAATCTTCTTGAATCCGTGGTAGGCCAGCGAACTCGTCACATCGATCACCTGCCGAATAAAAGTTTCATAGTGGGTATTGATCGTTCCGGGGAAATCCATGACATGGCCTGTGTATCCGTAAGCAATCGGAGGCAGCACCAGAATCCGTTCCGGCATCGCACGGCCAACACCGTCAGCAATGCCGCTTGGGCAAACCAAATCGACATCCAGCGGAAGATGTTCGCCGTGTTGTTCGACCGCTCCGCAGGGAATGATGCAAACCTGTTGGGACTCGATCGCTTCGTTGATTTCCGGCCAGGTGAGCTTTTCGTAACGATGCTCAGTGAATGCTCGGCTCGACATAAATTCAAATTCCTGGTTAGAACGCCTCGGAACAAATCGCATTCTGCAATCGTGGTGATGCGTGCGTCATGTGGAAGGTGTAGCAGGTTGCTGGTCATCAGACATACCAATGCGATCAGTACAGTCGATAAGCAGCCAGCAGATACCCGCTGCGACATATAATATGCCGACCAGCACAAACATCGGTGTAAAGTTCGTTGTGAACTGCTCTTGTCCATTCACGATTGTGCTGGTCGTGAAGTAATCCAGCAGCGGTCCAAATACGAATGGCATGATAAGTTAGCCAACATTACCTGCCGTATTGACGATACCGAAGACCGTCGCTATTGGTTCCCGACACCTGTGAATCTTTTAATCACGACCCCACGAGCTGTCAGCGATCTTGTGAGTGAATGCGGTAGCTGGCCTGGCGTGGCGTCAGAGTGGTGTTTCCTGCGGGGGCGTTCAGTACTCGGCTCAGTCGAGTGACTTCGCCGCGGAGATTCACCATCTCATCGTGGATTTGTTGCATGTCCGTTTGCGCTGTGGCAGAACCGGAATATGCCAAGCGGAATGGTGACGACTCAATTTGTACTTTCAGGGCAGATACCTGCACACGAATTTCCGCGAGGCGGTCCTGCGACTGTTCTTTCAGTGATTGTGTGCACAGCTGCACCAAATCAATTCGCTCGGACAGTTTCTCTCCATGTTCGGCGGTGAAACGGTCCCTGGTCCGATCGTTGAGTGATTTCAGCAGTTGATCGTGGCGGTCCTGCAGATTCTCATGGCGGATGCTCATGCTTTCGACCTGCTGATGGACGCCTGCCAGTTCACCGTTGTGCTCGAAGGTGGTTTGCCCAACCCACAGCAGTAATCCTCCGAGAACCATGTTGACCACAGAACCGCCGAATTCCTCTATCAGACCGCCGGCCGTATTTTTTGGTGAGGCTTGATCCTGTGACATGTCGATCTTTCCTGCCGAGCTGGTAAGCAGGTGCACCGCAACTGCTCCGAGGTGCTTGTGCCGTTGTTGGCACAAGCGAATTCCTGGCATACAGGACAATTATCCAGACGTGTCCCTATTCACATGATCGGGATAGGATCGCTGGCACATCAACAGCCCTCCGCAGTGAAGCCGAATCACCGGGAAAATCGAGGAGCGAGACTCAGTCGTGCCTCGTATACCGGTACAAATTGCCGTTGAACTCTGCGGTTTGGAAGAAGTACAGCAAGGCCGCAGCAGTCGCCACCATTGATTGAACTGCAAATGGCCTCTGACGTCCCGGTTTGAGCAGCACACATGCGGTGTCCAGCCGGCGAAGACCTGCGCCGGAGGTTTGCAGAACTTACCGAGCAACGGTTGGATTACCGAAGTAAATCGTTAACACGTGTCCGGGGTGTCGGGATCGACAGATGCCGTCCAGCAGAACCATCAGGATCACAGCGACGTGTATTGGACTTGGGTTCATACAACAATTCCAGATCTGCGACTGTACTTTGGCGACTACAGTCTTGTTATGACCGTCCTGTTCCGAGTGCCACCTGAGACTGTCCACTGGATTCTGCCGCGACGTTGTCTTGATGCAACAGCCAAGGATGTGAATCGGATTCATCTGATTCAATCCATCGTGCAATCAAAAATGTGGTCTTCATATCAGGCTGGATTGTTGCCGACTCCCTGTTCGCGAGTAACAGTCGAATACCGCATTGTACCGACACGCCAAATATCAGGTCTGTTACCAGCGATGTCAGTATTATCTCTCTCCCTTGGGTCGAAACCGGACATTCCTCATGGCAGTACGCCAAATTTCGGTTTTTTCCGCCTGCCCGCAGTCTCGGAATGAAACTTCTCAGGACTACGTGGAACGAGTCACAACGGTTGCTCAGTGGAGTGAACATTATGGCTGTCGTGGCATCCTGGTGTACTGCGATAACGGCATTGTGAACCCGTGGCTGGTCGCTCAGCAGATCCTGCAGCAGACAATCACCCTGTGCCCGATCGTTGCCGTGCAACCGATGTACATGCACCCATTCGCTGCGGCCAACATGGTTGCGTCACTGGGTCACATGTATCATCGCCGAGTGTACCTCAACATGATTGCCGGCGGTTTTAAGAACGATCTGCAGGCCTTGAATGACAATACACCGCACGACGACCGGTATGTTCGACTCACCGAATACACGCGCATCATGCAATTGTTATTGAGTTCAGAGCACAGTGTCTCTTTCGAGGGCAAGTACTACAGCATTCGCAACCTCAAGATGTCGCCGGCACTTTTACCCGAGCTGTTTCCGGGGATTATGATGTCCGGGTCCTCTCCTGCTGGAGCCATTGCGGCTGAAGAGGTGGGCGCGATTGCAGTTAAGTATCCACAACGAGTGAATGACGAACGAAAGATCACTAGACAACAAACAACTCTTTCGGGTCTGCGGCTTGGCATCATTGCCCGAAAAAAATCTGAGGAAGCCTGGCAGGTGGCTCAGCAACGTTTCCCCATCGAACGCAGAGGCAAGGTGCTGCATCGGCTGGCGATGGCAGTCAGTGATTCTCACTGGCACCGACAGCTGTCCGAAATGGCCAAAGAGTTTTCCTTGCAGGATGATCCATACTGGCTGGGACCTTTCGAGCACTATCAGACGTTTTGCCCGTATCTTGTTGGTAGTTACGAGCGAGTTGCCCAGGAACTTCGGCGATACATCGACATCGGTCACGACACGTTCATTCTGGACATCCCGCCTTCTGAGCAGGAACTGATGCATACGAATGCTGCATTTCAGGAATGCGGCAGCCAGTAGCACTTCAATTGGCGAAGCTTGCTGTTATCAGAGTTGCCACGGCTTGCAAAACAGGCCAGGTGTGATCGCAGACCAACAAAAACCTGAATGAACAAAAAGGCTATTGTCCTGCAACCGCAGCAGCTGGTGGCCACAGAACCCACCATGCCAGTGCGAACGGAGCGGCGAAGAGGATACTGTCGAGCAGATCCAGCAGGCCTCCGAAGCCGGGCATCAGCGTGGCAGAGTCTTTCTGTTCGACGTCGCGTTTGATCAGTGATTCGCATAGGTCACCCACCAGGCCGATGACTCCCATGGCGACTCCGTAGCCAATGACCGATGGGTAACCGGTAATCACGGGAGATGCTTCGAATAGACGGCCGCCAAAGGTAAGCCAAAGTCCGCTGCCGACGACGCTTCCCGCGATTGCACCGACTGCTCCCATCCATGTTTTGCCAGGACTTAGGGTAGGCACCATCTTGCGGCGGCCCCATAAACGACCAAACGTGTAGGCCATCGTGTCGCCACTTTTGACGGCGATGATCATCGACCCAATTGCGAAGTAGCCCAAATCCGGTGTGGGAACCCAGCGAAACTGGCTTGTGACTGCCAGCAGTCCTCCACTGTACATTACGGCCAGCCAGCCAGCCCCCAAAGTTTCCACCGAAGTTCCGGGCTGACGGAATCGCGTCACTCCGTGAACAAACAGCAGGGCAAATGCCAGGACCATAGCAGCACAAATAAATCCCATTGAAATCAGCAGGCGAACGGTGCCGGTCTGTATCGTGGTGATGGTATGCAACCATCCTGCAAGCACGACCATCAGGCTGCAGATTGCGATCAGTCCGAATGACGGCCTCATCGTTCTTACGTTGAGCAACTGTGACATTTCGTAGCTGCAACGTATTGACAGCAGCGAACAGAACATCAGTAGAATTGTGGCACGGTTTCCCTGCCACGCATCGATCCAGAACATGGCAAAGAGGGCCGGTATCAGGATCGCAGAAATTCCCAGTCGCCAACCCAACATGTGGTACTACTTATTTTATGACAATAGGATCTGTATAAATTATGACGCGATGTTATTGAACAGTTGCTGGTGCTGAATTCAGTCCGCCGTAGCGACGATCGCGCCTCGCGAATTCCTGAAGTGCTTGGTGCAGATGCGGGTTGCGAAACTCCGGCCATAATGTTTCTGTGATCCACAATTCGGAGTAACTGATTTGCCACAGGAGAAAATTACTAATCCTCATTTCGTTGGCTGTGCGAATCACAAGATCAGGATCCGGCATTCCGACAGTCATCAGATGTTCCGCAACGGTGTCGCCGGAGATATCTGGTGGCTCCAGCGTCCCGGCTTTGACCTTGGTTGCAATCTGCTGCATTGCGTGGGCGATTTCGGAGCGTGCTCCGTAATTTAAGGCCAGGCATAATGTCATGCCGTGATTGTCGGCGGCTTCCTTAATGGTGATTGCAATCTCGTCCTGAATGTCCGAATGCAGTTCTTCAATGTGTCCGATGATCCGAAACTGCAGGCCCTGTTCCTTAATGCGACGTCGTTCATCGACCACGAACTTCTTCAGAAGTCGCATTAGAAAGCCCAGCTCATTCGGCGGACGTTTCCAGTTCTCGCTTGAAAAACAATAAAGCGTGAGCTGTTCCAAGCCGAGCCGTGAGCATTCTTCGACGATCTCCCGCACTGATTTAACGCCTTGGCGATGCCCTTCGATACGCGGCAGGCCTCGAGCTTGGGCCCAGCGGCCGTTGCCGTCCATGATGACGGCAACATGCCGCGGCAGTCGGTCTCGATCCAAGCCAAGCGCTGCTAATTTTTCATCTGTGTACGGTTCCTCTCGGTTCAACGTTGTCACACTCCTGCATCACCAGCGATTTCACCAATCGGTGCCTCCAGAGCACACGAGTGGATCATTTTATCCCAATCCCACGTTCTGGACTACCTTGCCTAACGGGCGATTGTTGGTGAAATCGGGCAATGAAGAGACCGATTTCAGTGATTGGCCGGCGAAAATGCCTTGATTTCAGGCGGTTGGCCCGTCGCGGCGAATTGCTGTTTCAGACTCTTCCGGATCGCTCATTGAACGACTTGAAGAAATGCGGCAGTCACAAATGCAAACAGGCGTAGAGTTCCTGCCGTTTATCTGTTGGCTCAGGTTCACAGTGGAGCTCGTGGCTTTTGTTGCAATCAATGCAGCACCGGCAACAGCGGATTTATTTGCGGCCGGGCTGCCCCCGACAATCACCTGTTGGGCTGAGCGGCCTTTGTCTGTTCACTCTACAGGAATCGACGGTGTTTTCGGGAAACCTGAGTACATGCCTGGATAGTCGATGGGGAATCTCGGAGCATATTGAGACTCCACATAAACCTGTTTCGTCAGCGAGCCCTTTTCATGCCCGGCCCCGGATCCCGCCTACGCGCCGCAGTGACGGCCGAATCACCTCTGCAATGCGTTGGAGCGATCAATGCATGTCATGCCCTGCTGGCAGAATCGAGTGGATTTCAGGCGTTGTATTTGTCAGGCGGTGGTGTCGCGGCCGGATCGTGCGGGATACCGGATCTCGGGATCACAGCTATGGAAGACGTGCTGATTGATCTGCGGCGTATGACCGATGTTACTGCCCTGCCCGTTCTTGTTGATATCGATACCGGCTGGGGAGGGGCTTTTAATATTGCACGCACGGTTCGCATGATGGAACGCACGGGCGCGGCTGGCATTCAGATCGAAGATCAGGAGCAACAGAAGAGATGCGGCCATCGTCCGAATAAAGTTGTTGTTTCACAAAGCGAAATGGTTGATCGAGTCAAAGCCGCTGCGGATGCTCGCGCTGATCATGATTTTGTCATCATGGCTCGAACAGATGCTTACGCTGTGGACGGGCTTGAATCGGCGGTTGAAAGAGCTGTTGCATTTGTTGAAGCCGGTGCCGATATGATCTTTCCTGAAGCAATGGCATCGCTCGATGAGTATCAGCAGTTTACTTCGGCTTTGGACGTGCCCGTGCTGGCTAACATTACCGAGTTCGGAAAAACGCCGCTGTTCACCCGAGATCAGCTTGCAACAGTCGGAATCGGCATTGTCCTGTATCCACTGTCTGCGTTTCGAGCTGCCAATGCCGCTGCACTCACTGTGTTTCAGGCCATTCGCCAACAGGGAACTCAGCAGTCAGTGATTGACTCCATGCAGACACGCGAAGAGCTTTACGAGTTGCTGGGCTATCACGAATACGAACGGAAACTGGATCATTTGTTTGCGGCCAATGGCCAACAGCAATCTGAATAATCATTGACCGAATTGAAACTCATGACAGTTCCTGATCAACCTGTTCGCAAACCAAAAAAATCAGTCGCCCTTTCCGGAGTTGTAGCAGCCAACACTGCGATTTGTACGGTCGGTCAAAGTGGAAACGATCTACATTATCGCGGTTACGACATTCTTGATTTTGCCGATACAGCTGAGTTTGAAGAAATTGCGTATCTGTTGATTCATGGCCGGTTGCCGACCACTGTTCAGCTGGCGGAATACAAGACACGGTTGAAGTCGTTTCGCGATCTTCCGGACGCTGTTAAAAGCGTTCTGGAATTGATTCCCAAGACAGCTCATCCTATGGATGTGCTGCGAACCGGCTGCTCCATGATGGGACACTGTTTTCCCGAGTCAGAAGAGTATTCCGGGGACGCAGCTCGCACTCACATCGATCGCCTGATGGCCGCCTTTCCATCTATTCTGCTGTATTGGTATCACTATTCGCAAACCGGGACCCGTATTGAAGTCGCCAGCGACGTTGATTCCATTGGTGAACATTTCCTTGAATTGTTGCATCAGAAGAAACCAGCAGATTTGTGGGTTCGAGCCATGCATACTTCACTGAACCTGTATGCCGAACACGAACTGAACGCATCTACCTTCACAGGACGAGTTATCGCCGGAACTGCTTCTGATCTTTATTCGGCCATCACTGGAGCGATTGGTGCTTTGCGGGGGCCCAAACACGGTGGCGCGAATGAAGTGGCCTTCTACATTCAAAGTCGATATGGCAATGCGGACGAAGCTGAAGCCGATATTCGGGAACGAGTGGCTCGTAAAGAGATCGTGATCGGCTTTGGTCATCCTGTTTACACCACCGGCGACCCACGGAACGACGTGATTCGGTCCGTGGCGGAACAGCTTTCTGATGAAGCGGGCGATCGTAAAATGTTTGACATCGCTGCACGACTGGAAACCGTGATGTGGCAGAGCAAAAGAATGTTCCCGAATCTGGACTGGTTCTCTGCCGTGTCTTACAACCAAATGGGTATTCCGACTGATATGTTCACGCCACTGTTTGTGATTGCTCGAA
>Ga0315315_10004534_pt1 | contig 12798 bp, 7 predicted proteins | sample M140m3416metaG_FD_203699 | JGI IMG/M metagenome (GOLD analysis project Ga0315315, IMG submission 203699) | Ammonia-oxidizing marine archaeal communities from Monterey Bay, California, United States - M1 40m 3416 | ecosystem: Environmental > Aquatic > Marine > Intertidal zone | place: USA...
CAGCAAGCTCCCGGTCTTCGAGAACCCATGGCTCGACACACCCGAGACTGCACCAGATGTTGAGCACCAGGACGTAAAGACTGAGAGCAAGAAGAAGAAGGAAGAAGACTTCCCCTTCAGCTACCCAGTGACGCGCTACAACCCGAACGGAACGCTGTTTCCGCCGCGGTACCTGATGCCAGGCGCAACACTCGCATATGGCGACACGCTCATGGCGATGCTCAGCACGTCCAGCTGGGACACGCTCATGCGTTGGTTCTACGGAGGCTTTGTCTCCTATCGCAGCGACAATGACTACATCGGCTGGGGTGTCGCCGCCGCATACAACAAGCTCCTTCCCGTGATCACCGCGGGTGCATACAGCCACACTGTTCGCTACGGAAAGCTCTTCGCCGAGCCGCCGCCACCCACATCGGGCGGCACCTGGACACGCTCCATCGAGCAGCTCCCAGACAACTACTTCGATAAGCGCACCAAGGCTTACCTCAACGTATCTATGCCGCTCGACGGAAAGTCGATCGCCTACCTGCAGTGGGAGGGCACACACCGCACGCCGCTCACCCCGCTGAGTGAGTACGAGGCCAGCGGGACCAGAGTCTATCGACCCGGTGTTCCCACCCGAGGCTTCTTGTCCTCAGTCGGCGCAGGCTGGGGTCGCGGCAAGGGCAGCGCCTACGGCCGTGCCGTCTCAATTGAGCGTGGCCTGTACTACAGCGTCAGCTCCAAGATGACGTCGCGATATCTCGGCAGCTACAAGCTGGACGAAGAGGACCAGGCCGTCCCATTCTCACAGCTGCAGTTTGGCGGAGAGCTTCGCCACTACACGCCCATCCCCTGGTTTGATGACCACGTCTTCTCCGCCCAGCTCTCTGGTGGCGGAACCATCGGTGACCGAACTCGATATGGCTCCTACAGACTCGGCGGCAACTTCGGCATGGGCGGCCTGTACACACTGCCTGAGGAGTACAGACCGCTCCGTGGTTTCGAGCCTGGAACCGTCTTTGGAGACTGGTACTACCTGGGCAGCTTCGAGTACAGAATGCCGCTGTGGTGGATAGACCGAGGTCTCGGCACCATCCCATTCTTCGCTCGCTATCTCTCTGCAGCCACCTTCCTCGATGCGGGTCACGCCTTCAATGAGCTGCCCAACGGAGAAGAAGACCAGGAGCCGCTGCTCCCACAGACCCTCGTCGGTACAGGTCTGGAGATCAGAGGCTCAGCGGTGATTGGCTACGGCATGTCCCTCACCATGCGGCTGGGGTACGGCTTCGCGCTGCGCGGCCCCGGTGTCCCCTTCGGCTCCAGAAATGGCCTCTACGTTCGCTTTGATACAGGCTTCTGATGCCCATCCCTTGGCTCGCCTCCTGGATCCTAATTGCACCCTCTATAGGTGCAGCAGAGCCCTGCGAGAGCGAGCCTCCCGCGATGCAGCTCGCTCACGCCCAGACGCATATTGCTGCAGGGGCGTGGGATGAGGCACTGAGGTGCGTGGATTTGTCCGTGGCTCCGCTGTGGGCTGGGCATCACACGGCACTTAAAGGCATCGCTTTTCTGCAGACTGCGCGCGCCCCAGATGCAGTCATCGCACTCCAAGCAGCCCTCGATGATCCAAATCTGCGCGCACCTCTACGCGACGTTGTGCGCCTTCACCTCGGTCGCGCACTGCACCAGATTGAAGACTACACAGGCGCCAAGAAGATGCTCGGTGACTTGCTGAGCGGTTCCCTACAGAAGCCTGGCGCAAGACCAAAGCCAGCAGGCGTTGATCCCGCCGAGGTCCGATGGGCACTGGCTGAGGTGTCGTGGAGTGCCGGCGACAAGCCCAGTGCAGTCCAGATGCTGCGTGAGCTTTGGACCCACAACCCAACCAGTACGCTGTCAGTCTCAGCCCGTGAAAAGCTAGAGTCATGGGAAGCCGCTCTCGATGTCAGCACGCAAGCGGATCAGGCACTCTTTGCCAAGCGCATCCGCACCCTCGAGCGTCAGTACCTGCCCGCTGAGGCACTGGCGCTGCGAGAGCAATTGCCACCCGACCACTCGCTGCTTGCCCCCAGAGCTCTTGCCGGGGCCGTCTTCAAGGCCAAAGACTACTCACGAGCAGTTCAGTTGCTGAACGCCTTGAGCAGTCGTACACCGGACGAAGGTGTACTCTTGGCACTCGCGTATGTGCGCTCGGGAGATCCCGAGGCGAGCATCGAGACATACAGAGCGCTCTCCCGAGGCTCGGGCTCCGTGGCCGAACTGGCCGCCTACAAGATTGGCTACATGGCGTTTGACCAGCAAGACTGGGCGGGCGCCACAAGAGCATTCGGTCGGTATCAAGACCGATACCCTGGCGGAAAACACTCGGAGGCCGCGCTGTGGTTTACCGGGATGGCACACCTCAGAACAAACAGCCTCTCTGATGCTCACAAGACCTTCAAGAGACTCGAGGTGAGCTACCCGGGCTCGAGCCTCAGGCCAGGCGCTGTGTACTGGCAGGCCATGACCACATCAAGTCACAGCCAGCAGACTCTGCTCAATAAGGTGATTCGCCTGTGGCCGGAGACCAGCTACGCCTGGTTCTCACAGCAGGCCCTGGGTATCCCCTACCCACAGAAGGCACAGGCACAGCCAGAGGCTGAAGTTACCCTCAACGCGCCCAGCTGGACGCTTGGGAATCAACTGGCTGAAGCGGGTCTCCATGCATGGGCGAGACCCCACCTTGAGTCACTGATAAAGGCGTCAAAGACCCTGTCTAAAAGCCAGCGCATCGGCCTGGCCAATGCACTCATCAGCGCTGGGTCCTATCGATCAGCGAAGCGCTTGGTGAGGGCCTGGTGTGGCAAGCCTGCAGAGGCCACGAAACTACAGCTCATCCAGGCGTGCTGGCCTCAGCCGAACGCTAGCGTGCTCTACCAGATGACAGAAGCGGCTGGACTTCCGCGATACCTCCCGTTCGCAATCATGACGGCCGAGAGCGCACTCGATCCCTCAGTGACCTCTCCCGCAGGTGCGCGCGGCTTGATGCAGCTGATGCCAACACTCGCCGAGGAACTGCATCGAGACATGTGGCCAGATCAACCATTCAGTGCAGACGATATGTACGCGCCTGCCTACAACTCTACCCTGGGCACTACCGAGCTCATCCGACTCGCGGAGCAGTTCTCTGAGCTCCCCCTTAATGAGACCCTGCCGATGGTCATCGCCGGATACAACGGTGGCTCAGAAGCGGTGAGTCGCTGGGTTGATGCCTACTCCGACCAGGCCACATCATCTCTGACTGACTGGTCCCAGCGACCCATACCTGATGTATGGGCTGAGTTTATTGGCTACAGCGAGACACGAAAGTATGTTCGACGTGTCCTGGGCTACCTCCAGACCTACATGCTTGCCTACGGAAGCCAGCCGGCCCAAGAGGGCGCATCAAGCTCAAGTGGCACCAAGGCCATGGGCTCTCCAGGCGAGGAGTAGAGGCTCGTCACAAGCAGTCCCTCTGCACCCAGAGCATGGCTCAGCAGTGCAGACGCTTGACCACCGACCATCTGACTGACCGCGCCGAACTTTGGTGGATTGAATCGGATGTGCACTGAGCGACTGCGCCCAGCCTTAATTTCAGCCAGCTCAGCCACTTTGGATACGGCACCCTCGGTGGTTCCGAGGACATCGACAAGACCATTCGATACCGCTTGTTTACCGGTCCATACACGCCCCTGCGCGACCGGCTCGACTTCAGCTTCAGTGAGACCACGGCCCTCAGCGACGACGGCGATGAAGCGGGCATAGACTCGCTTCAGACTCTCTCGGAAGCGCCGACGCTGGTCATCGTGGAAAGGTGACTCGGGCGTCATCATTCCCGGATCTGGAGCGGGCCCCATCCAAGTTGTCTGAACACCCAAACGAGACAAGGCACCGCCGAGTACAACCTTGCCACCCACGACACCGATAGAGCCCGTGATGGTGGCTGGATGAGCCCAGATCTCGTGAGCACGCGCGGCAATGTAGTACCCGCCACTGGCCGCGACATTACCCATCGCAGCAACAACTGGCTTTTCTCTGGCGAGACTGCCAACCGACCGAGCGATGAGATCGCTCGCGAGCGCACTTCCACCTGGACTATTCACCGCGAGCACTACACCTTTGATCGCGTCATTACCCGCGAGACTATCAAGGACCGGAACCACATCATCAGATGCGATCATCCGGCCACCTCTGGCCATCTGTGCTCGCCGCTCGACAACGGGACCGTCGAGATGAACCACCGCAATACCGGCCCGGCGCCGCCGGATAGACGGCAGCCTGGACTCAATCCGCCGGAGCCGTCCATACGACTTCAGGCTGAGACTGCGAGCCTCACCGCCCAGATGTTGCTCCCATCCATCCCAGTCCTCATCACTGTAGGTGACCGCATCAATGAGTCCGGCCGCGAGTGCTCCATCAGCGGAGACTGGAGACTCAAGGAAGAGCGCCTGAAGCGCATCGACTGACAGGTCACGGCCTGCCGCGACAGTCCGCAGCCAGCGGTCCTGGAGATCGCCGAGGAGGTGGTCCATTGCCTCACGATTTGCTGGTGTGGGCATGGGTCTTGTGTAGACCTCGCCAAAGCTCTTGTAGGCACCCGCACTCTCAAAATCGACCACGACACCGAGCCTCTCGAGCGCATCACCGTAGAACTTCATCGGCGTCGCAACCCCCATCAAGAAGACCTCAGATGCAGGACTCAGGCTGATCCGAGTTGCCGCGGACGAGAGCAGTAACTCTCGGTCAGTCATGCCATCCAGGTGGACCTCAACACGCTTCCCTGCTGCCACAACTCCAGTAATGGCATCCCGCAGGAGGTATATCTGGCTCAACCCGAGTAGCAGACCCCGGAGCTCGATTCGGAGACCCCCAATCTTTTTATCCGCCCCCAAGGCCTTGAGCGCACCGATGGCTTGGGCAAACGCCACAGGCTCCATGGGCTTTCTTCCGGCGGTGAGTTCCCACACGACCACGACACGTCCTCGGCGGCTCAACCAGGACCACAGCGTCACAAGAATGCGAACTGGTAGGGTAAAGAGTGTCAGAACTGCCAGTACAAGGATACGGATCACAGCACCTCCAGAGTGCACCCTTTAAGCGATCAAGCGGCCCAGAGCCGCACAGAGGAAGTCGTGTCCGATCTGCTGAACTCCCAAGAGATGTCGATGTTTCGGAATGCTCCCGAGGAAGAGCTCGTGGACTTGGCCATCGACCTCGATGTACCCGTCCCAGAGGAGATCGATCTGCCTGGACTGCTCAATGCCGTGTTGCTCAGTCTGACCGATCTCGGACAGCGCGAGGGGCTGCCATACTCCAGTTACGACGCGGATGACCTCTCGGCCTTGGGCGACAACGAGCTTCGCGCCATTGCCAAGCTCAACGGGGTCGATACAGAGAGCAGCCGCGAAGCCATGGTCTATGGCCTCCTAAAGACTGGAAAAAAGATCTACAAAATCTACAGGAAGACACGACCAAAGTCGCAAATTCCGATGTACCTACCGATGCTTCTGGCGCCACTTGCGCGTCATTTAGTGTCTCAATTTGACTGAACCGGGACGCCTCCCGGTAAACCCGATATGCTCTCAAGCAACACGGAGACGCCCATGGCCACCAAGAGCTGCCCCAGCTGTGGCGAAGAAGTTCCAGTCGTCGCTGCGCGATGCAAGTCGTGCTTCTTCGACTTCAATGAAGAACCTGAAGCAGATAAAAGCGGCATGATGGGCCTACTCGTCCTGTTTGCCGCTATGGCACTCGTTGGTATGGGCGTGTTTTGGTACCTCCACACACAGGTCGCTGCTGAGCGGGTTGTCGTCGAAGAGGAGACTCAGAGCATCATCATCACACGCAAGTCGGCTGCAAAGACCGAAGCCACGCGTGTGCCATTCAGTGAAGTGACCCGTGTCGAGTACGTCCTCGGTGGCGACACTGCACAGTACGAGATCGTTGCTGTTGGAATCAATGGCGACCGATACGTGGTTCAAGCCTCTGATGATTCCCCGCTCGATGGTCGCGCTGAGCACGTCGCGCGCACGATGGACAAGCCCTTCGAGAGGGTCCAAAACGTCAAGACCTTCGCGGACTGATTGAGTGCTCCCACTGGGCTCACCTGACCTCGCCATTGACTTGGGCACATCCAACACGCTCGTTGTCGTTCGTGGAAGAGGGATCGTGGTTGATGAGCCATCGGTCGTAGCGGTAGAACGCATGAGCGGTGCCCAGAGAGTCGTCGCCATCGGCCACGAAGCACGTCAAATGATCGGACGAACGCCAGAGAATATCGAGGCCATTCATCCCATTCAAGATGGTGTCATCGTTGACTTTGATCTGGCGGAGGCGCTTCTCAGGAACTGCATTGAGCGGGCACTCGGAACCCGACCGTTCGTCAAGCCGCGGGTAATTGTCTGCGTTCCCAATCGACTCCAAGACGTTGAGCGCCGCGCCATCCAAGATGCTGCACGCGCAGTGGGTGCCAAGGAAGTGTTCCTGGTCGGAAAGCCCATCGCTGCTGCTATCGGCTCTCAGATGCCTATAGACCGACCCCTGGGAAATATGATCATTGACGTCGGCGGCGGAACAACCGAAGTCGGCATCATCAGCTTAGGCGGTATCGTTGTTACGCGCTCAGCCCAGGTCGGTGGAAATCACTTCGACAATGCAATCACAAGCTGGATTCAGAATCGGCACAACGTGCTTGTAGGACAACGCACGTCCGAAGACACGAAGCTTCAAGTCGGCAGTGCGGTGATGTCTGAGCAGGCAAAAAAAGCTCACGTGACTGGACGAGACCTATCATCCGGCATCCCTCGAGAGATAGTGGTGACCAGCGATGACATCTCTGAAGCCATCGCTGAGTGCCTCGATCAGGTCGTAGAGTGCTTGCGCGAGGCACTCAAAGAGAGCCCGCCTGAGCTCGCTGCAGACATCACAGAGCAAGGGCTCGTCTTATGTGGCGGCTCAGCACTGCTCCCCGGACTCGACCGCTTCCTACGAGACAGGACCGGACTGCCCATCGTCCTATCTGAGGACCCTCGACGCAGTGCTGCCATCGGTGCAGGCTTACTTCTCGATGACCAGGCTACACTCTCTCGAGTGGCCTTCTAAGGCAGCAGTGCACCACCGGTGACGTGTCTCACCCCCGCCACCCCAGGGCCGAGCACAGCCGCGGTTCCATCTGCACTATCGAACTGCCAAGGTACATGGGCATGCCCCATCAAGACGACGTCCGACTCGGCCAACATGGACGTCGCGAATTGCTTCGTCTGGGGCCAGACATCGCCCCCTACCGTACCTCCGCGTCCTGCAATCATACGGAGGAAGGCCGTCCCGAGCCGTACGCCCAGTATCATCATGAATCCCGCGAACAGGCGACTCCGCAACACCCCCTGAACGAGGCGATAGCCCACGGTCGAGTCTGTCTCGTCACCATGAGAGAGGTGAAACCGAGTGCCATCCACCTCTCGAATGTGGGGACCACACACATCAGCCGACCACCGCTCTGCCATCACACCTGCGAGACCAAAGTCATGATTACCTGGAACAAAGACCAACTGGAGTCCCCGCGCAACAGCCCGATCAAGGGCCTCGAACACCGGACTGTACCCGGGCTGAAGCCTACCGTTGAACGCCCATCCGACATGGAAGATATCACCGAGCATCCACAGTCCATCGGCCTCCAATGAATCGAGCCATGCCACAAACGAGGCATCTCGGGGGCAGCCCGGCCCTTCACAGTGAACATCTGAGATCACAACAATATCCATACATCGATTATAGATGAGCATATGGAAACCAAACCACTCGCTGCGCGTATGCGCCCGGCAAACATTGATGAAGTGGTCGGACAGGACCACCTGCTCGGCCCTGAAACTCCATTTCGCTCGGCGCTCGACAACGGCAACCTCTCGAGCCTTCTGCTCTGGGGGCCACCCGGCTGCGGAAAGACCAGCATGGCTCGTCTCCTCGCAGATCACACCGGCCTCAAATTCTTGCAACTGTCCGCCGTCATGGATGGAATCAAGGAGCTCCGTCAGGTCCTCAGTCGCGCCAAAGACATCAAGACTCTCGAGCGGCGCGGCAGCCTGCTGTTCGTCGACGAGATTCACCGCTGGAACAAGGCGCAGCAGGATGCACTCCTCCCACACGTCGAGGAAGGCACAGTGGTCTTGGTGGGTGCAACCACAGAAAATCCTGGTTTTCAGATCATCCCAGCACTGCGTTCACGCTGCTGGCTACTCACGCTCAAGCCGCTCGACGAGGAGGCGCTGCTGACCCTCTTGCGGCGTGGACTGGAAGACAAAGTCAACGGTCTCGGCAAGCGCGGCCTTTGCCTGTCTGATGAGGCGCTGAATACCATACTGAAGAGCGCTTCTGGCGATGGGCGGAGAGCACTCGCTGTGCTCGAGCGGGTCGCGGGCACGCTTGCCGACGACAGTGAGCTAGACAATGAGCAACTCAGGGCCGTCCTCGGTCAGACCGATTTGCTCCACGACAGGGATGGAGATGCGCACTACGACGTCGTCAGTGCGCTCATCAAGAGCCTACGGGGCTCGGACCCTCAGGGAGCACTGTACTGGTGTGCACGGATGCTGGAGGGCGGTGAAGACCCTATGTTCGTCGCGCGCCGGCTGGTCATCTTTGCTTCCGAGGACATCGGCAATGCGGATGCGCGTGCCCTCCAGGTGGCCGTCAGCACGATGCAGGGTGTACACCTGGTGGGAATGCCCGAGGCGAGAATACTCATAGGCCAAGCCGTCACCTATCTGGCGACTGCGCCCAAATCGAACCGTGCCTACCTGGCCATCAACAACGCAATGGCCACGGTGAAGCGTACAGGCCCACTCCCCGTACCCAACCACCTCAGGAATGCGCCCACCGAGCTCGCAGAGAGCATGGGACATGGGGCCGACTATAAGTATCCACACGACTACCCGGACCACATCGTCGAACAGACTCATCTGCCCGACGCGCTCCAGGGTGTGGTGTTCTACGAGCCCGCCGCCCATGCTGGCGAGAAGCTCATTGCGGCTCGAATGGACTGGTGGAAAGCACAGCTCCTGGACAGAAAGAAGCGGTAGCTACTGATCATGCCTACTCAATCAAGCCCAGGCCTGTAGAGTCACTGTTGATCCACCACGAAAAACGCCCCTGAGGCGAACCTCAGAGGCGTTTTAAAGGACGGGCAGCAATAACCTACTCTCCCACAGGGTCACCCCTGCAGTACCATCGGCGCCATAGAGCTTAACTTCCGTGTTCGGGATGGGAACGGGTGGGACCTCCTGGCTATCTTCACTGCCCAAAGCAGTATCGTTCATTCGATGATGAACGAAAAGGTACGCACATGAAAGTGGTAGATGCAATGTCTGATTCTGATTTATGTCTTAGAGGAAAACAAACGGACAATTAGTACCGGTTAGCTGAACGCATTGCTGCGCTTACACACCCGGCCTATCAACCTGGTAGTCTTCCAGGGTCCTTCAGGGAGAATTAATCTCGAGGGGGGCTTCCCACTTAGATGCTTTCAGCGGTTATCCCTTCCGTACGTAGCTACCCAACAATGCCACTGGCGTGACAATTGGAACACCATAGGTACGTCCATCCCGGTCCTCTCGTACTAAGGACAGCTCCTCTCAATTCTCCAACGCCCACAGAAGATAGGGACCGAACTGTCTCACGACGTTCTGAACCCAGCTCGCGTACCGCTTTAATTGGCGAACAGCCAAACCCTTGGGACCTGCTCCAGCCCCAGGATGCGATGAGCCGACATCGAGGTGCCAAACCGCGCCGTCGATGTGAACTCTTGGGCGCGATCAGCCTGTTATCCCCGGAGTACCTTTTATTCGTTGAGCGACGGCCCTTCCATTCGGAGACCGCCGGATCACTATGACCTGGTTTCCCATCTGCTCGACCTGTCAGTCTCGCAGTTAAGCTCTCTTATGCCATTGCACTCTACGCCTGGTTTCCAATCAGGCTGAGAGAACCTTTGTGCGCCTCCGTTACTATTTAGGAGGCGACCGCCCCAGTCAAACTCCCCACCAGACAATGTCCCCCTTTTGTGAGGGGTTAGGCATCCAATACAATCAGGGTGGTATTTCAAGGTTGACTCCACCGCGACTAGCGCCGCGGTTTCAAAGTCTCCCACCTATCCTACACAAACTGAATCGAATACCACTGCCAAGCTAGAGTAAAGGTTCACAGGGTCTTTCCGTCTTTCTGCGGGTATGGGGCATCTTCACCCCAATGTCGATTTCACTGAGTCTCGGGTCGAGACAGTGCGGAAGTCGTTACGCCATTCGTGCAGGTCGGAACTTACCCGACAAGGAATTTCGCTACCTTAGGACCGTTATAGTTACGGCCGCCGTTTACTGGGGCTTCAATTTGCTGCTTCGGACGAATCCTAACAACGCCTCTTAACCTTCCAGCACCGGGCAGGCGTCAGACCCTATACATCGCCTTACGGCTTAGCAGAGTCCTGTGTTTTTGGTAAACAGTCGCTACCGCTGCTTTGTTGCAACCTCCGTCAGCTCTGGGAGCAAGTCCCTTCACCTACCAGAGGCACACCTTATCCCGAAGTTACGGTGCTAATTTGCCTAATTCCTTAACCCGAGTTCTCTCAAGCGCCTTAGTGTTCTCCACCCACCTACCTGTGTTGGTTTGCGGTACGGTCACCAGTAAATCAACATAGTCCGCAGCTTTTCTTGGGAGCCTGGGATCAATGACTTCGCCCTAGGGGCTCGACATCACCTCTCAGCTGGATCCGCGTTTTTTTCCTACGGTTCCAATACCTACAGGCTTGTACGGGCATATCCAACAGCCCGATCACCTACCCTTCTCCGTCCCTGCTTTATTCATTACTGGTGGTACAGGAATTTTAACCTGTTTCCCATCGGCTTCGCCTTTCGGCTACACCTTAGGGGCCGACTAACCCTGCCCGGATGATCCTTGGACAGGAAACCTTAGGTTTTCGGCGAGAGGGTTTTTCACCCTCTTTATCGTTACTCACGTCAGCATTCTCACTTCCATACGCTCCAGTGGACCTCGCGATACACCTTCACTGCATATGGAACGCTCCCCTACCGCTCGCTTACGCGAACGCACGGCTTCGGCGGCGTGCTTAGCCCCGTTATATTTACGGCGCAGGGCAACTCGACCAGTGAGCTATTACGCTTTCTTTAAAGGGTGGCTGCTTCTAAGCCAACCTCCTGGTTGTCTGGGTTTCCCCACATCCTTGACCACTTAGCACACACTTTGGGGCCTTAGCCGGTACTCTGGGCTCTTTCCCTCTTGACCACGGAGCTTATCCCCCGTAGTCTCACTGCCGGGCGTCACTCAACGGAATTCGGAGTTTGATAGGGGTTGGTAGCCTCGCGGCCCCGCACCCTGTCAGTGCTCTACCTCCGTTGGTGCTACCCGACGCTGCACCTCAATGCATTTCGGGGAGAACCAGCTATTTCCAAGTTTGATTAGCCTTTCACTCCTACCCACAGCTCATCCCCATATTTTTCAACATATGTGGGTTCGGTCCTCCACGAAGTTTTACCAACGCTTCAACCTGGCCATGGGTAGCTCACTTGGTTTCGGGTCTGCAGCCCGCGACTTTTCGCCCTATTCAGACTCGGTTTCCCTACGGCTACACCTATCGGCTTAACCTTGCCACGAACCACAACTCGCTGACTCATTATGCAAAAGGTACGCGGTCACTCCGAAGAGCTCCCACTGTTTGTAGGCATACGGTTTCAGGGTCTATTTCACTTCCCTTTCGGGGTTCTTTTCACCTTTCCCTCACGGTACTTGTTCACTATCGGTCGCTAGGTAGTACTTAGCCTTGGAAGATGGTCCTCCCAGATTCCAGCGGGGTTTCTCGTGTCCCACCGTACTCAGGAACGTACTCCGGAGGCGTTGACTTTTCGTGTACGGGGGTTTCACCCTCTGTGCCGCAGCTTCCCAGCTGCTTCCACTAAATCAACACTTTGTAACTCCGTCTACCAAAAGCAGTTGGTAGCCAGTACGCCCTACAACACCAATCCAGCAACGCCTGCAAGCTTACACTAAATTGGTTTGGGCTATTCCCCGTTCGCTCGCCACTACTAGGGGAGTCTCAATTGATGTCCTTTCCTGGAGGTACTTAGATGTTTCAGTTCCCTCCGTTGGCTCCGACTTACGTCGGTAATCCCGTATTACCAGGATTGGGTTTCCCCATTCGGAAATCTCGGGGTCAAACACTTGTTTGCCAGCTAACCCGAGCTTATCGCAGGCTCCTACGTCCTTCATCGCCTCCTAACGCCAAGGCATTCACCGTATGCCCTTCTATAATTCACACTAAGACAATAAATCTCAGAATCGACGATGAGAATTAAATCTCATCTGTAGACATTGCGTCTACCACCATTCATATGCGCAATTCAAAGAACGAAACCGTCCCTGGTGGAGCTTAGAGCTCCGACCAGAATCGGTCGTTGAAAAACAGACAGCAACTACATTGATTTACCAGCCGTGTCCTTTTCTCCGAAGAGTAAAGGATAGGCTCCTTAAAGGAGGTGATCCAGCCGCAGGTTCCCCTACGGCTACCTTGTTACGACTTCACCCCAATCATCGGCAAGACCGTAGGCGTATCCTTCCCGAGGGTTAGGTTAACGACTTTGGGTCCGGCCAACTTTCGTGGTGTGACGGGCGGTGTGTACAAGGCCCGGGAACGTATTCACCGCGGCATGCTGATCCGCGATTACTAGCGATTCCAACTTCATGGAGTCGAGTTGCAGACTCCAATCCGAACTGAGGCATCCTTTTTGGGATTGGCTCCAC
>Ga0315315_10004541_pt1 | contig 12789 bp, 11 predicted proteins | sample M140m3416metaG_FD_203699 | JGI IMG/M metagenome (GOLD analysis project Ga0315315, IMG submission 203699) | Ammonia-oxidizing marine archaeal communities from Monterey Bay, California, United States - M1 40m 3416 | ecosystem: Environmental > Aquatic > Marine > Intertidal zone | place: USA...
AACGATTTTTGATAATATGCCATCTACCAGTTCCAGAAATCTTATCATTAACCTTACGACTTAAACTCATTACAAAGTCTGCTGTCATAACTTTACTATATGCCTCTGCTACTTTAGATGCGTCAATGACATCTTCTTCTAATGATGAACGATTTGCTTGTGAAGCAGTCCATACTGGTATTTCATATGTTCCTGCCAATCCTCTCAAATCTTCATAGATGTTACCAAGTGCGTGTCTATGTTCTTTTGATGCTGATATATCTCTGAGTAAATCTGCATAGTCAACTATAATCATATCTGGTTTATAACCTGCTAATATGGTTTTTTCAATATGAGCTTCAAGTGAATTTACAGTTGCCGTTCTCGTTGGAAAATACTTTAGAACCAAGTTTCCTGGTAATGCTTTTACTTTCTTTTCTACTTGTTCTTTTTCCCACTTTAGATTCTGCATTGCTATCTCAGTAAATGATGCATCATATCTTAAACCAACATAACTTTCATTCAACTCTAAAGAGTAATGAATTACATTTAACTTCTTCTTTATTGCTGCAGCACCTATTACGACAAGTCCCCATGACTTACCAATACCTGCTGGTGCCACCACTACTCCAAGTTCTCCTGCTGCTAATCCACCTGACATTAACTCGTTAACACTATCCCAACCAGTTGGAACACATTTTCTTGCTGACTCTTCAAATCTCAAATCAATATCAATCTTATAATCATGTCCAATATCTCTTTCAGTACCTGCTTTCATTGCGTCATCAACCAACTTCTTAATACCATCATAGTTCTTAGCACCAAGTAAGTCAACTGATTGTAATATAGCATTCTTTAAATTTTGATTTCTACAGAAGTCAATACATTTTTCTTTAACAAAATCTAAATCATCTGCACTAACATACTTTGTAGCATTTTTTAAGTTTTCAACTACACCCACTTTTAATATATCATTATCTATTTCAGATAGTGCTACTTTTATTGCGTCCATAGTTGGAACTTTTTTATACTTTGTAAAGTATGTTTTTATCATGTCAACAATCCATCTATCAGACTCAGATTCAAAATATTTTGTTTCTAATATATCTAATATTTGTTGTATGAATAGTTTGTCTTTTATTAAACAGACAATTGTCTTTGATTGAAATGCTTTTCCGTAGTTTGTAAAGTTTTCTACTTGACTCATTTAGAACTCAAGAACGCTTGTAGTGTTGTAAAGGAAGACCGAAGCCAATAATCAAGGTTCTTAAATGAATCAAACATCTTATCTTCTAATAACATTTTATGTAAACTTCCTCTACGAAGACCACCATCATTGGAATCCATGATACCTCGTATTCTTGATTTTGCTCTTGCTGGGATGTCAACATCTAACAATTGCATAAGTTTATAATTTCTATGTAATTTTTTACCATCATTTGATATGTTTTCTAAAACCTTTGCTTCTGATTTGTGTTCGTTGGAATACTTAAGAACATCATCTATATTAACTATCTCTTCGTCAAACAAAAGAGGTAGTTTTTTTTGAAGAGTTTTATGACCACAACCTTTAACACCATCTATGTCATCAGATTTGTCTCCATCTAATGTTCTGTATATTAGATAGTTCTTTGGTGTCATACCAAATTCATGGTCAATCCATTTCTCATCAATTGTCATCTTCTTGATTGGACTATAAACAGAAACCTTGTCATTTACCAGTTGATAGAAATCTTTATCCATTGAATAAATTACTTTCTCTGAATCAGGATATAGGTTAGAACATACATATCCTATGACATCATCTGCTTCCATACCATCAAACATCATAGTCTTTATAGGTAGTGTTTCTAAATAATCAAAGAGTCTCACAATTTGTCTTTTCATTGCTTCTTCTTCGTTTATACCATCATGAAAATCAGTTCTATTTAATCTACGATGTACTTTTCTGTTTGCTTTATATTCTGGAAATAACTTTCTTCGTTTAGAAGAACCACCCTTACCATCAAAAACAACAACACAAGCAGTTGGAGATGTTGTTCTAATTGCTAATGCAATTGATTTAAGAGAACCTGCTAACCCACCGACATGAAGACCATCGTCATTAGTTGCTGGGTTAACAGAGAAGTTTCTTATGAATGTATTCAAACCATCTATTAAAAGTATTCTATCGTTCTTATCTGAAAACTTTGATTGATGTTCTTTTTCGTCTACAAGGTCATTGAACATTTCCAAATAGTTCTTTGGCATATTCTATCCCTCTACTTCTTTATCATATTCAACATCTTCACCAATAGTATGGTTTGGTTTTTCTTTATATTTCATAATGAGTTTGTCACAAATCAATTCATATAAATACTCTTTCATACCATCTCTATTTAGTATTTCTTCAAAGTCTTTTGCTTGAAACTTAATATCTTCTTTACCATCAATCTTTAATGTATACCACGCTCCACCAGACTTAACGAGTTTATAGTTCTTAAGAACTTTTAATATACTACCAACATCATCAATACCAGAATCAAAGTAGATATCAAAGTCTGCGTGTCTCATTGGAGGCCCCATCCTATTCTTTACTACTTGACATTTTGTTTTGATACCAATTGTTTGGTCTTGTCCAGATACTTTTTGTTTTATCTGACCAAGGTTCTTTAATCTCAACCGAACAGAAGAGTGGAATGCTAACGCCTTCCCCCCACTTGTTGTCCAAGGGTCTCCAAACATAACACCCATCTTCTGTCTCAATTGATTTGTAAACAAGAGACATATACTTTCACGACTAATGAGATTTGTAACTTTTCTCATCGCTTTTGAAATTACTATTGCCTTGGTTGTCGCATAACCATCTTTATCAAAGTCTGCTTCCATCTCAACTTTCGTAGATGCTGCGGCTACTGAATCAACCACAATTGTGACTAACCTATCTTTGTCTGAACTACGAATCGTATCTATAATATGCTCTATAGCTGAGAATATGTCTTCAATTGTATCAAGTGGTACATATAACATTTTTTCTAAATCAACACCTATTGCTTCTAAAAAGTCATGACTAACGGCACTCTCTGTGTCAATATAAACTGCCACTCCACCCTTTTTCTGGGTGTTTGCAAGAGTATGTGCTGCCAATAACGATTTACCAGATGCTTCAAGACCTGTAACCTCGGTTATACGACCTACGGGTAATCCACCATCTGGTCGGTTAGATATTACTAAATCTAACATTGATGACCCAGTAGAAACCCAATCTCTAATTGAAGATGGTGACTCAGTAGCCCCATCAAGAAAATATGCGACCTTACCATCCTTGAACTGATTATTTAGTTTATCAGCAAGAACATCAGCAAGTTCGTCTCGTATTGTCTCTTTCTTTTTCATTAATTTCTTTCCTCTATGTAAAAAAGTGGGTAGTTAGGCGTACAATAACAGCCATCTCATCGTTGTTGTAAGATACTACCCACTATATTGATTGTCGTTTTATGAATTAAACAATTCGTCAAATGCGTCACTTACATTAGTGACCTTTGTGGTATCTGCTGAAGTTGTTTTTTCAGTAGACTTAGACTCAGTTGTGTCTTCTTTCGTACCAACACTTTCCTCTTGTACATCATCACTTGGATTCAACCAATTCTGAAGAATCTCTTTCAGTTCATCATATGTGTTTTCTGTAAAGATTTCCTTCATATCAGTTTGATTCTCAACCCAATTTTTCATTTGAGTTTCATCAGATGATACTGGAGTTTGATTTGGTTTTACCCTAATCGTTGTTGTTGGATATGACTTACCAGTTTCTTCTGGCATTTTGACTTCAACTTGAACATCTCTTCCACTCACTGGGTCTGTGATGTCACCATAATCTGGGTCTGCTAAGATAGATAGTAATTCTTCATATACCATCTTTCCGAATCCCCAAAAACGAACACCTTCACCCTCTTCACCACGAACAACTACTGCTGCAAATGTACGAAGTTTAGGAGTGAGTTTCTTAGACAGATTCCAATCCTCACGACTACCAGTAGATTTTAGTCTTTCTGCAAACTCTTGAATAGGGTCTGGATTACCACGAGTAATCGGTGAAAGATATGTTCTTTTATTGATGTCATAGTGAAAATACTGCTCAATAAAAGCACCACCTACTGTGGTGTCATCTGAGAACTTATAAGGTAAAATACGAACAACTTGTTTACCAGGTTGTGGTTTATACATATTATTTGTTCTTGAGGTTGTTGTCTGAAGTGAATTGAGACGATTACGAATTTGGTCTAAATTAAGAGCCATGTTGTTTCTCCTTAAGTGTATTTGTTATTTTATTATTATTCATTGTTTAGTTACTATTTCTGTAACCAAAAATAAGTATCTAACTGAAAGTGAAAACATCAATTTATTTTTAATTAGTTTTGAAATTTTCCCATTCCTTTTCTTCTGCAAGTTCTAATAGTGCTTCAATCAATTGTGGAACAAACTTTGGATTTAATGCTACACCTTTTTTGGTTGGTATTAAATCATCATTATCATTCTTACCATGAACTCTGATATCAACGAATGTGTTGTCTTTATATTCTGATTCCTGGACTACTATAACTTCACGAGAATTTTTTTCTATTATTTTCATGCGATTCCCCATATCTCATTTGTTTCATTTGGATTAAACTTAAAGTCTTCAAAACCTTCTGTTGTGTAATCAACGACTAATTCGTCATCAATATCAAGACCAACTGGATTGAGTACTTCAACACCCACTATGTCACCATGTGTATCATACGCAACTATAACATTGTCATTTAGTTTTTCTCTTTTTGCCTCTGCGGCTTCATTTGTATCTATATATACTTTTTTCATTCATAACCTATTTGTTTTATTTTGAAAATGGTTGTACTATCCCCATTTTCCATACCTAAATATACAACACTTTTACTATACAAGTCAAGTGTTTTTTTTATTATACATCAATTATTTTAAAGAGTTTTGTTTTAATAACTTTTAATCCCTCTTCCCCAGTAAGTAACATAGAGTTACGATAGTTATCCCAAGGAATCGGGAAATTCTTATCCATTGAACCATCGTTTAATAATATCACAATTTCGTTAATTGCGTTTATAGTGTACAATGAATTAGTGTGTTTCTTTCTGTGTAAAGAAATTGTATGTGGTAAGTGTATACTACTTCCTTTGTTAACATTATAAGTTAACATCATCTGCCTATGATTCTCAACATTTTCCAGAATATAAATTTTGTTGAAGACAACATCATAACTCTCTTTGACGAGGTCAACAATATCTTTATAGTCTCTCCTTTGAGAGAATGAACATAGTAATTGAGTATTCATTATTCACAATACCCTTGGAGTTTAGATTGTTTTGCTAAACAGATTTCATAGTCTTTACTCCAAACCATACTATCTTGTATCATACCACCTGGACCAGACTTTGGTCTACAAGTTTGTACTGCAATAGGTTTATTATTTCTATCATATATCAACGCCTTAATAGTCGTTGTACCATCTTTCATCTTATACTCTTCATATTTCACATCAAACCCCTCTTCCACTTTCTGTCCTTCTTTTAGACCAAGACAATGTCTGTGTGTATCTGAGTTTCCAACTACAGGACAATCAAAGTCATTTAAGTCTTCTTTTTTTACTGGTTCACCAGTAGGTTTACCATTCTTATCTAATTTATAGAAACCACCCTTACCTTTTTCATACATATCACCATTGTCATCTTGTCGTATTTCATTCTTATACCCAAGACTACCATGAATTAATTCAAAATTTTGATTTGGTATTCCACCTGGGTTAGCTCCTTCTGAAATATCTAAATGCATTCTCTTAATTAAATCTCTGATAAAAGTTTTATTTCCTAAATTTTCTTGACCATTTTTTGCTCCAAGTTTATTCAACTCTTCTCTTTGAGTGTTTAAAGCATCTGTTTGTTTTTCATAATAACTCTTTAAATCCGAATCAAGCATTGGTGGGTCAATCGGTGCTTTTCCAGTTATCATTTTTTCTTGTTGTAACAATCTTACCATTATAGGTATGTCTGTACTTGAACTTAATGCAGTTGCTCCGTCTTCTCCACCTGGTTCTTTATCCTTTAACATCTTTAGATATTTCTTTAGGTGTTTCTTTAATTCTGCTTCGTTTGGTGGGTTTAGTAAGTCTTTTCGTTCACCTGGTTTAAGACCAACTCTTTTAAGAACACCATCCATATATTTTGCTTCTGTTGAACTTATCCCAGGTGGGTTACCATCCTTACCATTCATAAGTCTTCTGTATATCTTATCAAGAATTTCAGGGTCATCAGCAAATTTGTCAAGTCTTTTTGCATATGTACCAACATATTCTGCTTGAAGTTTTCTTTGTTTTCGTATTTCAGTTTGTGTATCTTTCTCAATCTTATCTGCTTCTTTATGTGCTTCTTTCGGTAGACTCTTTTTTGCTCTTTCATTATTATTTTTTGCTGTTTTAACAGGTCCACTATTTGATTGTTGGTCTGATGAAGTCATCTTATTTGAGGTGTGGTTTATTTGTGTTTTAATTGGTTTTCCATTTTCATCATACTCAACCATAACTACCAAAGTATCGGTTGGGTCTTCTCCACCACCACCTGCTTTTATAATCAATTTATAATCATCAATACCAATACCATTTACTTCTGTCAAACCTGCTTTTTGTAATTCATCTAACCTCTTAACTGCATCATCCAAAGAACCTTTAGAACCACCGATGTGTGAAACTTTTGTATTTTTAGGGTTCATACCCTCTCTTTCTAAAGTAGCGTTTACTCGTTGTTTCTCTCTACGAGCAGCTCGTATCATATGTCCTCTTTTTTCTTCACTATTATTACCCGGTTTTCTTCCCAATCGTGTCCCTTTTAATTTTTCATCTAAACATCCATCCACATCTTTAGGAGACTCATCCATACACGCCATAGCATATCCAGTTCCAATCTCGTTTACTGCGGAAGACTCAGTTCCTGGTGGGGCGTCTTTTCCATCCAATACTCTTTCTTTTGACTTACCATCTACATCATTTATTTCTTCTTGTGATATTGGTTTATTCTTTGGGTTTTCTTTCTTCGTTTTCTTTTTTAAATCTTTAGGGTCTTCTTCTTTACCAAAAATGTTTACATCTTTTTTGTCTTTTTCTTTACCACCACTACCTACATATCTTTCAGCACTTTCTCTATCGGGCATTCCGTATTGTGCTTTTTCTTCACCAGGTTTTAATCCTGCCCATCCTTGTGATGTTTTCCATATATCACCTGGGTTTCTTTTTTCATTAAGTCTATCTAACATTTCGTGGGTATCTGATAACGGGAAATTCATTTCAAAGAGCATAATGTACTCTAATTTAGCAAGATGCTTATTGTCTGTCAAGTCAATTTTTGTATCAACTTTCTCGTCAAGGCGTTCTAAAACTTCATTAATTACTTGTTCTGTTAAAATCATATTATTCTCCTACTATAAATATCAAGTTGTCAACTTATTTGTTATGTTTACTTCCTCAGAATAGTTTTTTCCTACCATTACTTTTGTTGGATAATTTCCCCTCTCCAATACCATTTGCACACCCTTTAATACTTCCACACCCTCGTTCATGTCAAAATCTAACAGAAAACTATCATAAGTATACATAATTAGTTTGGTTTTTTTGTTTGCTAAATAGTCCAACACACCCTTAAGTACTTCGGTATTACGAGTGGTTTCTGTATGTTGTATCCAATAGTTAAATACTTTTTGTGGATTTGGGTTTTCCAAGTTCTTTATTTCAAAATGTGATACTGGGTGTTTTACCACACCTTTTTTATATTCTTTCCACATCTCTTTTACGAATCCATCAACCTTTTTAAAAAATCCATGACCTAAATATTCTTTATCAATACCACCATACAATAATTGGAAACTTTTTTTCTTTGATTCATTATACTCTTCTTTAGTTAGTTTCTTTTTATCAAAATAAAACTTACCTAATTCTTCGTGTATAGAACCATCTTTAAAATCATATCCAACTTGTTCTCCTATTAATCTGATGTGGTATGCGTCATAGTCATAACTAACAAGAGAACCTTTTTCATATCTACTTGTAAAACTTTCTCGTGTACCATCTTCTTTTTTAAGTGCTGCAAAGTTAACACCACCATATCTATTTGATGGTCTTCCAGTACTTGTGTATAAATTGTATTCAGAATAAACCAACCCCTTTGTAGGTCGGTTTGTTGTTTCTGGAAAGTGTTCTAAATATTTACCATTTGTCATTATACCAGAATTTTCAAGTCTTGAATATGTTTTTATTGCTCCGTTATTATACCATTCATAACATTCTTTATTAAAATCTGCTTGACCTAACATTCTACTAACATCTTCAAATAGATTCTCAACTCTTTCTAAATGTTTAGTTAAAGGTACTAAATGATTACAATTTTTTACATCACGATATTGTCTGTACATTTGTTCGTGGGTGGTAGTGACATGGTTTCTCCATTCTATAAGAGAAAGACCACTAAGATATGCTATTAAATTTACATCCATAACATTTGGTTCATCAAAGTAATGGTAAAAGTTTTTTGAATCTACAACATATTTTTTGTTAAGAAAACAAAATTCTACTTCACCAAAACACTCTAAATCTGGATGATTGTAAGAAACAACCCAAATCTCTTCTTTGACTTGAATCATGATTAATGATATAGAATTAACACACGGGTGATTAAGATAATCACTCGGTATAACTTCTACCAAACAATCGTGTTCGTCAATTAATTTATTTAGATGTTCTAATTTTTGTTTAGAATCTACTATAACCATTGTATATAAGTAGTGTCTAAAATCTGTAGAACTAAATATTTCTGTAGAATTGTGTAAGGTTTTTTAATTTATCAGATATTCCAATATACTCTTGTTCTAATCTTTGTATTGTTCTTCTGTTTGTATCTCGTACTCCAGATTCTTGACGGATACCTTTACTATCATATTTGTCATTTAATATTCCAGATATTTTCCATTCAAGTTGAAACCCTTCAAATAATACTTCACTTATTGTTGAACCAACATTATTAAGTTCTTCTTCACCAACTTCAACAATATTTTTTGTGCCTTTTCTTTTAATAAAATATCGTGTATAAGAACCCTTCTCATAATCTTCTTGGGTTGGAACTATTACACCACTTATAATTTGTTTATTTTTTAAAGAAACATCAACACCTCCAGTTATCTTTAACAGACTTTGATAAAGAGACTCTTGTTTAGTATTTAATTTCTTTGACTTTCCTTCTACAAATCTTGCTAAGGTATAGTAACTTCCATCTGCTTTTATATTGTAAGGACCAGTATAAACTTTGTTATCTAAAAACAAAGTTCCTTTTGAAAATAAATTTTCTGATATGAGGTTTTTTGGTTCCATTAAAATTCCTCAGCTCGTACTTCACCTGCTTCAATATATATGAGACCAAGTTTTGTTGACCAATCAGTTCCTTCTAAAGAATGTGAAATTGACACTACTTTAAAATGACCATTTTGATATAATGCTGGTACATATGTTAAATGAAATGCGTCAAACATCTTTATTCCCGTAATACCATCAAGTGTCACATCAACTTTAAATGGTAACTTAGGTGTATTAGGTGGTAGTGGTAATTCTTCTTTAGAATTTACAATGACAGCAGATGTCAATATCTTTGTTAATTTAGTCTCTAATATTTCTGATTGACTATTAAAATCAACTGAATTATTTTTCTTTGGTATCAATTTTCCATATGATTTTGTTGCACTTTCAAGATATAGTTCTAAATATGATTTTGCTTTTGGTATCGTATCATCTAAATCTTTTTTTGCTAAGGTTATTTTTGCGTCAACATCACCAGTAGCTTTATTACTTGCCTCTAATATTGCTTTTTCTTTTTTTAATCTGTTTATTTTTAGAAGTATATCGTCTCCAGTTGAAACTAAATTATTATTATCCTTGAAGAAAAAATGGTTTGATATATCTGAATCTAAGTCCATACTATAACTTATATCTCTTACGATTGAGTCTTGACCAAATACATTTAGAGGAGTTATTTGGTTATATATTCTAAATTTTTTATTAAGATAATCTACTTCTCTGTAATCAAGTTTTGCTGTTTCTAATTCAACTTTACTATACACTTTCTGATTTATCTCAGCATCTTTAACTTCAAGTGCACCGTCTGGGGTAACACTAATCTTAAATCGTACTACATTGTTAAAACAATCTGATATTTGCTCAAAAATTGTACCTACAAGCTCTATTAAACTTTTTTCTGTTCCAGTATTTGTATATTTAACATACTCGTCAAAGAACCATTTTGCATTTACTAATATATTTCTGACATATATTTTGTCTTTCTTTTCATTAAAAGATGTAAAATTTTCATGTAAGTCTTTCATCCTAAACATTTTTTCTTCAATAGGGTTATCTTTTTCATCTTGTACCTCTACTGGAGAAACAAGTCCTTTTACTTTTGATAGAACACATATTCCTGGGTTAGTAGAAAAGATTTCGTTAGGGACACCAGCTGTATTTGATAAAAACTTACCTTGAACTCCATCCTTCACAATTTTTTGTGATAGTTCTGAATTAAGACCGCCCATAGTTTGAGGTCGTTTCAAAGGTACTCCTGGAATCGTTATATCTATTTCGGGAAACTGCACACTTCTAATAAAAGTACCTTCTTTATGTGATGCTGGTATGTTACTTACTAATACTCTATTTTCGTTATCATCGGTCATTACCGCTTTGGTTATTGTTTCTGTTTTTGTTGTTGTCCCCTCTCCACTTTCGTTAGGTACTTCAGTAGTAACTTCTTCTTCTATTGTTTCGTCTTTCTGAGGAATAGAATAAACTCTTCTTGGTAAAGATGGTTCTGAAAATTTTCTTAGTATGTCTGTGACTATAGTTCCTTCTTCTACACTCTCTTCATATCCTATTCCATTATTTATAATCCATTCACATAAACCCCAAGTAAGATACATCTGTTGTACTTGTTTATTTCCAGATTTTGATGCACTACCATTCTCTTCATTTGGTCTCACAGAGACAACAAATTGTTCTATATCTTCTGGTGTACTTGACTCTGGATTAGGAAAAAGTTTTGTTGTAAATTCATCATTTATAGTTAAAGACTTATCACTCTCTTCCCCTTCTTTTACATCAATGACTTGTTGTAAAGACTTTGGTGCTCCCTCTACTTTAAAAAATCCTGGTGGGTTTGTTCTTTCTTCATTATCTATTAGTGGGTCTTCTGCAGTTCCATCTCCAGTGTCATCAGCTACTCCTGCTGCTCTTTCATAATTTATTGTTTCAGTATACTTTATAGTTCTACCTTGTCCTATAGTAAATATTGAATCTCGTGTTGGTATAATAAATTTTTTACCCTTTCCATGTTTACTTAAACTTTTTTCTGGAAACCCTCTTAATTTTAAAAGAAAGTCTTGGTATAGTGCATAATTAGTTTCCTTTTCATCACCTTTTTTTTCTTGTATAGGGGTTGATTTATTGGTTAGAATATCAATCCCCGCTTCTTGAGCCAATTTATCATTTTTTGCTTTAAAAGTTGATAAAATACCTTCAGTATAAAGAGTTACACTTATATCAAAACTACCATCATCTGGTTGAACATTTATATCAAAACCACCAACTGATGCTATCTTAGAATAAAGTTTTCCACCAGAATATAAAGCAGATATTCCTTCTAACTCTGCTTTTCCCTCGTCTAATAATCCTTTTCCAGTATCTGGATTTTTTAGATTTACTATTGACTTTATAGAACTACTATTACTTGGGTCTGAATAACCAAACATTACTAAAACTTCTTTTCCTATTTCAAGGTAATCATTTGAAAGTGTGTTTATTTGCTCTCTTGTATATGCTTTTATATTCATATTAATTGTTGCATATAAACCATTTCCCTCATATGAAACACTAAGATTTCTTAATCCAGGTTTTGGTCTATAACTACCAGCAGTTCCATATTCTGAAATATAATTTGGATTTGGATTGGTAGTTTCATATTGTCTATCTATATAGTTTCCTTGTGGTACTCCAAATTTCTTTTCAGAGTTTTGGTCATCAACAAGCCCTAAAGAAGTACCAAGCAGAGTTGCAGTTGGTGCTGACTCTGTTAATGCTCTTATTATTGCCCAGGATGGTTTATAGACTTGATAATCTTCTAAAGGTATACTTTGAAAATCTGCAATTGGTTCACCTGCTCGTTCTTGTTTTGTATAACGATTTCCAAATTGTCTTCTCTGTAGTTCTACTTGTACAAAGTTATCAACCCTATTAATCATTGCTTCCATCATAGGGTCTTTTTTAGTATCATCTGACACTTTAGTACCCCTCTCTTGGTATTCTTAACTGCACTCCGGGTTCTAAATCATAACTGAGAACTTCTAAACTATTTGCTTCACTTATAACCCACCATTGTGTAACACTACCAAAGTATCTTTGTGCTAATAAATCAAGTCTGTCACCTTGTGTTGTTACATAATAGATATCAGACTCTCTTAGTGGAAACTGGTTGTAATCAGTTCTTTCCCGATATTGTCTGCCATTCTTATCTATTCGTATTCCAGTTCCATTATATCTTGACATTTAACCACTCCCCTTTTTTGCTCCGTCTACTACAGTTTTTTGTTGTTCTTCACTATTAAATATATCGGCAATAGATGTAGTTTCTCCAGTCTCCAATTTTATATCTTCGCTCTTCATATATTTTTTGTGTGCTGTATCAAAGTTTGAGAGTGCACTTTTTGAAGTATTATACAAATCTTTTAACCAAGGTAATCCATCAGAAG
>Ga0315315_10004542_pt1 | contig 12788 bp, 10 predicted proteins | sample M140m3416metaG_FD_203699 | JGI IMG/M metagenome (GOLD analysis project Ga0315315, IMG submission 203699) | Ammonia-oxidizing marine archaeal communities from Monterey Bay, California, United States - M1 40m 3416 | ecosystem: Environmental > Aquatic > Marine > Intertidal zone | place: USA...
ACAATAGAATAATCTTCAGTAGCTCCAAACCAAGGATTAGCCCAACTTCCTGCTACAGGTGACTCGCATGGAGTTATATCATTCGGAGTTGTAAAGTCATATGTGCTCCAAGCAACAACCCTCATTCTTGTGGCGCCAAACGCTCCTGTAGTTGGAACATTAAAGTTTAAAGGAACTGATGTTCCAGATGTAGCCTGAACAGGTATAATTCCAATATCTTCACCGGCATCTAAGAAGTCGCCATCAATGTTATAATCAATAAATACTTTTGCTCCACCTGGATAACTTCCTCCAAATAAATCCCCAACAGTTACATTTATCGTGTATAAGTTTCCTTCTGTAATTTCGGCATATATAGTTGATGTGTAGTCTTCATAAAAATCATTAATACCTGCAGTGTTATTATCAATTTGAGAACCGTTATCTCCAGATAATTCTACATGCTCAATATATGTAGCTGCTTGTGCATCATAATCTGGGTTTGGATTTGATGCGCAATAAGATTCTAATGAAATATTGCCTGGAGGAGTTGTCCCACCTAGCATAGTTATACTTGCAGCTCCGTCATTAGCGCCAAAACAACTACTATTGTATTCATTAATTATACTAGTTGTATTTAATGGGTCATACAGAGTAACGCTGCTTGAAAATGTACATTGATTTGCATCTGTAACAATATAATTATATGTTCCAGCGGTTAAAGCTAATGGATCTTCTCCAAACCAATTAAAAATATAAGCTGGTTGCCCGCTACTTGCTGTTAATAAAGCACTCCCATCATTGTATCCAAAACAAGATGGGTTGTTTGTAATTACATCATTTGGTAGAACTGTTGGCGCTTCATTTATTAATATTGATCCTCCAACAGGAATTGGGTTACAACCTTGAGGGGTGTAAGTATAAGTTATATTATGTAATCCAGGCATGTTTGATGATGGATCAAAATCAGTTATGACTGACCCTAGGTTATCTGTAAACACACCCTCTCCTTGTACTGACCAGCCTGCAGGAGGTGTTCCTGTTAGAGTAAATAAGTTCTCATCTGAGCAGACAACAGATGGTGAAGTAATGGAGATACTTGCAGCGCTAAAGACATCAATACTAACAGTTGCGTCATCCCCTGGACAAGTACCACTTGAGCTTCCAGAAATAGAGTAGGTATAGATGCCTGGAGGGTCAATTGCAGGATCAAAAGTTCCAGGAACAGAATTTCCATTATAAGTCCAGCTGCCATTATTGACAGGTTGTCCATTTAACAGGTTAATTAAGTCCATTTGAGGATCAGAATCACAAAATAAAAGTGGATTTCCCCATCCAGCATCTGCGCCAGCATCACCAGGACTAGGGCCTCCAAATGCATCATTAGGACCTGATGCTGTGAATTGAATAAAACATGGGTCAGGTGTTGAGCCTGCTGCAGCCCAGTTTGCAACAAGAATAACATAAAACTCACCAGCTACTGCATTTGTTATTTGTAAGACTTCTTGTGTAGTAGCCGGCGCATTGCTACAATCTTCTTGGTTTGGGTTTGTTAATAGATCACACATTGTTGTTAGATCATTAAATGGTCCCCAACAAATATAATCAAGATCAGGTGAACTATTTATATTTGGGTAAGGAATTCCTAGTACATCTGTAGGAGTAATATTAATGCTTAATGGACCGTTAGTGTTAGATTCAAAAAAGTAAAATGATCCATATTCAGTAATTGGAGAAAAACCACAACTAAGACTTGTTCCAGATGGAGCAGATGCTGTCCCTGATGTAGCGGCAGGATATAAAGATCCATTACAGATTTCTGGTATTGGAGATGCACATGATTGAACAGGTCCTGAACCTGCCTGGCAATAACAAAAAGTATAAGTAAATAGCGTAAAAAATAAAAGTAAGAATCTTTTCATTAAAAGGAGTTTTTTTTAATAGGTTACAAATATACGAAAAAATACTTGATTTGTTCTAGATGAAAATAACTAATATTAGTTATAAAATCTTACATTCTGATTTTTTTATCCAGCCACTGCTCCCATTTAAAATTTTAATGTTTATCCATTCTCCATTAGTGTCTAAAATCTCAATTTTAGTTCCTGAATGTAAAGTGAATTTGTTAGTGCTGTTTGTTTTTGGTTCGCTATTTACAACTATTGATGAGGTGAAAATAATAGCTTCTTTTTTAGTTATATTTTTTTGATAAGAGCTGTAAGTTGCAAAAATACTGATAAGTAAAAGAGAATACAAAACACTTAAAAAGTACTTGTTTTTGTAATTAGTAAATTGACTAAGTATCTTTAATGTTAGTGCAAGCCAAATGATTAAAATGCTGATTAGTTGCCAAGAAAATGTATTAAATATTGAGATAAAACCACTCCACCATTTTTTATAAAAAAGCTGTGGAATCTCTTCTATTCGGTCAATAATTTTGAGGTTTGCTAGCTCAAGGTTCTGTATAGTTTTGTCGTTTTTCTCTAGCTTTAAGCTTTTTTCATAATGCCATATTGCATTTGCCCAATCTTGTTCTTTATAATGGCAATTTCCTAAGTTGTAATATAGTTCACTACTTTCCAATCCTATAGTTAAAATACTATCATACAGTATAATAGCAGAAGTGTAATCTGAGTTATTGTAAGATTTATTTGCCTTTTCAAAAAGTTGATCTGAAGCATAAGAACTTATGCTTACTAGCAGGGTGATAATGAGAGTTTTTAATTTCATCTTAAGGCAGTTTCAACTTCAATAATTATGCGCTTGGCTTTATTTAAAATATCTCCCATTTGTGCGTTTTTATTACTAGCAGGTGCATAGCGAGCAAATTCACATTCATCTAAAAGAGCGATAAATTGCTTTTCTGTATTGATTTCAATAGCATTAGAGTAAAAGTGTGTGCTTACAGTTTCTTTTGATAAATCAGCTATTCTTACTTTAAATTTATCAGCAAAATAACCCCAAAGTGATTTTTCAATTTCTTCAAAAAATGAGTCAAAATCGTTGTTATTTATGCAATTTTTCGCGTATTTTAGTCTTTTTAGTGCAATTTTGTTTGCTTTTTTGTTTTTCCAATTACTACTATTTGTGTCTGTTTCCCCAACTATTATATTGTAAATCCTAAGCAGAATAATTAAAAATATTGGTAAAAAGAAGATTAGAATAAAGAGATTTTTATTTAAGATATTATCACGAATTTCTTTCATTTTAGTTGTTGTGAAAATATAATGAATATCTTTTTTCTCAGTTTTTATTATTTGCTGATTTATTGTTGAGTTTTCATCCTCAGTATTGGTGTTAGCTTTTATTGTTAAATTATGCTGGGAGGTTTTTTTAGTCTCGTATTTTTTAGTTTTATTATTGTAATAAACTAAACTTGAACTAGCAATAGTGAACTCTCCCTCATATCTTGGAATTAATAAATACTCAAAAGTTTTAATGCTTCTTTTTCTTCCCCCTTCAAATATCCTGTCGGAAACTTTAGGGTCATAAACTTCAAAATCTTCAGGAAACTGAATTGCTAAGGGTTCAATTAATTCAATATTACCAGTACCAGTTATTGTTAGTTTATAGGTTATTGCATCATTAGCATTTGCTGTAGTATTATCCACTTCTGATTTAATTGTAAATTTCCCAACAGCACCATGAAAATTAGGAGGTGGGTTTGGTAATTCAGCAACGTTTATGGTAATTGCTTTTGATGAAATATATTCTTCTTGAATCTGATAATTATTGCCAAAGAAACCTCTATTTCTATTGTTGTTCTTTACCCTTATACTGCATTTCAGTTCCATTGGATCAATTATCAACTTACCTGATTTTTGAGCAGTTAAAACTGATTGTTTTACAATAGCTACATAGTATGGAATCCCATCTATTACATCTCTTTTAAATCTACTTGAGGTTTCTAAATCTTTTGTCCAAAATCCATTTAAATCAGGAAGTTCACTAACTTCAGTATTGTTTAGTTCCAGTCTATTAAATAGTTTGTATGTAGCCATTATTTGTTCGCCAACAACAATGTTTTTTTTACTTACCTCAACCTTTATAAATAAGTTATCGCTTAGTGCTTTTTGTTGCGCTTTATTTTTCTCACTTCCTTTTACAATCTTTATTTGGTAGGACTTGCTTTTTATAGTTTTTCCATCTACTTTTATAGTTGCAGGGCTAATTTTAAAAGTTCCTTCCTTTGTAGCTTTTAAATAATAGGAATAAGTTGTTTTGGTGCTATTCTGACTTTTTCCGTTTACATAAGAATAACTGCTTTGTGTTGAGGGGTTTGGTCCACTTAAAACTCTTAGTCCGTTAAAGTTTGGAGATTTAAAATTATTTCCTTGTGTATCTATGCTGTATTGTAGCAAAATTTGTTCACCAACTATTGCGGGGTTTTTATCAGCTGACACACTTAGCTTTTGTGCAATGCTATGTGTACAAATAAATACAAATAATATGAGAATAATTCTATTCAACTTACCAGTCTTTTAATACTTTAACTCTTTTTCCTTTCACTTTCTTTTTTTGTAGTTCTTCTTGTAATTCTTTTTCTTCTAGTTGAATGGCTTCTAGCATTTTCTCTGCATCCTCCTTGCTCATTTCTTCTTTTTTATCCTCTGGTTCATTCTCCTTTTCTTCCTCCTCCTTATTTTGCTCCTGTTTATCTTCTCCTTCTTTGTCTTTTTCTTGCTCTTTGTTTTCTTCTTTGTCTTTTTCTTGCTCTTTGTTTTCTTCTTTGTTTTCTTCTTTCTTTTGTTTTTTGGAGAGAGCTAAATTATGCCTTGTCTCTGCATCATTCGGATTTATCCTTAATGCATTCTTATACGCTACAATTGCTTCTTCTAATTTTTGTTCTTGATTTAAAGAGTTTCCTAAATTATGATAAACTTTTGCTAAATCTTTTTCAGTAGGGGCATTGTCAATTAAAGCATCAAAAAGTGCTGATGATTCTTCATAGCGTTCTTGCTTGTAAACAGCATCCGCTAAATTAAAAGAAGCATTAAAATAATCTTGATCTTTTTCTAATGATTTTCGGTATTGCATTTCAGCATCATTGTAACTACTATCAGCATATAGCTCATTCCCAACTCTTAAGAATGATTTTTTGTTTTGACCAAAAGAGGTTATGCACATTAGTAATGATAATATGAAGAGTGTATTTTTCATTAGTCCTTATAAAAATTAATACGGTTACTCCATTTATTTTTTCTTGCCAGTAGGATTAAGTCCACTAATAAGAAAAGTAATGCCAATCCAATAAATAATTGAAACCTGTCCTTGTATTCAGTAAAAACCATAGTCCCAATTTCCTTTTTTTCCATTTTATTAATTTCAGCAAATAGGGTTGATAGCCCTGCTTTGGAATTATTGGCACGAACATAAGTTCCTTTTCCTGCACTAGCAATTTGTTGTAAAAGTTGCTCATTTAATTTACTTACAATAGTATTTCCATCTCTATCTTTTCGATAATCCGTTCGGTTGCCGTATTTGTTGTAGATAGGAATTGGCCCTCCTTTGCTCAGCCCCATACCTAAAGTATGAACAAATATTCCAAGTTCATTGGCTTGCTCGGAGCTTTCAATTGCTTTTTCATCATGGCTTTCTCCATCAGTAATAATAATGATAGCTTTATTTTGTGCATTTTCCATGTCAAAGGACTGAATGCTTAAATCGATTGCCTTTGTAATTTCAGTTCCTTGGGTGGGTACAATGTTTGTGCTTACTGTTGATAGGAAAAGTTTTGCTGCTGAATAATCTGTAGTGATTGGCAATTGTACATATGCTTCTCCTGCAAAAACAATAAGCCCAATTCTATCGCCTTCTAGTTTGTCAATCAATCGGGAAATGGCAAGTTTAGCTCTTTCCAATCGGTTAGGTTTTATGTCCTCAGCCATCATGGAGTTGGAAAGATCAATGGCTATCATTAAGTCCACTCCTTCTCTTTTTACTTCCTCCATTTTTGTGCCTACTTGTGGGTTAGCAATACCAATGATTAATAAAATAAAAATAAGAATAGTAAGGATATTTTTTATTTGAGTTCTCCTTTTTGAAAAAGAGTGCATCAATTCTTTTATTAAACGGTTATCTCCAAAAAGAGCTAAGGCAGTTGTCTTCCATTTACTATATAATAGCATTGCTATTATTAAAACAGGAATTCCAAATAGGAAATTCAAATATTCAATATGTTCGTATCTTAACATTTAAGGAATCTGTTTTAAATAAGTAATTTGTAAAATGAAACCTAAAAACAATAACCCTAAAGCCCAAAGTGCAAAGGGTAAAAATTCTTCCGAACGCTTGTGAAATTCTGTAACTTCTATCTTTGATTTTTCCAAAGCATCAATGTCTTTGTAAATTTCTTTTAAGGAATTATTATTGGTCGCTCGAAAGTATTTTCCATCTGTTAGTGTTGCAATATCTTGTAAAGTTTTTTCATCAATTTTTACTTCTACTTCTTGGTATTGTATTCCGAATGGAGTTTGAAAAGGGTAGGGAGCAAATCCTTCTGTTCCTACACCAATGGTATACACTCTAATGCCAAATTTCTCAGCAATTTCAGCAGCTGTAAGTGGTGGTACCATTCCGCTATTATTTACTCCATCCGTAAGTAAAATTATTACTTTAGATATTGCTTCAGAATCTTTTAATCGGTTCACTGCTGTGGCTAATCCCATTCCTATAGCTGTTCCATCATCTACCATACCACTTTTAACATCTTGGAATAAATTAATAAGTACATTATGGTCAGTTGTAAGTGGGCATTGGGTAAAACTTTCTCCTGCAAAAATAACCAAGCCAACACGGTCGTTTATTCGTTTGCTGATGAAGTCCATTGCTACATTTTTGGAGGCTTCTAATCGGTCAGGCTTTAAGTCCTGTGCTAACATACTTCCTGAAATATCCATTGCCAAAACAATATCAATACCTTCTGTTGTACTTTCTTCCCAATTAGTGGAAGATTGCGGGCGAGCCAAAGCAATAATCATTAAGGTTAATGCTGCAATTTTTAATACAAAAGGTAAGTGGCGTAATTGTTGTTTTATAGTTGGCCTGCTATCTATCGCCTCAGTTCCAGAAAATAAAATAGCACTGCTTTTGCTTTTGTGTTTTAGGCCGTGCCATATTAGTAATACTAATGGTAAAACCAATAGATAGAAAAACTCGCTATTTACAAAAGTGTAATTACTCATTCTCTTTCTTTTGTTTGGTGTTTTTTACAAAGTTTTTTGCTAAAACCATACTTTCCGTATTTTCACTTTCAATGGGTTTGCTTTTTGCAAATTTCGCAAGGTCAGCTCTTTGTAAAAGTGTTTTTAAGTTTTGTATTTGCTCTTGGTTTAGTTTACTTTTGAGTTCATCAATTATTTCGTCAGTTGTAAGTTCTAATGCGATAAATTGGAATCGTTCCTCAGTGTATCTTCTCACAATTTCTGATAAGCTTGAATGATATTCTTTAATTTTTCCTTCTTGCCATATTTTGGCTTTCTCCAGGGTAATTAATTCTTTTAGTGCAATAATATCAGCTGGTATGATCACTTTTTGCTTCTCTATTTTTAATGCTTCCTTTTTGGTGAACACATATTTTTTAAGAATATAAGCAATAAGTATGAGTAAGACAATTCCTAAAATCCAAGGCCAAATATCGCTCCAGCCAATTGGCGCTTCCATAGGTTGTTTTATGTCCTTTAATTCAGCTCCCTCTTCTAGTATTACTGATTTTACATTTAGGAGTAATCCTTCTGTTCTGCTAGTTTCTGAAAATGAAATAGGAGGGATGTAGTAGCTTCCGCTATCCCAAGCGGTAATGATGAAGTTTTGTGAAATTAAATTCTCGTTAGTATCTAGCTTTCCTTGCTTAATGATCTCAATTCCTTCAGCCAAAAACTCATCATATGTAGGCCATACTTCAGTTTCACTGATTGGATTGCTGATGCTAAAATTTATTTGCTCACCAATCAGCATTGAATTGGTGTCCATTATAGCTTTTTGCCCCCAAGCGATATTGCTGACTAATAAAAATGCAATTATTTTTTTCATCTTCTACTTACTCTAGTTTTAAAAAAGTTAATCAGGGGTTTCACATAATCTGTTCCTGTAGTGATGTCAATTAAGTCTACACCACTGGCAGGCAATAGTTTGCGTAATTTTTCAGTTGCTTGCAATCTATTTTTTGCAAAATTATCTCTTATTTTCTTGCTAGAGGTATCAACAAAAATCATTTTTTCTGTTTCAGAATCTTGCATAGGTACAAGTCCAACATTAGGTAAGGTTTCTTCTCTTGTATCGTGAATTCTCAGAGCAATTAAATCATGCTTTTTACTTGCAATTTTTAAGGGTCTGTCAAATTCCTTGCTCATAAAATCTGAGAGGATAAAACAAATACTTCTTTTTTTAATTACGGAATTAAAATATTCTAAAGCTCCTGCAATATTGGTTCCTTTTCCTGATGGTTGAAAGGCTAATACTTCACGAATTATTCTTAGGATGTGGCTTTTCCCTTTTTTAGGTGGAATAAATTGTTCTACTTTATTGGTAAAGAAAATAACACCCACTTTATCATTGTTTTTAATGGCAGAAAAGGCAAGTATAGCAGAAAGCTCTGTTGCTAATTCTCTTTTGAATTGTTCCTGTGTTCCGAAGTTTCCTGATGCTGAAACATCTATTACAAGCATTACAGTCATTTCTCTTTCCTCCTCAAAAACTTTTACAAATGGAGCATTGTATCGCGCAGTTACATTCCAGTCAATGGTACGGATATCATCTCCTTGCTGATATTCTCGCACTTCAGAAAAAGCCATACCTTTTCCTTTAAAAGCCGTATGGTATTCTCCTGCAAAAATATGGTTGGAGAGTCCTTTGGTTTTTATCTCAATCTTTCTTACTTTTTTTAAGAGGGCTGAGGTGCTCATTATGGAATCTCTACCACATTTAGTATTTCGGTAATGATGTCTTCTGATGTAATGTTTTCTGCTTCTGCTTCATAAGTAAGTCCTATTCTGTGTCTTAGGACATCATGGCATAGTGCTCTTACGTCTTCTGGTATTACATACCCTCTTCTTTTTATAAAAGCAAAGGCTTTGGATGCAGCTGCTAGGTTAATACTTGCTCTTGGTGATCCACCAAAGGAAATCATACCTTTGAATTTCTCCAATCCGTATTGTTCAGGGTATCTTGTAGCAAATACAATATTAATAATGTATTGCTCAATTTTTTCATCCAGATATACTTCTTTTACTAAATCTCTAGAACGGATAATTGTTTCTGGATTTAGTACGGTATTGGCAGTTGGGAATACCTTTGCAAGGTTGTTTCTTACAATTAATTTTTCTTCTTCTTTCTTTGGGTAATCAATCACTACTTTTAGCATGAACCTATCTACTTGTGCTTCAGGTAGTGGGTAAGTTCCTTCTTGTTCTACTGGATTTTGTGTAGCCATTACTAAAAAGGGTTTATCTAGTGAAAATGACTGTCCTCCAATAGTTACTTGGCGTTCTTGCATAGCCTCAAGTAAAGCTGATTGTACTTTTGCCGGGGCACGGTTTATCTCATCAGCAAGTATAAAGTTAGCAAATATAGGTCCTTTTTTTACTGAGAAAGTTTCATTTTTCGGGCTATATATTTGTGTCCCGATAATATCGGCAGGCAATAAGTCAGGTGTGAATTGTAGACGACTGAATTTTGCATCTATCGTTTTTGCTAGCGTTGATATTGCAAGTGTCTTTGCAAGTCCAGGTACTCCTTCCAGTAATATATGTCCGTTTGATAGTAAGGCAACTAATAGACGTTCACTCATGTGATTTTGTCCAACAATTACTTTGTTGAGTTCAAGCAATAGCATATCAATTATAGCACTTTCCTTTTTTATCTTTTCGTTTAATTCTTTAATGTCAGTTTGTATTGTCTCAGTCATCTTAATTTATTTTGGATGGCAAATTTAAGTTTTGTAAATTTAATTGCAAAAGCGAACGAATATTTTTTTTACTTAGTATGTAATCAAATCTGTTTTCTATTTTTGCATCAAATTAAAAAATGCGATTTTTTATTCAAATTTCATATAAGGGCACTGCTTACCATGGTTGGCAAGTTCAGACTAATGCTAATACTATTCAGGAAGAAATTAATAAGGCTTTAAGTACTATATTAAATATCAAAATTGAGGTAATTGGGGCAGGTCGTACTGATGCAGGTGTGCATGCTAAACAAATGTTTGCTCACTTTGATTGTAATAAAGAGTTTCAAACTAAAATACTTATTCAAAAACTAAATTCTTTTTTACCATCTGATATAGCTGTGCAAGCTATTTTTGAGGTTGGTGCTGAAGTGAGTAGTCGCTTTGATGCTATTAGCCGTACTTATGAGTATCATATTGTTCAGCATAAATGCCCTTTTACCCCTAATGCTTATTATTTGCATAAAAAACTAGATGTTGATGCAATGAATAGGGGGGCTGATTATTTTTTGGGTAAGCAAGATTTTACTTCTTTCTCCAAAGTTAATACGGATACTTTTACCAATAATTGTAAAGTAGATATAGCACATTGGGAGTGGCATAATAATGTGTTAGTTTTTACTATAAAGGCGGACCGTTTTTTGCGTAACATGGTAAGGGCAATAGTTGGAACTTTGTTAGAAGTGGGTATTGCTAAAATCTCTTCGGAACAGGTGCTAGATGTTATTGCCGCTAAGGATAGATGTGCGGCTGGTGCTTCTGCTCCAGCTAAAGGACTTTTTCTTACTAAAGTTGAGTATCCTAAAAATATAGTATCCTAAATGCAAGAAACGTATAGTAAACAACAAACAACTAAAATGGGTAAAGTGCTTGATTTTTATTTGCTCAAAAGAGTTTTAGATTTTGCTAAGCCTTATAAAGTTGCCTTTTTTATTGCTGCTTTATCAGCAATTTTACTTTCTTTTCTAGGTCCTATTCGACCTTTGCTTATCAATCATGCTATTGATAATTATATTGTAATACCTAATAAGCAGGGATTAATTAATATTACCATGATTTTAATGGCTATTTTGGTAATTGAAGGGGTGTTGCAATTCTTTTATATTTATCTATCTACTTGGTTGGGGCAGCATGTTATTCAGGATTTAAGAGCTAAAATTTTCAAGCATATTTTATCACTTAGAATGAAGTATTTTGATAATACACCCATTGGTACTTTAGTTACGCGTTCAATTTCTGATATTGAAACGATTGCTGATATTTTCTCTCAAGGATTATTAGTTATTATTGCTGAGCTTTTAAAGCTTTTTGTTGTTGTTTCTATGATGTTTTATGTTGATTGGCGTTTGGCATTAATAGCCATGCTTACTATTCCTGTTTTGTTGGTGGCTACTTCTTGGTTTAAACGAAATATTAAAGCCTCTTTTCAGGATGTTCGTGAGCAGGTTTCTCAGCTCAATACTTTTGTTCAGGAGCACATTGTAGGTATGAATGTCGTTCAAATTTTTAATCGCGAAAAGTCGGAATATGATAAGTTTGTTAAGATAAATAAAGAGCATAGAGACGCAAATTTACGATCTATCTTTTATTATGCAGTATTCTTTCCTGTTGTTGAGGTGCTTTCGGCTATATCCATTGGTTTAATTGTGTGGTATGGAGGTCAGGGTATTTTAGATGGTAAGGATATTACGGTTGGTGAGCTTATAGCTTTTATTTTATTTGTGCACATGATGTTTCGTCCTATCAGGCAATTAGCGGATAGGTTCAATATTTTACAAATGGGTATTGTGGGTTCTGAGCGTGTTTTTAAAGTGTTAGATACTGAGGAAAAAATCATTGATAATGGCATAAAAAATTTTACTGATTTGAAGGGATCTATTGCTTTTTCTGATGTTGATTTTGCTTATAAAAAAGGGGAGTGGGTTCTTAAGGATTTAAGCTTTAATATTCAAGCTGGTAAAATGTTAGCTTTGGTAGGGTCGACTGGTGCTGGTAAAACTTCTATTGTTAGTGTATTGAATCGTTTTTATGAAATTAATTCAGGTACAGTTACTATTGATGGAATTAATATAAAGGATATTGCTTTGGCTAATTTAAGAAAAAATATTGCATTAGTTCAGCAGGAAGTTTTCTTATTTTCTGATAGTATTTTGAATAATATTACTCTATTTGATTCTACTATCTTTAGAGAAACTGTTGTAACTGCTGCTAAGGAAATTGGTGTTGATGAATTTATTAATTCACTTCCAGGTAGTTACGATTATGTAGTTGGTGAAAGGGGAGTTACGTTGTCTGCTGGGCAAAGGCAGTTGATTGCATTTTTAAGGGTTTATGTTCGTGATCCTAAAATCTTAATTCTAGATGAAGCTACTGCTTCTATTGATACTGCTACTGAGGATTTTTTGCAATCAGCTTTGGAAAAACTGTCTACTAATCGTACTACTATTGTTATTGCACATAGGCTTTCTACTATTGTAAATGCTGATAAAATTTTACATCTTAATAACGGTAATGTTCTAGAGGAAGGTACGCATCAGGAGTTGCTAAAAGTTAAAGGTGCTTATTCCGAGATGTTTAATAAACAATCTGATTCAGATTTGAACGCATAATATTGGCTTTAAAATATATAGTATTTTTTTATTATTTTTTCGTATTTTTGTAGGATATGAAAAAATTACTATTTTTATTCTTAGCTCTAATTGCGTTTAATGCAAATTCTCAAATTGTTGTAGATAATACTGCTCCTTATGATGATCCTGTTTGGATGACTAATAATATTTTAATTGGCGGTGGAGTGTCTGCTTCAAATATTACATATCAAGGTGATTCTTGTCAAATTGGATTTTTTAATGCTATCAATACTTCA
>Ga0315315_10004543_pt1 | contig 12787 bp, 9 predicted proteins | sample M140m3416metaG_FD_203699 | JGI IMG/M metagenome (GOLD analysis project Ga0315315, IMG submission 203699) | Ammonia-oxidizing marine archaeal communities from Monterey Bay, California, United States - M1 40m 3416 | ecosystem: Environmental > Aquatic > Marine > Intertidal zone | place: USA...
CCAGCAAGGTTGCCGAAGAGATCTTCCTTTCCACTCCCCAAAGACGGTCGCTTTTCTTCATTATTGTTTGGGTTTTCGCCCAATAACAAAGTGTTCAGAAGCTGCTCTCGCCGTCCCCCTGGAAGGTCAGCGCCTCGATAATCATTATAATGAGTAGTCCCATCAATTACAGGTGGTTCGGATTGTATCTCAGAGCTCGCACGTAGAAGGGCTGCAACCGAAGCGGTATCTGACGAATCTTCGTGATAGTACTGCTGATGACTGCTTTCAGACGGGTCTGATTCTGCGCCCAAGTCAATATAATGACGCATTGACAAACCACCTTCGTCCTCGCCTTCGTCCTCGATATAACTGTGGTCAGTGTCGGGTTCAAATTTGGTTGTATTTCCCTCTTCTTCACCCAAATTTTGTCTTGGTACAGCATTACAATTTTTGTCCGTCTCAGCCGCAACTGATTGCTTGGCAGGGACAGCATGAAAGTCAGAGATATCCGAATTCATACCATTGCCATCAGGCCGAGACGCATCAGTCATCCTTCGCACGTCATTTTTCGCAGAAATATCCTCGTCTTCGCCTTTTTGTTCGAAATATGCGCCCTCGTGTAATTGTTCCCGAACACTGCTAGTAGTGGCGTTTCCCTTGGGAATTTCCGCGGATGAAGGCACATCCACACTCGGGTCGTCATAATAGAGAGGATAGTCGTTGGATAGGTCGTCGTCATTATCAATGACTGATTCATCACAGTCTTGAATTTTACTTCTATCGCCAGCGTCATCGTCACCACTACCTGATTTCTCACTGCTATTGCGATGTGAATTTAATGACTCTTGCTCTTCCTTGATACTGTCGCGCGTAGATGCAGTGATGTCGATGTCAAGGGCGATATCTTCAACTGCAGGGTATTTTGCAACAATATAAGGTTGTGCAGCATGGCTTGGATTCAAGTTCATATCGCTGATTGTGTCATAATACCCGTTCGGATCTGTCTTCTCCGCTATGCTCTCGTCGTTATAGCGATTCACGACACGTTGCGCGGTTTCTTGCCACGTAGGCGGAGTTTCAGTCCAGCCAGACTCTTCCGTCTCGGCCACATGCCTCTCCAAACTCATCATCATTGCGGTTGTGTTGGCCTCCAAGGTACGCTGAGGCAGCGTTTCATCATGCTCGAACGTCCTCCAACGGGACGAAAGGCTCAATTCCATAAGGTCATCACCTACCGCAGAAAGGTTAGGACGCCGACCGTCATCTTTTCCACCGAGGTCAGGGGCATCCTTCATTACAGCTCCTGCAGTGGTGGCGCTAACTGAAACCATCTCCCGATTCTGCCGACAGATAGTGTCCTGGTCGGCACTGCTGCCTGACACCGACCCAGCTCGTTCAATGCCCCCAACGCCTTCGGGCTTATCACTGACTTTTCCGTTGTCGGCGTCAGGCTCCTGATTTCGTCCATTGGCGCGCGGGGAAGTTGTTTTCTTTTTATTAGGCAAAACATCGTCGTGTTGCGCCCTCTGGTTCATCATGGTCTGGCCGGGCTCGTCCTGCTGATCATCGCCGGTGCCCAGTGCTCTAAGAGAGCCGGAAGAGGCGGAGGCGATCTCTGGTCGCGCCGATGGAGGATTAGACCCAGAGGAGTCGGGGGAGCTATTTTCGCTCGCGCGGCGCTTTTTGCCCATACCCTTTCGCTGTCAGGATCGATTCCGATGCCTTGTCTTCCGCTGGAATCGCCGATGACCCTCGAGGTGCCTGAAGCTGACGTTGGCCGGAGTCCTTAGCCGGACAATGGGGGACGCATGCGATGTAGGTGTGCTTAAATATCCATTGACGTCACACAGGATGAAATTCTTTCATGTGTGTTCACACATACATAAGATGGTTGTGGGTGAACTTATTATCCCATATTGCCATCGCGAGTATGGAATTATAAGGGGTGCGCGGATGGGCTTGCGTCGCGGGCAGAGTCCCGGTCATCGCGGTTTGCGGACGCGGCGTAAAAGAAATGGATTTACGATACTTTGAGCTCGTATACTACTACCACTAGAGTATTAGTACTCTAGTAGGAGAAAAGTAGCTAGGATATATTATATTATCCATACTACGAGCTCGTAGAGTATACATAGGACGTACGAGCTCTCGTACGTATGACTCGTACTACTCTACTAGTGTACTACCATTGCTCGAGGATCGAGGAGTCAATCGTATGTTATTCATACATAATACTAGACTAGTATTATGCATACGAGCTCCTAGCTAGTACCCCTACCTGGTATTCTAGATAGCGAGCATATAATGATATGCATAGTAGCTATGCATATGTAGTAGTATTATACTCCGGAGTATTATTTATAATTATATATATATATATACGGCTCTCTCTCTCTACCGTACATTGATAATAATAACGATGAATACTAATTGAAGTACTAAGTATGCATAGTACATTGCAAGCACGTGAGTATGCATAGCATGTATGCATACTACACACGTGTGTACTATAGTAGTACTACTCGGCACACATACAAGCTATGCATACCACCAGGGTAGCTTGTATGTGTGCCTGAACTTTATAGTTAGAGGGGATATACTAATTCAGATTCAGAGGAATCCGGCGCTCCCTCGATTCACACATCCTCAAATATAACCGCTCCATTAGAACCCAAACAGGCTCTGCTTCTTGGACTTCCTGGACTTCTTATTCAGCTCCTTCATCATATCTCGGTAAGACACAGAGGCGCTCTCCAGCCCGGTCGCCTTGCTAGAAAGCGCATTCAAGCGCACCCCGCGCTCCTTCATTGCTGCCGAATTTCTTGCAATGGTGGTGCCAACACCACGAGAAGACGTCACTCGCTGACTGGGAGCCGGATTTTCGCCTTTGCTCAACGCTCTGCGTTCTGCGCCTTTAAATAGTTCATCCTTATCATCTCTTGCCTCTTCCTCTCTTACCACGCCGGGGACACTGGACGTCGTAAAACAGTTGTAGTCGGCATCGATATCCATCGCCTTGAGGATATCTATGAGATGGGCATCGTCGTTTTCGGATTTGTCATCATTGGATTTGGACACGACGTCAAAATCTTCATCGAATGGGTTCGTGCATGCTGACATCGCCGCCATGGCATGTACTGCTTTTTTACCGCGAATGATAGGGATAATGTCTCGAAAGCTTTGGTCGGTGGGGTTTACGCCACCATGGCCTCTGCTGTGAATTGTGAAGCAGACCCGGGATTTGTGTGTCTTGTGTGACGAAAGCGAGTCTTAATCTCCCTTGTTGTCGAGACGGTTAGTAGGAGCAGATTGCGAACACAGATTACGAATTTTGATTGAGCGATCAAGCGTCTGTCTGTCTATCCGTATCATAATTGACTGATATGCTTTCGACGAAGCTTCTTTGCTTGGCGTACTCTTGAGATCTGCTTTGAGTGTACACTTGACACGCACGTACGAGCAGGTACTGTGGGAATCCTTTATACCACCCCAGGGTACATTTCTCGTTGTCGGAAAGTGTATGCATGCACATGTTGTGTACAGCTGTACAAACTTACTAGCTATTATATTATCATGATGTATGTATCGTACGAGCGTACGTGCGATATCTTGTCGGCTCAAAGGCATCAATCAGGCTTCGCACCATGGCACCATAGCACCATAGCACCAAAGCATCATAGCATTATAGCACCAAAGCACCCGATCAAATCTTCATCAATTCTGCCAGCTCGTGGCTGTGCACTGCCTCTTGTGATCCCTTAACAGCCCCTCTGACAATCCCATCGATATTTCGACCATGTCTCCAATATTGCGGCAATTGGCTGCTGCGACCCTGCTGGCCGGCCTTCATGTGGATGGCTTCGTCCCCTCCCATCTGCGCCCTCCTTCGGCTGCCGTGTCCGGCGCTTCATCTGCCTCTACCTCCCCCATTTTCATGAATAATAAGAAAAAAACAAAGAAAAAGAAGAAAAAGGCCGGTGGCGGGGCTGTTGGCATGGGGTTTGCTGCTGCCGCCTCGCAGAATCTCGGCGCGCCCAGCTTCCAGGTTGCTGGCACGATCCTTCCTGGAAAACAAAGCCCGCAGCGAACCGTTCCAGATGGCCTCGTCGTTAAGCCTGACTATGCGGACGATGGGATCCCTAAGAACCGGTCGTTGATGTTACCATGGGTGATCGAGGTTAAGACACCCGAGGAGATCGAAAAGATGAGGGCTTCCGGCCGGGCGGCGAGAGAAGTATTAGACATTGCCGGTCGGATGGTTCGGCCCGGCGTTACGACGGACGAGATCGACGCTGTCGTTCACGAGGAGTCTCTCAAGCGCGGGGCTTACCCGTCCCCTCTCAACTATCACGGCTTCCCTAAGAGCTGCTGCACCTCGGTCAATGAAGTCATCTGCCATGGGGTGAGTATCAGAGGAGTTCGTAGCTTGGATAGCACTTTCACCTGAAGTAGTGCTTCGCATCTTTGTGGCGGAAGTGTGTCTTTTCCGTCATCTTTGCCGAATTGATGGCCTGATCTGATCTGACCACCGCCGAATACATCCCCCCTCGACTCTTCCCCCCCTTTTATTAACCACATTCCTGCGCTCCTCCGACCAGATTCCTGACGATCGCAAGCTGCTGGATGGAGATATTATCAATCTTGACATTACCGTCTACCTGAACGGATACCACGGAGATTGCTCGGAAATGTTCGTCAGTGGTGAGGTCGACGATGCAGGGAAGAAGCTTCTCCAGACGACGTACGATTCTTGGGTCAAGGCAATGGAATTCGTCAAGCCTGGTAACGATTACAAGGATATTGGGGCCATCATCGAGGATCACATTGTTCCGAATGGATTTTCCACTGTCAAAAAGTTTTGCGGGCACGGCATCGGCTCAGTATTTCATACCAACCCCAACATCTTTCACTACCGCAATACGGAACCCAACGGCAAAATGGCGTCGGGTCACACCTTCACTATTGAGCCCATGATCTGCGAGGGAACGGCCCAATGCCTCTCGTGGCCGGACGACTGGACAGCGACGACGACGGACGGGAAGCGGAGTGCCCAGTTCGAGCATACCCTGCTGGTCACTCCAGAGGGCGTGGAGGCATTGACAGGCAAAATCGACTCGTCACCCATCCAGTTTTGGGAGAAGGAGAGCACCATTCACGAGGGAATTTGGCTGGGAACGACCCCTGCCGCACGGAAGAGGGCAGTGGAAATCAACAAGAAGGCCGCCGCGCAAACCTAACGTTTCAATTATCGGTATAATTCGACTGTACGTTTCGAACCGCACTTTTATACGTTGCGGAGCGTATATCCCCTAATTATTTAGCTAAGGACGAATTAGAAACAAGATACATTACTAGCGTCCATCATATGATTGGATAGATCACCTCTGCGCTTCCATGCTGCAGCCTGACGATCTGACCCTCGCAGTCCCCCCCCATCTTCCCGCACGTGTAGCGGCCGTTGGAGGAAAGCCGTGCCACGTCACCCGGGCAGTACTCGTTGCCGCTGAGCCGGAACCAGCGCCCCAGCGAGGAATCGAGCGCCAAGAACTTGCCGTCGCACATGATGCGGACGGAGTCGCCGGGTGTGTGACCCACGCCCAGCCTCGAGGCCCCGGCCGGCAGAAGTTCCGCCAGGCTCGGACACGGCTGCCGATGATTGCCCCGGTAGGTGAGCATTTCGTAGATGGCCCGCCCCGATGCGGAGTGCTCGATGAAGTCCTTCAACGTCCGATCGCCGGAAAATTCCCTGAACAGCCCGTTCACGCCCTCCACCCCCCTCATGCCGAGCAGAATCGACGACTCCGAGCCGAGCCCCCCATGAACAAATATGGTGTCGTTGAGCTGCGCCACTATGGGGCGGCTCTCGAGCCAGTCCCCCAGCTCGGTTCCGGACCGGAAGGCGTCGAGGTAGTCACGCTGGTACTCGTCGAGCCGTTCCGATACGATGGGCCGCAGGTCCTCCGGAACGTACCTGAGGATGGACCGCTCTCCGACACGGGCCTTCGACGCCATGTAAATCTGCTGGTGCAGGCCGTTGCCGTAGACCTCGATGCTCGCGTTATACAGGGCCTCTACCACCAGATCGTCGTCGCGGTCGGCCTCCCTGCCGAGGTAGTTGACATAGTCCCCAGGGTGGGCGGAGGCATAAGCGAGGCCGTGGAAGCCGGCCCCTCCCCAGCTCTCCCAGCGCCTCGCATCCCGGTCCAGGAGGAGCTCCATCTCATGGTTGCCCAGTAGGGCCGTCACGTGGTCGGGGAACCTCTCGGTCAGGTCCCTGACGTAGATAACTGTCTCCCTGGCCTGCCTGCCCTTGTCGACGTAGTCTCCCACAAACACGATCCTGCTGGTCGGGTCGGTCCACCCCTGGCCGTCTGCCGAGATGAGGCCGGTGCGGCGGACCCAGTGGCGGGCGCAGACAGCGTCGCCGTGGAGGTCGCCAATGACCCAGATGGCATTTTGGGCCGGGGAGGGACGAGGGGGGAGAGGAGGGGTGCCACCGGCCTCCTCCCAGTCATAGAGGGCAAGGAAATACGCGGCCAGCGCCACGGCGAGGGAGGGGAGAATCCACCCTACCAGGGCTGGCATGGTGGCTGTGATGTTTTTGAAATAACATAAATTACACTATAAAACTATATCTATATATATATATTACTACGAGCTCGTATTGAGTATCCATACTAGCTAGTATGCATACAATCCACAGAATCATAAAATGTACGTATATATATGTAAATAATATACGAGAGTACATGACATGGGAGTAATCCACCCTACCAGGGCTGGCATGGTGGCTGTGATGTTTTTGAAATAACATATAAATTACGAGTCGTACACTATAAAACTATATATATATATATATAGTACTACGAGCTCGTATTCAGTATCCATACGTATGCATACGTAAAACCCACAGAATCATAAAATGTACTTATATACTAGCTAGAGTATATTTAAATAATATACGAGAGAGTACATGACATGAGAGTTCTCCGGAGGTGCGCGAAAGAGATGAGAGCTGAGGGCTGAGTTGTGCCTCGTCCTCTGACGTGTGTGTCCGAAGGACTAGATAATGCCTTTAGCTAGCTACGAGTACGTAAAAGCTCGTGCGGCCGATCGCATTTCAAAAAAGGCTCTTCGAAAAAGGTTCGGGAACTTTGTTCTGTTCTTCGGGCAGCTTGCAGCAGCGACATAACCCCATCGTGCGAATCTTAGACTCCTAACCCTAGCTAGCTCCATTTTTTATGCACCGTATCAGTAACATTTCACGTATGTAGCAAGAATGCCAAAAAGAATTTATTCTGTCCCATTGCATTGCATTGCTCACACATCCTAAATCACTTATATCACGGGTATCCTCCCCAAACTCCACCAATCGCCAACCGCCCCAGCAACGAACGAGAAAGCGCCACCATGACTGCATCCAAGGGTCACGCGGTGCTCCTCTCCCTCCTTGCCGCGTCGTGCTCCCTGGTGGGAAATGCAGCTGCCTTCTCCCCACCGCTTCGCTCTCCCGAATCATTGGCCACCCCCTCCAGCGGGCTTCTGCCCTCCGCCTCCGCCTCTGCCGCCCGAGGGGGCGCTCTACCTATCCACGCGCTCCCGAGTGGCAGCCACCGGGGCGAGAGCGACGCCGACGAGGACACGCAGCCGCCGCCGTGCGCGTCTTTGCCGCCGTCCTCGTCCACGCCTCCGCCTGCGTCTGTGTCTCCACCACGTGCCTCAGTCGGTCCGCCCCTTTCCAAGCGACGGGGGGCGAGGCTGCAGCGCGACGAGGCCATCCGGTCCCGCTTCGCCACCGGTGACAGCCTGCGCCATCTGCGCGAGGACGTCGCGGCCCTGGCGGAGAACCTGGTGTTGTCCAGGGCCACAGGAGACGACGTCCGCGCCTCCGAGCTCGAGGCCGCAATCATTGAGCTCGAGGGGCGCGATGCGGAGCTGGTCTACGCCAGGGAGCTGGACGCCATCGAGAGGGCGGAGGTCTCCATCGACGACCTCGACAGGAGGACCTTCGTCGTGGAGCAGCACAGGAACGAGGCCAACATGGCCAGGGCGTGCATTCCGAGGTTCAACCTGGAGGGATTGTGGATTGGAAAGTGAGTGCTGGCTGGGACAGGCGTCGTTCTTCTCTCTCTCTCTCTCTCATATATATATATATATATATCGGCGCCGCCCACCGTTGTTTGGATCGCAATGGCGCCCCCCCCCTCTCCCCCCCCCCGGCGTGTTTGCTCTTGTTGTTTTTGGTTGTCACATTTATGCCATGATGCATGCATGCACGCGTCCGTCACACATTGATTTCTCGTTTGCCTCCCGCACGATTGCCTTGCAAGATTTCTCACCCGATGCCACTTCCCTCAACTCGACCTTGCCGTTCAGCTACGGAAACGGGGCTCAGCTGGTCAATGTGACGTACGCGGGGGACACGCTCGTTGCGACCAAGGTGACTGGCGACGAGTACATTCCGAGGGGCGAGACTAGCTTCCGGGCCGATCTGGCGCCCCCCAGGGCCGCGGGATCCGGCGAGGGCAAGGGCGACGGGCCGATCCCGCCCCCCCCGCACCCCGCCGCCCGAAGGGCCTCCAGGAGCGGAGGTGTGTCGGAAGCGGGCTGGGGATCGACCAAACTGCAGCTGTACGCCGGGGAGGGGCAGGTGGCGCAAGAGGGCTGCGTCGACAAGAAGCCGGTCGACGGGCAGCTTGTCATGTTCGACGATCACTTCAGTTTCACCTGGATCCCCATGAAGCACACCGTGTTCTTCTCCAGGCCCAGCTCGGCGGTCACGCTGGAGATGCTGCGCGACACCCTGTCGAGGGAGGACGAGATCTCGAACATGCGCAGCCACGTCTCGCGCTGCTTCGGGCTGGACGGGGCGACGGAATTGGACTTGGACTCCCCTCCGTCCGCCCTTGGCGAGCCCTTCCGCCGCATCTCGCGGGAGAGCGACCGCCCGTTCACCATCGTGGAGGAGGAGGGTGAGGTCCAGCCCGCGCCCAGGCTATCGTTCCTGAGGTTGGACAAGCTGAGGGGGTTCATCGACGGGGTGTTATGAGGCGGGTGCAGGCCACATTTTCGAGCAGAGAAGCGTGACCTCTAGGTACGAATTATCATGCAAGCTAGCTACTAGAAATCTGTTGCCCAGCCCGATCATTCAGAGCAAAGTCACGGGAACGGCCGCGCCGGCGGCAGAGTGAGCGCACCTGGACACGAGCGCGGAGAGGAGCCCGTAGGGACAGCGGAGGGACGGGACGTTCTTGCCCGAGCAGCGATCGTGATGAAGGGGATCCATGGATACCATACGACACACACGACAAATAAGCGCGTACGTAACAAGCCCCCATTTCACATCTCCTGCGTTTGAATGGTTTGCATAATCGGCCCCGAGGGCGCGGCATCTATCTTGTGCTCTCCCGCCCTCGATCTCGATATCGCCCCTCATCCCATCCTTGCCCGTACCCAGCGCTTGACGAGGTCAGTCCGATCCTCCGGCTCGGCATGGGACTGGGACGCGAGTCCGAGTGAGGCGAAGGGTTCCCGGTGGTCGCAGCCGTATCCGTGGCCGGCGGCGTCCCCCGCAGCCTCCGGCGAGGCGGCAGAAACTGTGACGACGGTTGCGGCGGCGTCGGCTCCTAGCTCCGGGCGCTCGAAGGGAATGTACGGCCTCGACCCCTGCGTGTAGAACTCGTGACGGGCCGCCTCCCCCTCCCCGCCGATCCCCAGATAGGACGGGGGAGCGCCGGCGGTCGGTATCTGGGCTCGCGGTTGGGGAAAGGACCGGCAGGGGACGAAGGAGGAGGCGGCCGCAACCGACGCCGCGAGGGCTACCAGCGGCGCGTACAGACGAGCGGGTGGGACCATGGGGGAGATTGTGGCTGGGGCTGCTTCTGTGGCTGCGGCTGGGGCTGCGGCTGTGGCAGGTGAAGGGTGGGGGCTTCTCGCTTACGGGTGCGGGTGTGGTTCAAATAACTGCAAGTGAAGAAAGAGGTTTGGGACGGGGGTGGAGTCACGGGTCACGGGACTACGATCTAGCTGCGCACGTATATGGGTACGGAGCCTATGCTAGCTAGTAGTTCGACAAGAAGGCTACGAATGTATGCGTACGACTAATAGCTTGTAGGACTGGCATTCGTGAGGTGTTTCTCGTCGACTCTTGACACCTCCCTCCCTCTGACATTAATTCTCCCACTGACAGACAGCTCCGTGCTGTCGTGTGTCGTGGATTGAGAATTACTACTAGAGTACGTATAGTAGCTAGTTCGTAGTATTATTATTTCCTTCGTTCTTCCGGACGAATTGACTGAGTCAGCCGGGCTCGGTTCGGTGCGACGTGGGCGCGCAATGCGCGCAGTTTTGAATACGATCTCGTACTCTCTCGTACATTATAATTACTAGCTACTAGATAGTACGAGAGTACGAGCGTAGTATGCATACTACTAGCTAGAGTACTATTTTTTATCAAGAGGGTTAACTTATACTTAGTGGGATTAGGGATGATTACTATCTCTACGAGTCGTACGTCGTCTGAATACTATGCATACTATGCATACTAGCTACTAGCTAGTACTAGACTAGTGTGCTACGAGCTCGTAAGCTATATAATTACTGGCTCTGGCTGGTGTTTACGAGAGGAAGGCCGAACGAAAAAAGAGTTCTGACTTAATTACGGGGGACCGACATCACGAGACGTCACGAAACTGCCACAATCACAAAATATCATCACATCATATTCCGTCCGCATCACCACAAAATAGTACATACTATTAGTATATACAACACATCCACGGTCTCCGTCCCCACCGCGGCCCCATGCAGGCCGCCTCCTCCAACGCCACCGCGCTGGCCCGATCCCGCGCCCTCCTGGGCCGAACCCTCCGCCGGCGCAAGAGCACCGCTGCCGCTGCCGCCGCCTCCTTTGCCGACGAGGATACCCATGACTCCACATCCGACCCCGGCCGCGCCCCGCACTACCCGCACCTCTTCCAGCCGCTGTCGCTGGGGCCGGCCATAGGCTCCCTCCCCAACCGCTGCATCATGGGGTCGATGCACACCGGCCTCGAGGGACACTCCATCCCCCGGCTCCTGCTGCCCCTCCTCGACCACGACCGCGGCGGTCACCACGACGGCCACGGGGACGACGGCCTCTCCGCCATGGCTGAGTACTTCCGCGCCAGGGCCGAGGGCGGGTGCGGCCTCATGGTTACGGGTGGGATCAGCCCCAACCGCGCCGGGTGGGTGTCCCCCTTCGCCGCCAAGCTCAGCACCCGGGCCGAGATGGAGCGGCACAGGGTCGTCGCCGACGCGGTCCACTCGGTCCGGGTTCCGGTGGGCGGCGGCGGCGGCCCCGGGGAAGGGCACGGGCACGGGACCGAGGCGGCACGCATCTGCCTCCAGATCCTCCACACCGGCCGCTACGGCCACCACCCCTTTGCCGTTTCAGCCTCGGCCACCCGCAGCCCCATCTCGCCCTTCCGGGCCAGGGAGCTCAGCATTTCGGGGGTCCGCGAGACCGTGGAGGACTTTGTGAACTGCGCCGTGCTGGCCAGGGAGGCAGGGTACGACGGGGTAGAGATCATGGGCAGTGAGGGGTACCTCATCAACCAGTTCCTGGCCGCACGCACCAACCGCAGGACCGACGAGTACGGAGGGCCGGACTTCCGGAACCGGATGAGGTTCGCCGTGGACATCGTCAGGGAGACCAGAATGGCCACCGGTCCCGACTTCATCCTCATCTTCCGCCTCTCCATGCTCGACCTGGTCAAGGACGGGTCGTCCTGGGAGGAGGTCAGGCTGCTGGCGCAGGCCGTCGAGGACGCGGGAGCAACCATAATCAACACAGGCATCGGGTGGCACGAGGCCAGGGTGCCTACCATCGCCACCTCGGTCCCTAGGGGGACCTTCTCCTGGGTCACGCGAAAGCTCAGGGAGGAGCGGGCCGTCTCGGTACCGCTCTGCGCGACCAACCGGATCAACGCCCCGCGCGTAGCGGACGGCATCCTGGGCGAGGGCGACGCCGACCTGATCAGCATGGCCAGGCCCTTCCTCGCCGATCCGGACATCCTCAAGAAGGCCAGGGAGGGCCGGCCAGACGACGTCAACACCTGTATCGCTTGCAACCAGGCCTGCCTCGACCATGCGTTCGTGGGAAGAACAGCGAGCTGCCTCGTCAACCCCTTGGCCTGCCACGAGACCGAGCTGGCGGCGGCGGCGAGGGAAGACTCCCTTCCCGCAGAGGACAGGAGGCGCATCGGGGTGCTGGGGGCTGGACCGGCGGGCCTGGCCTTTGCCACTACAGCCGCCACCATTGGCCACCAGGTCACGCTGTATGACAACGCCGACGAGATCGGGGGGCAGTTCAACATGGCCAAGCGCATCCCGGGCAAGGAGGAGTTCCACGAGACCCTGCGCTACTTCAACCACCGACTGGCGGGGCTGGAGCGGTCCGGGAAGCTCGAGGTCCGGCTGGGGACTGAGGTCCGCCTCCAGGACATGCTTGAGGACGATCGCGGCGACCACGGGAATCGCACGGACAAGTGGATCCTGGCGGCAGGGGTCGATCCCAGGACACCTCCCATACCCGGAGTGGACCATCCTAGCGTCCTGTCGTACATTGACGTCCTCAGGCACGACGCTAAGGTCGGGCGGAGGGTGGCCATAATCGGCGCGGGAGGCATCGGCTTCGATGTGGCTGAGTTCCTGCTCCACCACGACCGCGATGCCACCCAAGGCGGCAGCGACGGGCGTTATACCACTGCCGATGAACCTAGCCCGGCCGCCTTCCTGCGGGAGTGGGGCGTCGATCCTAAGAATG
>Ga0315315_10004545_pt1 | contig 12784 bp, 9 predicted proteins | sample M140m3416metaG_FD_203699 | JGI IMG/M metagenome (GOLD analysis project Ga0315315, IMG submission 203699) | Ammonia-oxidizing marine archaeal communities from Monterey Bay, California, United States - M1 40m 3416 | ecosystem: Environmental > Aquatic > Marine > Intertidal zone | place: USA...
GTGATGCTTTTTATTGGGCGTCTAGAGCAGGACAACAGCAAGTTTCGACGGCAAGGTGTGATTGATGCGTTGCTGGGACGCGAACGCAATATGGATTACTACCGCAGCCAACCCGACGCGTGGGATCCTGTTGACGGTGAAATTTCTGACGATAAGTACACCATCCTTGGAACCATCACTGATCAGGGAAAACCAGAGGTTGCTCAATCGAAAGCAGAAGATGCACTGAACACTTACCCCGACATCAATGCGATGGTTGGCTTGTTCGAATACAACCCGCCAGCCTGCTACAAAGCGCTCGAAAAAGCTAATAAACTCGGTGCTGTCAAATTGATCGGGTTTGATGAAAACGATATCACCCTTCAGGCGATTAAGGATGGAACCTGTGCAGGAACAGTCGTGCAGAATCCATACGCTTACGGTTATGAATCGGTACGCGTTTTGACAGAGTTATTGAATGGAGATAAGAACGCAATTCCAGAGAGCAAGTACCTGGACATTCCACCTCGTCCTATCACGAAGGACAACGTAGATGAGTTTTGGGCTGACCTGAAAGCCAAAAAAGGACAGTAAAGTCTTGCCTGAACTCTCCTCTCATACATCGCTGCGGATCCATGCCTGAGGTCGACACGCCACTTCTTGAGGTTCGGAAAATCGGAAAGCAATTTCCGGGGGTCCGCGCGCTACATGATGTTGATCTGACTGTGCAGCACGCAGAAGTGCTCTCAGTGATTGGAGAAAATGGTGCCGGAAAAAGCACTTTGATGAAGATTCTTGCGGGTGTGCAAATGCCCGACAGCGGGCACGTTTTGATTGATGGAGAGCCTGTTACGCTGGATTCCGTCAAGGCATCTCTCGACAATGGTGTCGCTCTGATTCATCAGGAATTGAATCTCGCTGAAAATCTGCAGGTTGGTGAAAATATCTACTTGGGTCGAGAGCCGAATCGGTTTGGATTTATCGATCGAAAACAGATCAATGTCGATGCCGTCAAGGTTTTGAAGCAGATTGGTTTGGCCGTGGAGCCAACGACTCCTCTGAGTGACCTTTCCATTGGTCAGCGGCAAATGGTCGAAATTGCGAAGGCAATGTCGGTGGGTGCGAGAGTACTGATCATGGATGAACCAACTTCAAGTCTCTCCAGTGCCGAGGCGGAGCGGTTATTTGAGGTCGTTAAGGATTTGCGAAAACGGGGCGTCAGTGTGATCTACATTTCGCACCGTTTGGGTGAAGTCAAGGCTTTGTCAGATCGTGTGGTTGTGTTGCGAGATGGAGAAAATGCCGGTGTCTTGAATCGTGATGAGATCACTCATGACAACATGGTGCGGATGATGGTGGGGCGGGACGTTTCGCAATTTTATTCACGTGAGGCACTGCCAATTGGTGATGTTGTGTTGTCCGTTGATCGGCTCCGCACACCGACCTGGCCCGAGCACCAAATTACGTTTTCAATTCGCCAAGGTGAAATTGTTGGGATTTCAGGTCTTGTGGGCGCAGGACGCACTGAAATGTTGCGGACGCTATTTGGAGTCGATGATCCAGTTGCTGGCACGGTAGCCGTGGACGGTAAAATCATCGATTTGAAGTCGCCAATTGCGGCGATTGATGCGGGGATCGCTCTTGTGCCAGAGGACCGAAAACTTAACGGACTGGTTATCGATATGAGTGTGCGGCACAACATCGGGCTGGCTGCTTTGTCACGCAATCGATTGGCGGGCGGTTTTTTGAATCGGGCGATTGAGAAACGTGACGCAACCCAAATGGTTCGCGATCTACGGATCAAAACGCCCAATGATTCCCAGATCACACGCTTCCTCTCGGGTGGCAATCAACAGAAAGTTGTATTGGGAAAGTGGCTGTCCATGATGCCAAAGATTTTGCTGCTGGATGAGCCAACACGCGGGATCGATGTTGGGGCGAAACAGGAAATCTATCAACTGATGGAAAAACTTGCCAAAGAGGGGCTCGCCGTTTTGTTCGTCTCAAGTGAGATGGAGGAAATCATGGGCATGAGTGATCGTACGATCGTGATGCATGAAGGGCGGATTACTGGCGAGCTTCAGCGTTCTGAATTGTCGGAAGAATCGATCATGCAACTGGCGACAGGTAACGCAAATAACGTGGCAACGGTAACGAATTAATGAATGCAAAATCGCTTGGTATCTTTGGTCTGTTGGTGATGCTTTTTGTGTTCATGGTCCTGATGACATCGGACTCATGGACCAATATTTTCAGTAGTACTTTTTTGCAATCCAATAATTTGGAAAATCTGCTGCGTCGGGTTTCGATGTATGGCCTACTCGGAATAGGGGTAGCGTTTGTCATCATCACGGGTGGGATCGATCTGTCTGTCGGCTCGATTGTATGTCTTGCGGGTTGTCTGCTCGGGATCTTTTTGCAGGTTGATTATCAGCCAGCATCTGTCTTTGAAGTGCACCGTGCCAACGCGGGAAGTGAAACGGTGGTTGTCCATGGCAATGCGGACGGCATTTACGAAGTGGGTGACAAACTCCGGATGTATCGGGGACGGCAACCGGCCTTGCTGACAATACAGGATGTGGAAGCTGTGCAGTTGGCTGACTCTGATGGTGAGCCGATAGGGGTGGGGACCGTTCTGAAAGTCGAGGGTTTGGCCCGTGATGAAGACTCCGGGCAAGTCGCCAAGGCATTTGAAATTTTGGACTTTGGAATGGCTCAAGAAAATCAGCCAGCTTGGGTCAGTATTGCGGGAGTTCCCTTTGAATTGTCGGCACGAGACCGCGTTGCCTTCTTTCACCCAAGTTTAGGGTTGAAGGATCTTGTGGTGCGTTCCGTTTCTCGTGAAGGTGAATTGTCAAAGGTGGAATTCGAACAAGCTCTTGGTGAGCGGTTTTCAAAAGAATGGATGGCAATGCCAACCGTTCGAAAGCAACGCATGGCGATTCCCCTCGCGATCATGTCGGTTCTGGGGATCGCGGGATGTCTGGGGTTGTTGCATGGACTTCTGGTGACTCGCGTACATTTGCAGCCCTTCGTGGTGACACTCTGCGGTCTGTTGATCTATCGCGGAATTTCACGGTGGCTGGTAAATGACAATCCCGTTGGCTTTGGGATCGAATACAAGGAAACTCTCAGTCCTCTTGGGTCAGGAAAACTGTCCTTGTTGGAGTGGGGAACTGCAGATGGAACGCAGACGTTTGGGATCCCGTATCCGCTGTTTGTGTTTTTGGCTGCAGCCATCGTTGCTGCAGTTTTTCTGAATTTGACGATCTGGGGACGCTACATGCTGGCGTTGGGAAGCAACGAGGAAGCAGCACGTTACAGCGGGATTCGAACGGAAAAAGTGACGATTTTGGCGTATGTGATTTGCACAATTTCAGCTGCCACGGGTGGCATCCTGTTCGCTCTTGATTCCGGTTCGATTTCACCTTCGAGCTTTGGAAATTTTTACGAACTTTACGCAATCGCTGCAGCCGTGCTTGGTGGTTGCAGCCTCCGAGGTGGGGAAGGATCAATTTTTGGTGTGATCGCTGGAACAGCGGTCATGATGCTGCTGAATAACTTGATCCTGTTATTGAAAATTCCTGATCGCTTGGAGTTTACGATTATTGGCTTGGTGATTTTGCTCGGGGTCACGCTTGATGAAACGGTGCGTCGCATTGCAGCTCGCCGACGAGCAATGAAGTCGGCTCAAAATTAGCCATTCGCCAAGATACGTAGCCTGAGTTTTGCTGCCCCGTCGTGACAAAACGTTCGCTTGGGAAAGTGTCGCTGCAACCTTCGAAAGGTAAATATGTTTGCTCAGCGGCTAAATCGTCTTTCTGCTTCCGTTGTAAGTTCCGCGCTGGGTGCGGGTTGACTTTCAGTGGGGGCCATCAACGGTTGGTTAAACCTTGACGTTGCCGGCGAGTTTTCTCGAATTGACGGATGTAGGTATCAGGCATTCTTTTCATGCTGACCGCAAAGCGCTGCGGTTGCTATGACCCTCATAGATGGAACAAGGGGCAGCTGTTCGGGGCAACCCGGGTCAAGTGGAAGTTCATTTATTGGTGGTGTTGGCCCTCGTTTGACGATTTTTATCAGCAGGTAGGCACCCGATCGATTCTCGCATGAGGGTGTCCAGACTTTCGATGGATTTCCACTGTGTCCAAATCTCAACTCTTAAAATCAACTGGACATCGTTTCAAGCCTGTTCGTCGACTGACTAATCAAGCGGCGCTGAACTCGGCGTCACATTTGATGAGCGAGACCGCACATGATTTGCGTTCTCCGTTGACAACCGTGCAGGAATCCATACGACTCATCAAGGATGGTGAGCAAGGCGACCTCACATCGGATCAACTCTTGTATCTGACATCGGCGATGGATCAATGTGATTGCATGTTCCAGATGATCGATGAAATGGTTCAGTTGGAGCGATTGCGTACAGGAATCCCCCGGGTCCACCGACAATGGATTTCGATATCAGAGATCCGGAAATCGATTGATGAAACACTTCGCCCCTGGGCTCTGCCGAGAAAAATCGATGTGCTTTGGGATATCATGCTCGATGCTGAGACGAAGGTCTATGCTGACCTCGCCCTTGTTCGCCGACTTGTTGTGAACCTGGCGACCAATGCAATTCGGGTGACCCCTGAAAATGGTGTCGTCTTGGTGCAGTTGCAACGACCACGTAGCAGCAGTGCGGTGCGTTGGGCGATCATTGACCGTGGAGGCGGGATCAAGCGAAAAGTTTTGCAGCGGATGTCTTGTAATGATGACGCCATTGATAGCACTGGTGCAGTGACTGGATCGATGAGCGGTGGCGAGGGACTCGGTTTGCTGATCTCACGTCAATTGGCAGCTTTGCATTTTTCGGATTTGCAGATCTGCTCCCGATTTGGCCAAGGCACTGAAGTGTCGTTTGCCACCGTCTTCGGAGGACCAAGAGGGGTAGCCGATGCTTGGTCGAACTGGCGGATGGAAAATCGCACGTCTCTACGCAAGCCACGGCACCGCGATGGGCGACTGCAAAGAGTTGATCAGGGTAACCATCTCGCTGCTGAGAAAGCAGCGAAAAAGTGTGTCGAATCGCCGATCATGTCGGTGAAACTAACTCACAACGCAACGCGGCCCCGATGTGATAACAAAGTGGTTGCCGGGATTGTTAGCTTGGGCGCTGCAGTACCAAGATCGACCGCCGACATGTTTGATCACTTCATGCAGCGGCAGCAACGCATGTATGACTTCGTTTATCGTGTTGAGTCGCGTCAGTGGGTTTGGGCTTTCGACCTCGATCTTGAAGCTCTTGAAGCTCGGATCGAATCGATAAGCGATGCGGTGATCGCGCAGATACCTGACGCGAGGATGACGTGGTCTGAACCCCAAATTATCCCACTCGGGGATCGTGTGACACATTCGCGTTTGAGTGACCTGCTGGTCCGTTCAACACTTGCTGCATCGAGTTCGACGAATGTGAACGATCAAGACGAAGTTCGTCTGGGCACACTACCCATCGGGGAATCCAAGGTAGCGGCGAGCAGGTTGGATAATGAATTGCGTCGTTTGACCGGACGATTCAGATCGGAATCACGCGTTCTGGCAAAACAAGTGGAAAAGCTGTCCCGCGGCATCTGATCGCCAACTCACGCGGCAGCTTACCTCTGTGGCAACGCTCAAGACCGCAGTCGAGTGCAGTTAGGATTGAAAGGCATCTTGGTGCCAAGCGGTCGCACGACTTTCTAGTCTGCTTCAGAAGGCGGAACGCTGCAAGATTGGGCGGGACGCTGCGATATTGGCGGGGACGCTGCGATATTGTGGTACCGTGATTTTGTCTTTGCATTCGCCCTGGTATCACGGCAATCGCGAAGAGGGGCATCTGCCGAAAGCTGTATCTCGAGAGTCAATCGGGACCGCGAAGCGAGTGCGACTACGGAATCGGCCGTATTCCTCAAACAGATGGGGAAGAATACGGCCTTATTTATTGGCGTCACTAAATGGCGTAAGCGGGATGAGCCTGCCGGTTATGATCGAGCGGAGAATTAGGGAGAGAGCACTTTATTGCCGTTCTGCAATCTCTTCGCAGGGGCGTTGTAAAGCTCCGCACCGGTGTTCGGTAATCGATTTCCGCTTGAGTATTGGTCAGGCGGGAAGTCACTACCGCGAGTAGCCGACCCAAGGGGGGTCGTGAGTGTGTCGTTGAGTGTCCTCAGATAGCTCTGCAGTTTCCAAGCAGGAATGACTGTCAGCCCGAGTTCGGAAGCCTTCGCTCTGATACGCCCCATCGCGGCGATCGCGGCAACATTATTATCGTCATCGTCTCCCGTTCCGTTACCCAGTTCAGGATCATCACCAACGACCATGAATCGGATGGTAGCATCGAGTTTTCCACTGACGCTTCCGGCCGGCGTAACCTCGGCAGCGACAGTTGCACCTGCCGCTCTGATCTGGCCTTTGAGGGCTTCATTGTCTGGGCGACCATCGCCATCGATATCAATGTCACCTGCCAGAGCAATTTTGATCACGCGGCCAGGAGCCCAAAACGGCGAGAAGATTTTATCACCGGGGATGATCGGATTTCGAATTTCAGGAAACGCAACAACGCGGGCTTGAGCCAGATGCGGGCCTTGAATCTGCGTAACTTGGATCGTTGCCTTGACCTTTGCGTCTTTGAGTCGAGTCTCATCTGCATCGATGATGCCGAATGTGATCCCCGGCCTCAAGGCGTCTGCTGAGCCGAGATTAATCGTTGTGATGTTTCCACCACGTGCGACATAACGAACTTCACCCTGAGTCGTCTCAAACTGGTCGCTACGTAGTTCGTTGAGCTGAAACTTTTGCGTATCAATTGTGCCTTGAAGTTGGCTTGCCTTTTGCGTCAGCTTGGTCGTTTCGTTAACCGCTTGTTGTCGGAAAGAGTTGTATTCTTTTACTTTTTTGACAAGCTTGTCCTTCGTGTCTTCCTTCTCTTTGATCATGCGATCTCGATCTTCATCGAATTGATCGCTCAGTTTGACACGCTCTTTGTTGGCGTTATCACGTTCCGTTTCAGCGATCTTCTGCTGCTTCTGAGCGATAGCGACATCAGCAGTTGCTTTGTCCTTAATCTTTTTCTCTTCGGTGCGTGAACTCGTTACTTCACCGTTTCGTTTTCGAATGGTGCTAGCGAGGTAGCCGGGCAACTTCGGGTAATTTCGTTCCGAAGCTTCTGTTTCAGCTGGGAAGTAGGACATGGCGATGGAATAATCTTTTTCAATCTGCTCCATGTCGGCGTCATCTGAGACGTTCTCTTTCATCTCATCGATTTGCGCCTGAGTGAAGCTGCCCACGCCCAGCATCGCTTTCATGCGATCCGCTTGAGTCGTTAGGTTCGTGACTTCTTCCTGAACAGACCGAAGTCTGTCGCTCATGTTCTTCTCTTGAGTCGCAACCGTATTACCGTGCCGCCATAGGAAAAAATTGAGGCACAATGACAGGACGAGGAAAATCAGACAGGCAATCAAAGAGCCGCGGATAACGGAATCGTCGCGAGCTACCATTTTTGTTCTTTGAGATAAAGGGAGCTAATAAGAGGGCTGCGGCATCGATCTGACGCAGAAAGTCTTCAAATGACCCTCACTAACACTAATTTCTTTCTACGCTTATTCTACCGCCGTTTGCGGAGAATTCCCGCCCAAGTCGCAGGTTTCTGGGACTTTTGCCGGTTGTCCGCTTCGTGCCGAGTTCATCGCGGCCTCGTTTTTACCCAAAGTGTGTCAGTTTGTACGGTCTCGAAGCGGTCCGGTTCTCTATCTCAGCCCGGAAGGAAATCGAAACTATCCCTAGACACCGTGGTTATTATATTTGTTGAGACGATCTTGCTATCGTCATTCAAGCACTAACTTACTTCACGAAAAAGTCCGGCAAAGGCAATGCACTACCGTAATCACATTCGATCGCACCGATCATCCCACTCAGCCCGTAGCGGCTTTACTCTGCTCGAGTTGCTCTTGGTGCTCGCAATCCTCGTCATGATCATCGGGATTGGCGTAACCAACTTCAGCGGCGTGCAGGATGGGGCCAACGTCTCGGCAACCGAGGTCACGCTAAATGGCCTTAAAGACAACGTTAAAATGTACAAAATCCGCATGAACGGACTCCCAGAGAGCCTCGAAATGCTTCGGGATGGACCCACGGATGCAGCGAAGAAGGCCAAATGGGTTTCTGCAATCATTGACGAGATTCCGAAGGATTCGTGGGATAACGACCTAGAATACAACGTCAACGGCGGGAGTTTCGAGCTGCGAAGCTCAGGGCTTGATCAACAAATGAACACTGATGATGACATCACCGTCGAAGGAAGTTGATCGGTTCTCGCTCGCTAATGCCGCGGGCGGGACTGCTCCATAGGCAAATGAACCGAAGGAGCGGTAACTCAAGTTCTCCACGCCCCGCCCGGGATTTATCCATTGTCACGTCGATCTGCCTTCACTTTGCTCGAGCTTTTGCTTGTCATTGCCATCCTTGCTGCCTTAGCAACGATGACGATGCCCAAGTGGGGTATGCTGCTGAACGATCGACGGCTTGTTCGCGCAGGGGATCAGGTCCGCAGCAGCGTCGCCAGATTACGCGTTGAAGCGATGCGATCAGGGCGAGTCATCATGCTCGAGGGCATGCTTGAAGGATCAAGTTTGAGGGCCAAACCGTTTTACTCGGCCTCCGACGCTACAGAGGCTATCGACCAGACCGGGTCAGGTGCACAACTCCTCACCGGAGCAGAAGAAGCTTCGGTTGTCGTAATCGAGGCAGACGAAGCCGCGATCGAAACCATTGAGCTGCCTGACGAAATAGTTGTCAAGAGCGTGGGAGTGGTCTCTGCTGCTCGAGCGATGGAAATTGAGCAGTTGACTGTCTCGGACCAGGGACAGGGCTGGAGCCGCCCAGTACTCTTCTACCCCGATGGGTCCACGAGTACTGCTTTGATCAGTTTGGCTCACCCGACGATGGGGCGAGTTGTTGTGAAAATTCGAGGGATCACCGGCGATGCCTCTGTCAGTGAGGTGTTAGCACCATGATGCACACAACACTTTTTCTCCCAAGCCCAAGACGAAGCTGCCATCGAGAGAGAAGGCAGCAGGGCTTTTCGTTATTGGAAATATTGTTGGCCCTGGCAATCCTCGGAGGCTCTATGGCGATTCTCAGCCGTATTGTGGATACAGGAATTTCTGCCGCCCGCGAGGCTAGGGACTTAGCAAATGCTCGAATGATATGTCAGGCTAAATTGTCAGAAGTGTTGCTAAACAGTAGTTCTGGAATTACGCCGCAGGCACAACCGTCAACTCCGGTGGAATCTTTCGACTCGCAGTCCACCACACCTTTTGAGTTTTCAGTCGAGGTCCAGCCCGGCCAACTCGGGGGGATTTTGTTGATCCGCGTTGTGGTGGAGGCACAGAACCCTGACGGCGGTGAGCCACTGGCTCGGTACTCTCTCGTGCGTTGGATGATCGATCCTGCGCTCGGGCTCGAAGAACTGGAAGCAGAGGAAAAGGCTGCTCGTGAAGAAGCAGCTGGTGTGGAGGGATCGGCGTGATGAATATTAGACGCAAAATAAAGAGAGCGTTCACGCTGCTGGAGGTGCTGCTGACCTTGGCGATGTCAGTTGTTTTGATGGGACTGATTGGGACAGCGTTTCAGTTTTACGCTGTCGATATGAACGTGCGAAACATGGACATACAGCAGACGCAGTTGGCGGCCTCGGTCATGCAAATGATCGAAGATGATTTGCGGTCAACTTTGCATAGTGAGCCTGCTGATATGTCAGGCCTCGAGGAACTCCTGTCTTCAAGTCTTGGCGGTGAGGAGGAAGGCGGTCAGGGTGGCAGTAGTAGCGAGAGTGAAGAAGATCTCTCCGCTGCAGGCATCAGCATGGAAATGGAAGAGGAGCCGATTGAAACCATCGAAACAACGAGTCTTGACCTCACAAGCGGAGTTGCTGTTCTACAAACTCCGGGGTTGGTAGGGAATCAATACCAGATTCAACTCGATTTGAGTCGACTGCCGCGACTTGAGGAATACGTCCAGATGATGGACGAAAACATCACTGATCTTCAGGATGTGCCAAGCGATTTGAAAACGGTCGCATATTATGTGCAGTCCGATGACGCGACTGGGGGTGTCCTGGATTCACTTGCAGAACTTGATCCGGACGCGAGCGATTTGACGTCGGGTGGTCTAGTCCGCCGGTCGCTCGATCGTGCTGCCACCGTTGAAGCGGCCACGATGGGAAACGTGAGTACACTCAACCAGACAGGCGACTTGCTGGCGCCCGAAATCAAGGCGATCGAGTTTTCCTATTGGGATGGGCTGACGTGGCAATTGGAATGGAGTAGCGATGAATTTGGTGAATTGCCGCTAGCCGTCCAAGTCCGGATTTTTATGGTCGATCCGGCTCTAGCCGCGACTGAAAACGCAGATACGATTTCTGCTTTAGGGCCGGATTCAATGCGTGCATTCTCGCACATTGTCAGGCTACCCATGGCTGTACCAATTGAGACTGAGGAAGAAGATCTGTCGGAGGCTGGGTTATGAGAAAGTCGATCAAGTCAACTCGCCACGGATTCTTTCTGGTGCTCGTTTTGATTGTTGTTGCAATCGCGACAATGGCAGTCTATTCGTTCACAGATTTGATGCTGGCTTACGATGATTCAGCGTATTTGTCCGGTGACATCGTGCAAACGAAAGTTAATGTTGAGTCGGGCGCCGAAGCAGTTCGTTTGTTGCTTTCAGAGCCACCAGAGCTGCGAGTTGACTATGGAGGGGTTTACAACAATCCGCAGATGTTCCAGGCGGTAAATGTTTCACTTGGGGATGATAATTCGACGCCCTCTAACTTTTCAATTCTGGCGCCTGGGCTGAACGATGAAGGTAGATTGGCAGGCTTGAGATTTGGCCTGCAAAATGAGTCTGCAAGATTAAATATCAATGCTCTTCCGATACTGGAAAACAGTTCGGCTGGACTGATGGCTTCTGTCCTGACCGCTACTGCTGACGCTGAGGAATCAACTGAGGGTGCAAGTAGCGACAACATCGCGGTCTCGCTGCTGCTGACCCTGCCCGGCATGACCGAAGACATCGCCGACGCGATTCTTGATTGGTTGGACGAGGATGAAGAGGTGCGGCCCTTTGGTGCTGAGGCTGAATACTACTCGACACTGCCGACCCCATACGTGCCCAAAAATGGACCCGTTTTGAGTGTCGAGGAGTTGTTGCTTGTACGCGGAGTTACGCCAATGTTGCTGTTCGGCGCCGATGCGAATCGCAATGGTGTTTTGGATGGTGATGAGCAACAACGATTTGGAGCTTCGGTAGAAACCGCAGGTTCACTGGGGTGGGCAGCCTACCTGACCGTACACGGTGCGGAAGCGAGCAAACGTCGTGATGGCAGTTTTCGCGTCAATGTGAATCAGGATGATCTGGAGTTGCTATACGAGGAGTTGTCAGAAGCTCTCGAAAATGATGACTATGCCACCTTCATCGCTGCATATCGGATAGCTGGGCAGTCAAACTCGACAATGGCATTGCTGAGCGGAAACAGCGGTGGTGGTAGCCAACAATCTGAGGTTGAAGGTCGTTGGACTGCCGATCTGATGGGGGAACTTGATCTCAGCGGTGGGGGTGGGACTTCGTTGACGCAGGTTCTTGATCTGGTTGGAGCGACGGTAACGGTTGGGAATGGTGACAATGCTCGAACCTACAGTTCTCCGTTCTCTGAGGATATCATTTCGATGGGCATTTATATGCCGATTTTAATGGACACTTTGACCACTCAGGAGGTCGAAGTTATGCCAGGTCGGATTAATCTAAACGAGTGCCCTGCCGAACTCCTTTACGGCATTCCGCTTTTGCCGGAGGAAGCCGTTGAGGGAATTCTCGAAACGCGAGACGTGAATTCTGATGATCCAAATCGTCAGTTTGAAACGTGGCCGCTGGTTGAGGGCTTAGTGACACTGGATGAAATGAGATTGCTCACGCCGTTGGTCACGTGTGGTGGCGATGTGTTTCGGGCACAGGTGGTGGGGTATTTCGAGCAAAGTGGAGTTTCGAGTCGCTCAGAGGTGATTATCGACGCAACGACTGTGAATCCCAAAATTGTCTTTTGGCGGGATTTGAGTCATTTGGGCAGAGGGTTTGATCTCTCCGTTTTAGGGTCAAGGTCATTTACTGGCCTTGAAGGTGACGCAGGCGGTGGGAGTGGACAGGGGAATTGAATTTCAGTCACGGCTGACTGGATCGAGAGTGCATGGTTGCAGGATAAGGGGTGATCGAGGATTTGGTTTGCAGGTAGGTTTCGTGTCCAGAGAAAGTCTCTCGCATAAAATCAACTTCATGAATGAAGTGAGAAACAGATGGTAAAAAAACTAGCAATTGATTGGGACGAAAGTGAATTGAGGTTGGTGGCCGCTCAGTGCAGTGGCAGCAACATCAAAGTCACCGACGCGCGGGTAATACCGATCGAGGACAATGTTCTTCAGACGCTCAAGGCAGCCCTCGACGGTCAGGGCATGGAAAACACCGAAGCCTTGGTCGCGATCGGGCGTGGTCAGGCAGAATTGCGAGAGCTGCAATTGCCTCCTGTACCTGAGGATGAACTGCCGGACATGGTCCGTTTTCAGGCCAGCAAAAGTTTTGCGACCGCTGGTGACAATGCTACAGTTGATTATCTGGTCACTAGTCAAAATGAAACCGGCGTCGAAATGATCGCTGCGGCCTTGGGGGCCGAAGAACTCAAAAGACTTCGCGGTGTATGCGAATCAGGAAACCTTGTTGCAAAAAGGATTTCCATTCGCCC